>Ga0160427_10000602_pt1 | contig 21719 bp, 23 predicted proteins | sample SolpanmetagenomL_FD_108194 | JGI IMG/M metagenome (GOLD analysis project Ga0160427, IMG submission 108194) | Solar panel surface microbial communities from Lawrence Berkeley National Laboratory, California, USA - L | ecosystem: Engineered > Built environment > Solar panel > Unclassified ...
AGCACCATCGCGACGCCGTCCCCGCGCGCGGCGGCCACGGAGCGGAAGAACATGTCGATCGGAGCGCGGCGTCCGCGTGGCTCGCTGAAATCGCGGACCGTGACACTGTCGCCGTCGATGACCAGCTCTCCGTCGGGCGGGATGACATAGATGCAGTTCGGCTTGAGGGTCGGCCCGTCATCCACTTGGAAAACAGGCATGCGGGTGCAAGCAGAAAGGATCTCCCTTAGTGCGCTGGGATGGTCGGGAGACAGGTGAAGAATGACCACGTAGGCCAGGCCAAGGTCACCCGGAATGAGCCGGAACAAAGTTTGCAACGCCGAGACGCCCCCGGCCGAGGCTCCGATGGCACACACTGGCACAAACGGCTGCTTGGACATCGCACCGTATCCGGTCTCGTCGTTCATGGCCTGCTCATCCTGTGTTGGGCCACAATCCGTGACACGGTCGGCTGACTTACATTGTATAGACGAGCCATTTCGGCACCCGTCTTCCGGCCGGTAATGACGCTTTCGGCAATCTCTCGCCGTTTGGCGGGGTCCAGCTTCTTGCGCCGCCCTCCCACGCGTCCCTCGGCCCGCGCGGCGGCAAGCCCGGCGGAGGTCCGCTCGCGGATCATGGCGCGCTCGAACTCGGCAAAACAGCCTACCATCTGCATCATCATTCGACCGGCAGAGGTCGTCGTGTCGATGTGCTCCGTCACCGATCTGAAGCCGGCACCAGCCTCGGCGATCCGCTCCATGATATGCAGCACGTCCTTCAGCGAGCGCGACAGCCGGTCGAGCTTCCAGACCACCACAGTGTCGCCCTCGCGGAGCTGATCGAGCATGCGGTGCAGTTCAGGGCGATCCCAGCGCCCGCCCGAGGCCGCCTCCTCGAACAGCTTGCGGCATCCAGCGGCCCGGAGTGCGTTGGACTGCAGCGCGTTGTTCTGCTCATCGCCTTTTGATACGCGGGCATAGCCGAGCAGCATGCCGCCACTGGCTGGCTCCATGGCTTTCGCTAACGGTCGTTTGCGCACGGTTTTGGTAGTCACGATCAAACCTGGGATTTCTGCTTTCAATACTCTCTTTCAGAACAGCATTGAAAGGCAAGCAGGTTATGAACGGGACCGTCGCCTTTCCGAGGTCCTATGCCCCGCCGTTCCCTGCTGTCTGCCGAGCAACGCGCCCGCCTGTTCGACGTCCCGACCACGCCGGCCGAGATGGCAAAGCACTACGTGCTCAGTCCGGAGGATCTGCTACTGGTGCGGGCCAAGCGTCGAAACATGAACCGCCTCGGCTTCGCCGCGCAGCTCTGCATTCTGCGCCATCCGGGTCAGGGTCTCGGTCCTGGCCAGCAGCCGCCCCTAGCGATGCTAGACTTCGTGGCGGGGCAGCGCGGCATTCCGACCACGGCATTCGCCGACTATGCCCGCCGGGATCAAACCCGGCGCGAGCACGCGGCCGAGCTGCATACTCTCCTCGGTCTGCGCAGCTTCCGACTGAGCGACTGGCGAGACTGCCTGCGGGTCGGCGCCGACGCCGCATGGGCCACTGACCGTGGCGAGCCAATCGTTCAAACCATGCTCACCCATCTCCGCGCTCGAGGCGTGCTGGTGCCGGACCCCGCCGTGCTGGAGCGGATCGGCCTTGCTGCTAGGGCAGGGGCAACGCATGAGATTTCAGCGTAAATCCGGCGGGGGACCCATTTCGGCTTTCTTGTAAGTCTTCGCCTTGTAACTGCAGACAATCCCTTCTGGGGAAAGGGATAACCAGTTGGCATTATTGCAATTGCTGGACAATCAATGGAATGTTGAGGATCCGCGTTGTTGCGGCAAAGTGGAGCACCAGCTGGCGAACGATCTGGTTATCGCGGTTTACGCGGTGATCGTTTGCGCCGAAAGTTGGCACAACATCGCGCTGTATGACTGCAACAAGCTGCCTTAAGCGGGGTAAAAGAAAGCAAGTTGCTTAGAACGACAACTACATACTCCAGCTATTCCGCAATTAGCACATAGTCAGAGAGTCAATCTCATGCGTTGCCCCTGGTATCCGGCTTCTGCCGCACGGGCAAGGGCCAAGTCGCCGTTACGCCAGCAAAGGGCGGCGCCGCCCATCGGCGCAATCCCGAACGGCGAGGCGAATCGCCGACCGAACAACACAGTCTCCTGCGAGCGCCCGGACACGTCCACCAACAACTTGTGGCGGAAAGCCAGGGAGTCGAACGCATCACGGTTCGCCCGAACCGAGGACAATGTCTCGGATCCGCCGGCGACATAGGTGAAGATGCTGGTGGGCAAGCGTTTTCGGGCCATGCCCTCCAATTCGTCGAGCATCCAGGCGCTGTGGAAGCCCATCTCAGGCGCCGCCCTTTCGATCAAGATCGACTGCCACGCACGGACTGCGATGGGTCTGGCGCATCTGTTTCGACATGATCGTCGAGGATCTTCCTAATTGCTTATCAAGTTAAGTAGCCAGGCGCGTCATCGGAACGCAATCCTCATTGACAGATAAGCTGAACATGTTAAGCGTCTCATGCTCGGCGACAGTCGGAAACAACAATCGCGTTCAACGCGCGGAATCGAGGGAGAGAGACGTGCCCGAAGCCGATCAGGATGTCCTTAAAATCGGCCAAATAGCCACTCAAAAAGCGGCCAAACACCTCATCTGGTTCCTCTTCATCTGCTATGTCGTTTCGTATCTAGATCGCATCAACATCACCTTCGCAGCGCTGTCGATGAATAAGCAGCTCGGTCTGAGTGCGGCCGCTTTCGGCCTGGCCGGCACGATCTTCTACACCGGATATCTCGTCTGTGAGGTGCCGAGCAACTTGCTCATGGTGCGTGTCGGCGCTCGCCGTTGGATCGCGCGCATCATGATCACCTGGGGCCTGGCGACCATGCTGACCGTGCTCGCCAGCGGGGCGACGAGCCTCTACGGGCTGCGCTTGCTGGTCGGGATCGCCGAAGCGGGCTTTCTGCCGGGGGTGCTCCTCTACCTAACCTTCTGGTTTCCCGCCAAGCGCAGGGGCCGGGTTACGGCATTCTTCATGATCGCGCAGCCGATCGCGATCGGCTGCGGATCCTTGGTCGCGGCCGCAATCATGCAGACGTTTGACGCAGCGTTCGGTCTAGCCGGTTGGCAATGGTTGTTCCTCCTGACGGGTGCGCCCGCCGTGGTGCTGGGGATCTGCGTGCTGTTCTACCTTCCGGACGGCCCGGCCAGCGCGAAATGGCTGACCGATGTGGAGAAAGGCGCGATTGCCACGCTCCTCGCCCACGAAGCGCCCGTCTCCTCCCACGAAAGCGGAGAACAGGGCGGGGCGCTGCTCAGCTGGCAATTCATCCGCCTCTGCCTGGCATATTTTTGCCTGGTCACCAGCCTGAACGCCCTCTCGACGTGGTCACCGCTGATCATCCGCGGGATGGTCGGGCCGGGAGCGTCCATTATCACCATCGGGCTCATGGCAGCCGTTCCGGGTATCGTCGCCGCCATCGTCATGCCGATCTGGGCGATCGCCTCCGACCGGCGGCAAGAGCGGTTCATCCACTACGCGATACCAGTCGGCATCGCCGGGCTGGGCTGGCTGTGCGTGATCATGTTCTCGCTTCCCGTGTTACAATTGATCGGGCTTGTCCTCTGCACGGCCGGCGGCTTCACCGGCATGGTGATCCTCTGGACGTTGCCGCCGAACGTCATCCCCGTCACCGCGCGTCCGCTCGGAATAGCGTTGCTATCCAGCGCCGGCATCGCGGCATCCATCACCAGCCCGGCCGTGATCGGCAACTTGCGAGACCTGACCGGCAGCTTCAACGCGGGGATTTGGTATTCCTTGGTCCTCCTGACGGTGTCCATTGTGCTGATCTTCAGCCTTCGGTCCGGTGTCGTCGCGGAACGGCGCCCACTGTCGGAGGTGGGGTCGTTGCCATGAACCACGAGCAAGCTCTGGCCGCACTGCTCCGGCGGCCCGCCGCCGTCGTGACGGATGCCGACCTGCTGGCGACGGCGTGCACCGACTGGCGCGGATGGTTCCCCGGAACCGCCCTGGCCCTCGTGCGCCCGGCGTCCGTGGTCGAGGTCTGCGACGTGATGCGCTATTGCGCCGCACACGGGCTGACGGTCGTGCCACAGGGCGGCAACTCCAGCCTGGTCGGAGGCAGCGTGCCGCCGACCGACGGCCGGGCCGGGACCATCGTGCTGAGTCTCGGCGGCTTGAACCGCATCCGTGCCGTCGATCCACGGTCCTGGAGCCTGGTCGCCGAGGCGGGATGCACGTTGGATGCGATCCAGGGCGCCGCGGCCGCGGCCGACCGCGCGATCGGGCTCGACCTCGGCGCGCGCGGAACGGCGCAGCTGGGAGGATTGATTGCGACCAACGCGGGCGGCATGGGCGTGGTGCGGTACGGCACCATGCGCGACCAGGTGCTCGGCATTGAGGCGGTCCTGCCCAATGGAGAAGTCTGGAACGGCTTGCGGTGCCTGCGAAAGGACAATTCCGGCTACGACCTGAAACAGTTGCTGATCGGATCGGAGGGCACGCTGGGCATCGTCACCGCGGCCGCGCTGCGCCTGCATCCGCCCGAACGCCACAGCGTGACTGTCCTGCTCGCCTTGCGCGACGCGGCCGCCATCAACCCGGTCGCCGATCGTCTGCTTGAATCCAACTCGCTATCCGCCCTCGAATTCATGCCGGCCTTCGGGATCCGGATCGCATGCGAGTGCGTCGTGAACTGTAGCGTGCCGATCGCACTCGAGTCGGAATGGTTCATCCAGGCCCGCTTCGCCGGGCCGAATCCGTTGGAGGCGGCTGCCGAAGATGTGGCTGGGTCGCTGCTCGAGGAGGGCCTCGTCGTCGACGCGGTGGTCGCCACGTCCATCGCGCAGGAGCGCCTGCTCTGGGAGATCCGAGACTCGTTCTCCCCCGTTCACCGTCATCTCGGGCATTCGTTTCGGTTCGATCTGTCGGTTCCGCTGGGCGGCATTCCCGAGTTGTTGTCCGAGCTGGGGGCCGCAGTCGACCGGGTCGTGCCGGGAGCATGCGTCTTCGCGTTCGGCCATCTCGGCGACGGGAACGTCCATTACAGCGTCTGCCAGCCCCCGGATGGTGACGAGGCCGCCTTCCGCGCCCACGGGGAGGCGATCGAGGAGGCCGTTAACGAGATCTGCTGGGCGGCCGGGGGATCCATCAGCGCAGAGCACGGCATCGGTCGCCTGCATCGCGCCGATCTGCTGCGGCAGAAGCCGGTGATCGAGTTGGAGCTCCAGCGACGGATCAAGAACGCCTTCGACCCCCGGGGACTGCTCAATCCGGAAGTGCTCTTCCCCCCGCAAGCAGCTGGACCGGCTCGATCCATTCCAGATCAGAAGTGGAGATAGCATGCCGCACATTATCGTCGAGTATTCGGCTAATCTCGAGCACGACCTTTCCATCCCTGACCTCATCAGGGCGGTCCATAGAACCGCATTGACGACGGGCGTCTTTCCGATCGGCGGCCTGCGAACGCGCGCGGAACGTCGTGACGTGTTCGTGGTCGCCGACGATGCGCCGGACAACGCCTTTATCGCCATCGTCGCCCGCATCGGGGCGGGACGCGCGCCCGAGGTCCGCAAGATGGTGGCCGAGAAGTTGCTGGAGGTCGTCGCCGGCGTGACGGCCGAGGTGTTCGCAGCGCGCGGCCTCGGCATCACCGTCGAGGTCGCCGAGATCGACCCGACCGCCTCCCTGAAGCTGAACAACCTACACGAACGCCTATCCCGCAAGGAGCCCGCCCCATGAACCAGTCCTTCGACGTCAAGTTCCAGGCCAACATCGCCGGCGCCGAACGGGCCCTCGCCCGCTTCAAGCAGGGCGTCGTCGGCCATTTCATCGCCGGGCAGCACGTGCCGTCGATCTCCGGCGAAAGCTTCGAGACGCTCGACCCTGCCACCAATCAACCACAATGTGTGGTCGCCTCCGGGCAGCCGGCGGACATCGACCGGGCCGCCGAGGCGGCACAAGCGTCATTCAGGGCCTGGGCCGCGATCGCGGGCAGCAAGCGCCGCACCATCCTCCACGAGATCGCCGACGCGATCGTGGCCCGGGCGGACGAGATCGCCTTGGTCGAGAGCAGCGACACCGGCCAGCCCATCCGCTACATGGCCAAGGCGGCCCTGCGCGGGGCGGAGAACTTCCGCTTCTTCGCCGACCGGGCACCCGACGCGGGCAACGGCCTGTCGCTGCCCGACACGGACCACGTGAACTACACGATCCGTCAGCCGATTGGTCCAGTGGGCGTCATCACGCCGTGGAACACGCCGTTCATGCTGTCCACCTGGAAGATCGCGCCGGCCCTGGCGTCGGGCTGCACCATCGTCCACAAGCCCGCGGAGTGGAGCCCGCTTTCGGCCGTCATCCTCGTCGAGATCATGGACGAGGTGATCCAGCGCCACGGTTTGCCGCCCGGCGTCGTCAACCTGGTACACGGCCTCGGCGAATCGGCCGGCAAGGCGCTGACGGAGCATCCCGCCATCAAGGCCGTCGCCTTTGTCGGCGAGACGACCACGGGCAGTCATATCATGCGCCAGGGCGCCGACACGCTGAAGCGCGTTCATTTCGAGCTCGGCGGCAAGAACCCGGTCATCGTGTTCGAGGATGCCGACCTGGACAAGGCACTCGATGCCGTCCTGTTCATGATCTACTCGCTCAACGGCGAACGGTGCACGTCGTCGTCGCGCGCGCTGGTGCAGCGTCCGATCTACGAGCGTTTCGCGGCCTTGGCAGCCGAGCGCGTCAGGCGGATCAAGGTCGGCCCGCCGCTCGACCCGGCCACTGAGGTCGGTCCGCTCATCCACCCGCGGCATTGCGAGAAGGTCCTCTCCTTCCCGGAATCAGCGCGCAAAGAGGGGGCCGAGGTCGCCGTCGGCGGTGGCCGGGCGATGGACGGGGCCGGCAACTACGTCCAGCCGACGCTCTACCTCGGCGCCTCCAACCAGATGCGCATTGCCCAGGAGGAGATCTTCGGCCCCGTTTTAACCATGATCCCGTTCGACGACGAGGCGGACGCCGTCCGCATCGCCAACGACGTGCGCTACGGGCTGACCGCCTATCTCTGGACCAACGACATCGGCCGTGCCCATCGCGTCGCACGCGATCTGGAAACCGGCATGATCTGGGTGAATTCGGAGAACGTGCGGCATCTGCCGACCCCGTTCGGAGGCGTCAAGCAGTCCGGCATCGGACGGGACGGCGGCAATTTCTCCTTCGATTTCTACATGGAAACCAAGAACATCTCGGTCGCCTACGGCACCCATTCCGTGCCCCGGATCGGCGTCTGATCGAGCGAAACAGGAAAGAATCGCATCGTGCCCATACCTGAGAGCGTGCTGTACCCTCCCTTTCACGTGGTGCGTCTGAACCACATCCTGCTCACGGTCACCGACCTCGAGCGAAGCCGCCTGTTCTGGGCTGACACCGTCGGCCTGCAGGTGACCGGCCAGACGGAGGACCGGGTGTATTTCCGCGCCATGGAAGAGCGGGGCCACCATTGCGTCGTGTTGCAGAAAGGCGAGACGGCTCAGGCGGACATGCTGGGTTTCAAGGTCTATAGCGACGAGGACCTCGACAAGGCGGAGCGCTTCTTCCGCGAGCGCGGCCTGCCGACCGCGTTCGTGGACGAGCCATTCCAAGGACGGACCCTGCGCACGCGAGACCCGCTGGGCATCCCGCTCGAGTTCTACTTCAAGATGGAGAAGCTACCGTCCATCCATCAGAAGTATGCGTTGTACAAGGGCGTCAAGCCGCTGCGGATCGACCATTTCAATTGCTTTACGCCCGACGTCCAGGCGTCGGTGGACTTCTACAACTCGCTCGGCTTTCGGACCACGGAGTACACCGAGAGCGAGGAGAATGGCCGGCTTTGGGCGGCCTGGATGCACCGCAAGGGCGGCGTGCACGACATGGCGTTCACCCATGGCGTCGGTCCGCGCCTCCACCACGTCGCCTTCTGGGTACCGACGCCGCTCAACATCATCGATCTGCTCGATCTGATGGCGACCACCGGCTATGTCGCCAACATCGAGCGCGGCCCGGGTCGTCACGGCATCTCCAACGCGTTCTTCCTCTATATTCGCGACCCGGACGGCCACCGTATCGAGATCTATTGCTCGGACTACCAGACGATCGACCCCGATCACGAGCCGATCCGCTGGGATCTGCGCGATCCGCAGCGCCAGACGCTGTGGGGCGCGCCGGCACCGAAATCTTGGTTCGAGGAGGGCTCACGCTTCGACGGAACCGACGTGCGCGAGCCGGTCTACGCGGCGTCCCCCATCGTGGCGGCGTAAGCGATGATCGTGGACAATGACGCTGCGCTCGCGGCGGCGCAGCTGCTCGACACGGCCGAGCGGACGCGGACTCCGGCTCGCATGGTCAGCCTGGCCCATCCCGGGATGGCCATGGCGGACGCGTATCGGATCCAGGATGCCTGGAAGCGGATTAAGCTCGCCGCCGGGCGCCGCATCATCGGGCATAAGATCGGCCTCACGTCCAAGGCGATGCAGAACGCGTTGAACATCGACCAGCCCGATTCAGGCTTCCTGCTCGACGACATGCTGTTCGCGGATGGCGGCGTGGTTCCGACCGGCCGCTTTATCGGCCTGCGGGTCGAGGCCGAACTGGCGTTCGTGATGAAGACAGACCTGAGCGGGCCGAGCTGCACGCTGTTCGACGTGCTCCGCGCGACCGAATACGTCGTGCCGGCGCTCGAGTTGCTCGACACGCGTTACCATCGCAAGGATCCGCAGACCGGCGCGATCCGGACCGTATTCGACACGATCTCCGACAATGCTTCCAATGCGGGGATCGTCGTCGGCGGACGCCCCTTCCGACCCGACGACGGGGATCTTCGCTGGGCTGGGGCGATCTGCTCCAAGAACGGCGCGGTCGAGGAGACCGGGCTCGCCGCCGGCGTACTCAACCATCCCGCGACCGGCATTGCCTGGTTGGCGGATCGGCTGGCGTCTCACGGCGAGAGCCTCCGGGCCGGTCAGATCGTGCTCAGCGGCTCCTTCATCCGGCCGATCGAAGTTGGGCCGGGCGACACCATCAACGCGGATTACGGCCCCTATGGCACCGTGTCCTGCTACTTCCAATGATTGGAGGCCACCTTTGAAGCTCGTTTCTTTTCGGACGTCCGACGCGTCCTCTTTCGGCGTCTGGCGTGACGACGGCATCGTCGACCTGACCCGGCGCCTGCACGGCCAGTTTTCCACCCTTCACGACCTGGTTGGCGCGGGCCGGCTCGACACCGCGGCAGCGTTCGCGGACGCACCGGCCGATTACGGACACGATCAGGTTGCTCTCGACAAGCCCCTGCTCGACTGGGGCAAGTGCTTCTGCGTCGGCGTCAACTATCCCGACCGGAACGAAGAGTATAAAGACGCCTCCGCCCTTCCGAAATACCCCAGCCTGTTCATCCGCTTTCCCGCGAGCTTCACCGGGCCCGGGATGCCGCTGATCCGCCCGCCCGAAAGCGAGCAACTCGATTACGAAGGCGAGGTGGTCATCGTCATCGGCCGCCGCGCCCGCCGGATCGACGCCGCGGACTGGCGCGACTACGTGGCCGGCTACATGGTCGGCAACGAGGGGTCGCTGCGTGACTGGATCAGGCACGGCAAGTTCAACGTCACGCCCGGAAAGAACTGGCCCTCATCCGGATCGATGGGCCCCTATCTCGTCACGGCCGACGAAGTCGATGCCCGCAGCCTTCGCGTCACCACGCGCGTGAATGGCGAGACCCGCCAGGACGACACAACGGATCGTATGATGTTTCCGTTCGGCCGCATCGTCGAATACATCAGCACCTTCTGCGTCCTCGAACCCGGCGACGTGATCTTCACCGGAACCCCCACGGGCGCCGGCGCACGCTTTGATCCCCCGCGCTATTTGAAGCCCGGTGACGAGGTCGAGGTCGGGGTCACCGGACTCGGGATCCTCCGCAACGGCATCGAGGACGAGTGATCTCCTGCGTCATCCTTGGGACGTGACCCGAGGATGACGCAGGAATGCCTCGCTTACGCAGCCTTGCTGGCGGACTTCACAGGCGCACGCCGCGAGCTTTGAGCGTCATCGAGCCTATCGATCAACTCAACAAGATCCGCTTGGAGCGCCTGCAGTTTCACCGTCCCCATCGCTTCGGTGATCCTCAGGTAGATGTCGGCGCTGCCCTTGCTGACCTCGGTGACGAGAGCCTGTCCTGCAGGTGTCAGCCGGGTCATCATCCGACGCTGGTCCTTCGGGTCGGCCTCTCGCCGAATGAGATCGAGCTCGATCAGCTTGGGGATCATCCGGGACAGGCTGGGCGGATGGACCTGGCAGGCCGTCGAAAGCTCCTGCATCTCCAACGCCTCCGCCTCGTCCAAGGCTCGCAGAACCCTCCATTGATGGTCGGTCAAGGAATAGGCCTGAAGGTGAGGACGGAACCACGCCATGACGCTTTCCCGAGCACGTAGGAGCTGGATCGGCAGGGCGGCTTGCAGCGACGGGAGCGTCTTGTCCCCGCGTGCGGCTTTGGATTTCGGTGTGCGCATGGCCGTCGTGATACCACCTCATTCCCGACGCGAATACTGCAACGACTATTGCCCGGCTACGCTTAACATGTTAAGCGTATTCACAATATTAACGATCGGGAGAAAACTCGTGCACCATAGGCCGTATCTGTCCAGGCGAACCGTCCTGGCTGCCGGTTCCGCCACCTTGTTCGCGCCCGCTATCGTGCGCGGCGCAAGCCGCCCGTTGAAGATCGGCGTACTCGGTGACTACGGCACCGGACGGGATCTCGGAGGTCCCGGTTCGGTGGTCGCGGCCAAGCTGGCAGTCGAGGATTTCGGCGGCTCGGCCGGCGATCGCGCGATCGAGATCGTCGCGGCCGACCATCAGAACAAGCCGGACGTCGCCTCGACCATCGCCCGCACCTGGTTCGACAATGACGGCGTCGAGGCCATCACCGATCTCGCCGTCAGCTCGGTCGCGCTCGTAGTCGCCGCGCTGGCGCAACAGAAGCAACGCTCCGTGCTGATCTCCGGCGGCGCGACATCGGACCTCACCGGGAAGGATTGTTCGCCGTACACCTCGCATTGGGCAGACGACACCTACGCACTCTCGGCCGGGTTGGCGAACACGTTGGTCGCCCATCATGGTAAGAAGTGGTATTTCCTTGCCGTCGATTATGCCTTTGGCACGGCCATGCTGCGCGATGGCAGCCGCGCCGTGACGGCAGCCGGCGGTCAGGTCGTCGGCAGCCAGCGATATCCGTTCGGGACATCGGATTTCAGCAGCTATCTCCTCGCCGCCCAGTCGTCCGGCGCCGATCTGGTCGCGTTGGCGAGCACCGGCGCAGACACCGTCAACCTGATCAAGCAGGCCGCAGAGTTCGGATTGCGCGACCAGGGACAGGGGCTGGTCGGCATGCTGACCTTCCTTGCAGACATTCACACCGTCGGGCTCGAGACCGCGCAGGGCATGTTCGTCGCCTCGGAGTATTACTGGAACGACGACGATGCGAGCCGGGCCTTCGGCCAGCGCTACTTCAAGCAGCAGCAAAGAATGCCGACCAAGCTGCAGGCTGCAACCTACGCCTCCGTCGTCCACTATCTCAAGGCGGTGCAGGCGACCAAGTCGGACGATGCCCTGACGCTCAACAAGACCATGAAATCCATGCCCGTCGACTTCTTCGGACAACCGGCGCACGTCCGATCCGATGGGCGGGTCATCTACGACCTGGGCCTCTACCAGGTAAAGACCCCCAAGGAGAGCGTTAAGCCGTGGGACTATTACAAGCGTACCGAGACCATCGCCGGCGACAAAGCCTTCCGTACGCTCGAGGAAGGCGGCTGTCGCTCGACCTGATACATTGACGCGAAAAGCCTTCGCTCTTATGTCTGAGACAGATGTCCGTACAATGGACAGATGGGAGGAGTATGCCGAACGTCACCTACGTCCAGCCCAACGGTGAGACGCAAACGATCAATGCCGCTTTCGGCGCGAGCGTGATGCACGCCGCAACCTCGAATGGTGTGCCGGGCATCGAAGCGGAATGTGGCGGAGCCTGCTCTTGCGCCACCTGTCACGTCTATGTGGACGAAGCCTGGTTGGATCGCTTGCCGCCGATGGGTGAGGACGAGGAGGGCATGCTCGAGTGCACCGCCGCCGAGCGCCGGCCCAATAGCCGCCTGAGCTGCCAGATCTCGATGGACGACGAGCTGGACGGCCTCGTGGTCCGCACACCGGAGACGCAGTCCTGACCGACGGCGTCGTCATCGTCGGCACGGGACAGGCGGGCGCCCAGCTCGCCGCCTCCCTGCGCGACATGGGCTATGGCGGCGCCGTGACGCTGATCGGCGACGAGCCGGGCCTGCCGTATCAGCGCCCCCCGCTATCAAAGGCTTATTTGCTCGGCAAGATGGACGCCACGGCCTTGAGCCTGCGGGCCGAGAGCTTCTTCGAGCGGCAGGCGATCGCGGTACGGCATGGCTGCCGAGTGACCGACATCGAGCGCGACGCGAGGCACGTGCGCCTTTCCGACGGTAGCACGCTGCCCTACGAGCACCTGGTGCTTGCGACCGGAACCCGGAATCGCGTGCTGCCCGTGCCGGGCAACGATCTCGCGGACGTATTGTCGCTTCGTTCGCTGGCCGATGCGGCTGCACTCAAGGCGGCCATGACCGGAAAGAGCGATGCGGTCGTGATCGGCGCCGGGTTCATCGGCATGGAATTCGCCGCGGTGGCATCCGGTCTTGGTCTCGCGGCGACGGTCGTGGAGGCCGGACCTCGCGTCATGGCGCGGGCGACCTCCCCCCAAATAGGCCATTGGTTTGAAGCCCGGCATCGCGCCCGGGGCGTCACCTTCCTGTTCGACACGGGTGTGACGGGGATCGAGGGACGCGACGGCGTCGCCACCGGCGTCATCCTCTCGGATGGTCGGCATGTGCCCGCCGAACTCGTGCTGGTCGCGGTCGGCGTAGTCGCCAATGTGGAACTCGCCCAGGCGGCAGGTCTCGCGGTCGACAACGGCATCGTCGTGGACGAACACCTGTTGACGGCAGATCCGCACATCTCCGCCATCGGCGACTGCGCGACCAGTCCCAGTGTCCATGCGCCCGGCCTGCTGCGCCTGGAGTCGGTGCAGAATGCGGTCGACCAGGCCAAATCGGTGGCCGCGCGCCTGGCCGGGCGTCCCGCTCCCTATATCAATGTCCCCTGGTTCTGGAGCGATCAAGGGCCGGACAAGCTGCAGATCGCCGGACTGGTCGGCGACGCTACCGAGCGCTTGCCGATCGGCGCCCCCGATTCCGGTCGCTTCTCCGTCCTCGCCTTCCGCGATGGGCGGTTCGTGGGCGCCGAATCGGTCAATCGGCCGACGGACCATATGGCCGTCCGCCGGCTGCTCGCTGCGGGTACGCGCCTCTCACCCGACCAGGCCGCAGCGGCGGATTTCGACCTGGCCACCCTCGTGTCCGCCAGCCGAGCGGCGGCTTGACCCGACCGCAACCTTGGAGAGGAGCAGACCATGCAGAATAGGTTCGACCACTTCGACCAATTCGTCGATCCCGACAAAGGCTTCATCAGCCGCGACATTTTCGTCAACGCCGACCTCTACAAGGAGGAGCTAGAGCGCGTCTTCACCCGCGCCTGGCTATTTGTCGGTCATGAGAGCCTCGTGCCGAAGCCCGGCGACTTCTACACGTCGCGCATGGGCGAGGAATCTGTCATCCTCTGCCGCGACAAGAAGAACGAGCTGCACGTCTTCCTGAACTCGTGCCGCCACCGTGGCATGAAGGTCTGCCGCTACGAGAGCGGCAACACGTCACTGTTCACCTGCCCCTACCACAGCTGGACCTACACGACGGACGGCAAGCTGCAGGGCGTGCCGCTCTTCAAGTCGCTCTACGACGCCAACCTCGACCGCGACGCCAACTCCCTCGTCTCCGTCGCCAAGCTCGCGAACTACAAGGGCTCCATCTGGGCGACCTGGGATCCGGCGGCTCCCGATTTCGAGACCTATCTCGGCGATGCCAAGATCCACCTGGATCAAGCGCTCGATTGCCGCGACGGCCGCCCGGGCGGTTCGGAGGTGATCGGGGTCCACAAATGGATCTTCCCGGCCAACTGGAAGTTTGCCGCTGAGAACTTCCTCGGCGACACCTACCACAACCCCAGCCACCGCTCCGTCGACCTCATCGGCATCGGCCCGAGCGCCGCGGCCGGTAAGAAGGGTCGCCGAGACGACGAGATGGAGAAGGCCGAGCACGTCTGGATCAGCTTCCCGCAGGGCCATGGCGTGCACAGCGCCGTCGCCCCGGAATCCAACGAGTATCTGGAATCCTTCCTCAGCGACCCGGTGCTCGAAGAATATTTTAGGCATTGCTTCGAGGAGCGTAAGCGCCGTCTCGGCGACGAGGCCCGGCTGATCCCCTTCGTCGGCACCATCTTCCCCAACACGTCCTACCACGGCCGGCAACCGCGCGGCCTGTGCGCATGGCATCCGCACAGCCCGAACCAGACCGAGGGTTGGCGCTTCTTCCTCGTCGATGCGGACGCCCCGACGGTGGTGAAGGACTACCTGCGCCATTACTACATGCGCTATTCCGGTCCCGCCGGCATGACCGAGCAGGACGACATGGAGAACTGGCTCTACGCGACGTCCGCTAGCATGGGCACCATCGCGCGGCGGCACGCGTTCAACTACCAGCAATCCCTCGGCGCATCGCAGCAGGGCTATACCAATGGCAACGTCCGGCTCGGCGGCGACGTCAGCCTACAAGTGACGGAGCAGATCGCGCGCGGCTACTACCGCCGCTGGGCCTCCTACATGCGCGGCGCTGGCTGGGACGAGCTGATGGGTGAGGCGCCGCAGCCCCGCATGGCTGCTGAATGACCGCGGACGGTCGCAGCGTCATCGTCACGGGCGGGACGTTCGGCATCGGACGCGCCATCACGCTCGGTCTGGCCGAGCGGGGCTTCCGAGTCACCGCCTTCGGGTTGGAGGCACGACAAGTGTCCTCCACCGCCGAAGCGGCGATCCCCGGCTTGCGCGACGAACTCAAACGTCGCGGCCTCTCGGCGACCGTACTCGAGGCCGACGTCTCGTCAGCGGCCGACATCGCTGGCGTGGTGGCGGGCGTGATGTCGCGCGATGGCCGGATCGACGGCCTCGTCAACAACGCGGCGATCGGCCCGCTCGGCACCGTGCTCGACACGGACGAGGCGACCTTCGATCGCATTCTGAGCGTCAACCTCAAGGGGCCTTACCTGTGCGCCCGCGCCGTGCTGCCGCACATGATCGCGGGCGCCGGGGGCTCCATCGTCAACGTCGGCTCCGGCGCGGGCTGGGGCAAGCCCAACATGGCCGCCTATAGCGCCAGCAAAGGTGGCTTGTTCGCGCTTGGCGCCGCCATGGCCTACGACTTCCTGCACCACGGCGTGCGCGTGAACACCGTGGTCCCCGGCGGCGGCGGCATTGTCAGCGGCATGAGCCTAGGCCGGGTCGGCGGCGACCCGGCCCGCTTCGGCAAGGGAGCGCCCGGCACTGCCGCGGGCCGTCCCGCCACTGGCGACGATATCGCCAAGGCCGTCGCCTTTTTATTGTCGCCGGATGCCGAGACCATCTCCGGCACCGTAATCGACGTCGGCTGCTTCGCCGGACAGGGCGGCCCGGTTCCCGCCCGCCCCGCCGCTTGAACACCACTCCAGGAGGACTCCGGATGGACACCAACATTGCCCCCGCCTCGCCGCCCACCCTCGAGCGCAGCCTGGCCTATTATCGCCTGAAGGACGAGATTGAAGAGGTCCTGCTCGCCGAAGCGGACATGCTCGATGAGCGCCGCTACAAGGAATGGCTCGACCTGCTCGCCGAAGACATCAGCTACTTCATGCCGATGCGCCGCAACGTGAAATTTGGCCAGCATGCCGAGCGTGAGAACACTCGGCTCGGCCAGGGCATCAGCTGGTTCGACGAGGACAAGTGGACTCTGACCAAGCGGGTCGATCAGATCCTCACCGGCGTGCACTACGCGGAGGAGCCGCTATCCCGCGTCACCCATATGGTCACCAACATCCGCCTGAAGTCGGCCCTGCCCTCGGTCGAGGCAGCCGAGGAAGTCGACGTGGGATGCCGCTTCCTCGTCTACCAGAACCGGGTCGAGTATGAGACCTACACCTTCGTTGGTCGCCGCAACGATACCCTGCGACGGGTAAACGGGGCGTGGAAGATCGCGCGCCGCGAGATCATCCTCGATCAGAACGTGCTGCAGGCCAAAAACCTGACCGCGTTCTTCTGACTTCCAATCCTGCGCTGCGAGAGAACTACCGATGATCGACATGCTCACGCTTCAGCCCGGTGATCGCCTCATGCTCAAGGAGAAGATCCTGGCCGAGGTGGTCGAGAACATGGAAGACGGGATGTGGGTCCAGGTTCGCTACATCGAGGTTCCCGGCAGCCCCGACGAGGTCGGCGCCATCGAATTGTGCCATGCGCAGGATATCGTCGGCAAAGCGCCCGCAGCCTGAACGAACGGTGGTCCCATGTTGCGTTTCGACTTCATGTCCAGTGACTTCAACGAGCACTTCCTAATCCTCGGCTCGTGCGCCGAGTTGGCGGAACTGGCCGGTACCTTGCGCCGCTACGCCGACGCGCCAGCGCCGATCGAGCTTTCGGCGTGCTTTCCCAATCCGACGACCACGGCGAAAGTGGTGCTCGAGCCCGCGGAGGGCAACGAACAGGGCCTGCACGTGACCGGCGAGAAATCGTTCCGCTGGGGACTGCTCGGTTGGCAGGCGGCGATCATCGCAGCCGGCATCGACAAGCTGAACGCCGACCGGTCGGGTTCAGAAATCTTTCAGCTCGGCGCCGAGGGCGAAATCCCGGTTAAGGTCTCGCACGGTGAGTATGAGGACGAGTTCCTAGTCACTAAGTACTGACGCGCTCGTCTCTCCGCTTATACGAACGCCGAACTTGTTGCTACATTATGGCTCTAACACCTTTCTAAGCAGGTCAGGCGGACACCCCATTGATCGGGACAGGCGCTCTGCCGCCTTCATAACCAACCGAGCGGCCTTGGTTGCTTGCCGCTCGGGCAATCTCGACTCCGGCCCGTACACCGCCAATGATCCCGCGACAACGCCGACTCCGTCGAACACTGGCGCAGCCAAGGCAACGGCTCCGGCAAACACTTCACTGTGGCTGGACGCATAGCCCCGAGTAACCGCCCGGGCCAGGTCCTGCTCCAAGCGCTTCCTCAATTCTGCATCTGTTTGGCGGCTGACGATCTCTTGCTGCTGTGCTTGGCTCATAAAGGCCAGCATTGCCTTGCCGCTGGCGCCTTCCGTGAGATCCGCCGTCGATCCGATGCCGCGGGACATCGCAAGGACCTCGTGACTACGATATTCGATCACGCAGATACTTTGACCTGCCCGCGGCACAAACAATGCCGCGGTTTCGCCGGCGAGGTCGCGCACCTCCTCGACAATCGGTTGGGCCAGTTCCGGAAGATTGAGCCCCGCCAACCAGACGCGTGCGAGTTGCATGACACCATGGGCCAATTGAAAGCGCTGCGGGTTCCCCTCGGACTGGATCATTCCCAGCCTCTCCATTGTCTCCAACAGCCGATAAACAGTGGGACGGGAGAGGCTGGAGGCCGCCTGGATCTGGGCGACGGTGAGGACCGGGGCCTCGATGGTGAAGCAGCGCAGGATCGCCACCGCCCGGTCGACCGCCCGCACGGACGACGCAGCCTCCTCCGATGCTGCAGGGTCGAGTAGGGAGGACGGGGGGCTGGGATCGCTACGGCTCGGCATCTGCCGACCTTCTCTTGCCGAAGCACGCGAAGTGCAAGCCCAACCGCGTCACCAGAGCTGACGAGCGGGGGCTGTTGCTGAACATGTTCAGCAATGGCATAGCTTCGGAACGGAGCCAAGCTCCTGCTGGGAGGATCCACAATGGGCGAATGCGTAGCCAGTATTGATCGATTTTACGCGGGTGGCGTCTGGCGGTCGTGCGGCGGCGGCACCGGCATACTGGTCCGCAGCCCGTTCGACGATGCCGAGATCGGCCGGGTCACGTATTGTACGGAGGCCGAGCTCGATCAAGCGGCGCGGTGTGCGCGTGAGGGCTTCGCGGTTTGGAGCGTGAGCACGCTGGACGAGCGTAAGGCGGCGCTGGGCCGCCTCCATGCCGAGCTCGCCAGCCGAACCGACGCGATCGTCACCGCACTCGCGCGCGAGATGGGCTGTCCCGTATGGCTCGGCCGACTGATGCAGGTGCCCATGCCGCTCCGGGGCATCGAGTTCGCAATCGCGGGCATCGACGAGATCACCTGGCAGGAGACCATCGGCAACGGGCTGGTCGAGCGCGTGCCGGGTGGCGTCGTGGCCGCCATCTCGCCGTGGAACTTCCCGCTGCACCAGATTGTGGCCAAGGTGGCGGCGTCAATCGCCGCGGGATGCGCCGTGATCCTCAAGCCGAGCGAGCTGGCGCCTGGGGCGGCGGTCCTGTTCATGGAGGCGGTCGCGGCGTGCGGCTTGCCCAACGGCGTAGTCAACATGGTCTGGGGCGGCCCCGAGATCGGCGCGGCCCTGGTGGCGCACCAGGAGGTCGACCGGGTCAGCTTCACCGGGTCGACCGCCGTCGGGCGCAGGATCCTGACGATGGCGGCCGAGACGCTCAAGCCGGTGACGCTCGAATTGGGCGGCAAGTCGGCGGCGGTCCTGCTCGACGACGCGGCGCTGGACATTGCCGTGCCGATCATCATGCGCATGGCGCTGGCCAATTCGGGCCAGGCCTGCGTCAGCCAGTCACGCCTGATCGCGCCGCGGCATGCGGTGCCTGAGATCCTGGACCGGTGCCAGGCCGCGGCGGAGGCATGGACCATGGGCGACCCGTTGTCGGACGACACCCGGCTCGGTCCGCTGGCAAACGCGGCGCAGGCTCGACGGGTGCGCGGCATGATCAATCACGCCACCCAGCAAGGGGCGACGCTCGGCTTCGGCGGCCCTAAAGAAGGCGGATGCTTCGTTCCGCCAACCGTATTCACGGGCGTCACGCCCGACATGGAGGTGGCTCGCGAGGAGGTCTTCGGCCCCGTCCTGGCCATCATGGCATACGACACGGACGAGCAGGCGGCCGCGATCGCGAACGGCACGGCGTACGGTCTTTCCGGTGCGGTCTGGTCGGCCGATCCGAAGCGGGCGACCGACTTCGCTCGCGGGTTGCGCACTGGCCAAGTCGTGATCAACGGGGCAGCGCAGAACCTGGCAACCCCGTTCGGTGGCTGGAACGAGTCCGGCCAAGGACGCGAGAACGGTCGCTTCGGCATCGAGGATCTACTCAACTACCGTTCGCTGCATGGCGCGGTCTGAGTCCTCGATATAGAGCACTTAAGTCCGAACGAACCAACTCGGTTCGTTCGGACTTCGCTCTAGCCGACTGGCGCGCGCGGCGCCGGTTCGCCCAGCGGGTTGGGCGCTGCCGGATGGCCGGCGGCGAACGGCGGCGGCGAAAGGCGCAAGAGGTGCCACGGGCTCGGCATGGTGCCCACGCGAGCCTCGATCAGCGTGGGCCCACCGCGTCCGCGGTGCTCCCGGAGGGCGCGCTCGAGCGTGTCAGGGTCGTCACAGCGGGCGAACGGGATGTCGAACGCGGAAGCGAGTCGATCGAAGTGAGGGTTGCGCAGTTCGACGCCGAACTGCTCGCCGAATTGCTCGTGCTGCATCTTTCGAACGTTGCCGAAATGGCCATCGTTGAACACGATCACGGCGATGTTCACGTCGTATTTCCGTGCCGTCGCGAGTTCCTGCAGGTTCCAACCGAACCCGCCATCTCCATTGATGCTGACGACCATCTTATCGGGCGATCCGATCGCGGCCCCGAGGGCGGTTGGGAAGCCGTAGCCCAACGTGCCCTGGTACCCCGGCGTGATGAACGTGTTGGGCGCATAAACAGGGTAGCCGAGCCTGGCGAAGTAGCCGACCTGCGTCAGTTCGTTCACCAGAATACCGTCATCGGGAATGGCGCGTCGCAACGCCCTGACCCAAGCGCCTTGCGGCTCGATCTCGGCCATCTGGTCCGCCGCCCATCGCCGAAGCACGGCGAGGTCGATCCCGAGCGTCGGACGCGGCGCGACCGCTCGTTCCAGCGCCTTAAGCGCGACCCGGCAATCCGCCTGTATCGCCACGTCCGCGCGCCGGGGCGGTGCGGATGCCGATGGATCGAGGTTGATGTAGACGTAGCGGGCGCGATCCGATCCCCAGGCCGGACGGCCCATCGCCGTGTCGACGAACCGGCTCCCGACGACAATCACGAGGTCCGCATGTGGGAAAACCGCGCGTCCGGCAAGGGTATCGAGTGCGAGCGAATGGCGGTCGGACAAGCTGCCTCGGCCATTCTCCCCCATCACGACAGGTGCCTGGATCCGTTCGGCCAGCGCGGCCAACTCAGCCGACGCGCCGGCCGCGAGCACGCCGCCGCCCACGTAAATGACCGGAAGTCGGCTGCCGGCGATCAATTCGGCGGCGTGCTCCACGCTTGCGGCGTCGACGCTGGGGGTGAGATCGGGCTGCACGGGCGCGAGCGGAATGTCGCCGCGCGCGCTCAGTAAGTCGTGGCAAATTTCGATGCCGACAGGCAGCGGACGTCCCGATCGCACTTGGGCAAACGCTTCGCGCACGACGGTCGGGACCTCTTCCGGACGATTTGCGCGACCTTGCCACTTGGTCACGGCACTCAGGATCGCCGTCTGATTCCTGATCTCGTGTAGCAGGCCAAGCCCTTTGCCGACCGCGGCCGAGAAAATGTCGCCGGAGACGCACATGACGCGAGAGTTGCAGGCATATGCGGTCGACAAACCCGCCATGGCGTTGAGCAAGCCCGGGCCGGGTACGACCATGCACACGCCGACGCGCCCGGTCGTGCGGGCGTAGCCGTCCGCCATGTAGGAGGTTGCCTGCTCATGTCGCGCGACGACGTATGTCAGGTCGTCTGCGACTTGCCTCAAGCCGTCTACAGCCCAATCGAGCTGCACGCCGGGAACGCCGAAAAGAACGGTCGTACCTTCTGCAACGAGCTGTCGCGCAAGCGCTTCACCACCTGTTTGCTGCACGATTCCTCCTTGCATAGCTTCTGGATTGCCGGTCCCTAAAGCTTTTTGAGAAGACTGTCCATCAGATAGACACGGCTACCACTCGGTCGGCCGTTGGTCTCGTGTTGTCACGCTACCATCAGCGCCGCGGCGGCGAGCAGCCCGGCGTTGTGGCCCAGGTTCTCCCGCGCCACGGTGTAGGAGCCGCCGTTGCTGGGGTAGGCGGCAATGGTCTGTAAGACCTCTTCTGTTTTTTGAAAGGTATGGTTTAAGGTATCTATTATCGGTAGTCTTTCCGGTATGAGATTAGGTATGGTAGACAGGCCCAAGTCTGTGCAGGGCCAACGCATGAGATTTTCAGCTTAGATTTGACGGGTGTCCGCGCCGGCAGTCTTGTACTTCATTGCCCAATGATTGAAGACAATCCCTTCTGGAGGAAGGGACATACCGTTGGCGTTGGAGCGATTGCTGGACCTTTTGGATGACGTCGAAGATCCTCGTTGTGGCGGCAAGGTCGAGCACCGGCTGACAGATATCCTGGTCATCGCCGTTTGTGCAGTGATCGCGTGCGCGGAAAGCTGGGACGACATCGCGCTGTATGGCCGCAACAAACTGCCTTGGTTGAGGACG
>Ga0160427_10000610_pt1 | contig 21573 bp, 25 predicted proteins | sample SolpanmetagenomL_FD_108194 | JGI IMG/M metagenome (GOLD analysis project Ga0160427, IMG submission 108194) | Solar panel surface microbial communities from Lawrence Berkeley National Laboratory, California, USA - L | ecosystem: Engineered > Built environment > Solar panel > Unclassified ...
AGAGAATGGGTTAGTCTGTCATAAAATCTAAGAATAAACTAAAGATGTAGAAACACATACCCAGCAGCAGTTGTGTCAACAATATCTTTCTGAGAAACGACATGGACAGGGTATTCCTTGACATCATCGTGTCCTTGTGTGGCTACAACTGTAGCTTCTGTTCCTTGAGTAATGATGACAACTCGCTTTCGTGAGGAGTTCTTCTTGTCAAGGTTTACTAGGTGCTTGGCGATTGTTGCAACATCGGTTGTCTGGTGGGATGAATTAGATTTTTGGCTCAAAAAGAATGCTAAGAAGTTCAGAGAGGAGGAAAAAACATACGTTCAAGCTGTGAGCTTCAGCATATGCTCGAGCTTCAGTCTCATTTCCGATGAGGTAATCCCAGTATGGAGCAGTCTCATCGAGAGGATCCTTGAAGAATTGAGGAATAAATGGAGCAGAAATGTTCATTACGAATGGCTAAAATTTCCAAGGTAGGACAAGAAAAATTAGCTTCTTCTCTTGCTAGAAGGTGTGAAGATATTTCTAAGGAAATTGTTTACCTTGTTTGTCTCTGCACAATGCTCTGCCAACGCCTTGATAGCTGGAACACAAACTGTGAGATGGAAACCTCCGACATAGATGACCTTGGCATTCTCCACCAACTTCCAGATCTCTGGGCTCTTCAAATGGTCAATCTTGTAGTGATTGGCAGCACCAAGCTCTGTGCACATTGATCGTTCTTTACCAGTAATAACCACACCACATCTTCCAGTGCTGACCTTTGGATCAATGAGGTATTCTGTTCGAACACCTTCCTTCTCACAAGCTTCGGTGAGCTTCTTTCCATAGTCATCATCACCAATGCAGCCAAGGTAGACTGTTGATTTAGGTGGTAGCATATACTGCGAGACACCAGAAAAAGGTTAACTTTCCTGTAATTTTCGGCCAGGTGTATCATGTGGAAAGAATTCTTTTGAGATGGATACGCACTTGCGCTCCACGAGCAGTGTTTTGCGCGGCTCCTCCAGCGACAAAGTCAGGTTTAAAATTGTTGATCAAATCCTCGTAGAGGGCTTGGTGCTTCTCTTCGGCCAGAATGGCGTCGTTGGCCTTTAGGTCGTACTTTGATAAGAGTTCCTCATTTCTATCATGATTAAACTCGTTAGGTCCATATTCGATACTCGAGCGCTTTGTGTTGTTGTATTTGTGATGCCTTACCCGTTTACCAAGATATCTACACCACGATTGATATATTAGTCAAAGTTCTACTACAGGCACAAGCACAAGCTCCATCGGTGAAACATACCAAGCAGAGGATTCTCTAGGCATAGCAAGCTGTATTCTGCACTCATGATTGATGGTTTTGAATTGTATATTTATTGAGGAGGAAATTGAATTTAGTAATGTATAGAAGTTGGATGCTTGTTAATAAAAGCTTGTTGAGATTTAAGGTACACAGAGATCAAGAAGAGAAATTTTATGGATGATTAATTAGATCATAACAGAGAGGGAGAGTGGGATGGACTTGATGGTGGGGTAATCGAATTGATGAAATTGGCAAGAAAAATAAATAAAAACAAAACCTATTGAAAAGATGGTGGGGGGTCGATCATTTATATTTATTGAAACGACCCAGGATTTTGTTTTCACTAGATCAATAAATCTAAAGATTTATGACTTGGTTATAGAGTTTTTTTCTTTATTGAACAGATTCTCAAGTCTTTTCATCACACATGCTCAGGTTTAGGGTTCTAATCAATTGATAAGGTATATTTGAGAATATTTCACGACAGAGGCCCTTGATAAGCAGTCTTGACCCCTATGATTATTCGTTAAATACGCCTGACATCGTATGAAATGATGTCTCATTACTTGATTCGTTCTACTGTACTTTCTTTTCGATGGGTTCCGCTAATCTGGCACTGCTTCTTGTTCTGGTAAGAAAAATTTTCAACAATATCCAGAGAAACCCTATAGTTGCCACTACAACAGTCCCCCATTCTATCACCTCTGAAGTGTTCGAGTTTAGCACAGGAACGTTCAGCGTGGATGATGGATATCCACTCTCGGATACATCAGCCGATAAGTGATAAAACACGGTATCTATCGGAAATAGCTCTTCATATCCAAGTCGACGATAAAATGGATTTGCAAACATTTTGTGCCCTAATTTGGAGACCAATTAGCTTGATCAACGCCTCAGTGAACAAGAGGAAACCTACATAACTCTGAACGACATCCCCAAAAGACTGTCGGCCAAGGAAGAGAAGCCATATCACTCAACTCTCCACTCCTGGGTTCTAAATAGCGCAGATGCAATGGCAGTGTCGTATTCCATGGTTTTGGTCCATTAACATATCCTGGATTGGTGTCTATCTCGGCCAAAACTGTAGCTCCCCACCTCTGCATAGTCCATATAGGAGCTTCCAGATCCGTTTCACCAGTGACATTTTTGACAGATTTTAAACCATAAGATTTAATCAAAGATGTATCTGCTAGTTGATACGGATCCACAAAGAATGGTTGGGGGATTGTTGCATATGCATATAGGGTACAATCATCTTGGGGAGGCTTAGTGATCGGATCAATGGAGAGTACAAGCTTTGGATGGAGGCCGGTTGGATTCAAGAACGAAGAGCGATATCTAGCTTCAGGATAAGGATGATGCTGGGACGGAAATGAGAACATGGTAGGCTCTGTTGAGTTGTCAGCTCACATCTTGAAAGTACCAACATTGAACGTACCAAAATCCTTCGAATCTCCTATTTCAGCGAGTAAACCACCCAATGATAACTCTTCTGCTTCTGCTTCGTCGCCCTTACCTAAAATGCCTATCTCTAACTGGTGGTTGCTATCGCGTTGTTCAAAGGTCTCATCCCAGATCGGAGCCTTATCCTTGAGCGTACCACCAACTTTTCCCTTGTTGACTTTGCCAGACCAGAAAACGTTGATAACTATCTGCTTATCGGTAGCATTCAAATCCATATCTAGATAAGTAGCTGAGCGTAGTCGAGAGATTTTGGAAATACACTGGGGAATAGGAGTCGTGCATAGTGTTTCTGCTAGGTATCGGACAAGACTTCTCGCAGAGTAAGAAGGGATATAAAGCTTGTGTAAACGAGTCGGTTTTCCCGTGACAAAGGAGCCCTTTTATCATCAGCTAAAGGTTATATTCAACAATGAGTACAGACCATACAGTCAATTGTGAACAAGGTATTCCATCACCAACGACCTGTCGTAATAGCGGGCAGAGATCGAGACTGTAATTGTTATTAGCCTCTGTTCAAAGATATTTCTACGAGCAAATAGACTTACGCACTTAGTTCTGTAACTGGAGCAAGCGTTAAATGTAATCCCATTGGATATCGCGATGGAAACGGAATGTCCTTTACAGGGTCCGACGCGCCGCCAAAATCCCACCGCACATGAAGCTCTTTGCATTGTTCAAGAATAGTTCGAAGCTGCGTAATCGTGTTAGCTGATCATGTATTCGAACGAAAAGAGCTTGTGAAGTTTTTGATATACCTACTTCTATGGGCAAGTCTGCGAAATCAAAAGTCAATCTATCCTCGCGAGCTGCGAGGAGCTGTCTTACTGTCAAACTCTTGTCTGTCAATCTCAGAGTGTCGTTATCAAGTTTAGTGTCCGCAGAAGTGACGAAGGTTATGCGGTGCTTCATTTTGATATATTGGGTGACTGCTGGTACAGCGTGTTAGAAAAAAGTTTGGAGCTTCTGTGTCTATGGGTATGTCAGGTTGACAGTGGAGGTGACACGAAGATGGCGCATATATAGAGAACGTCTTACTCGGCCGAGAGCCTTCGAGATCTAATCAGATCTAATCTGATCTCATCTTATCTCCAATCTGCAGGGACCTCCTCCTCCTCCTCCTCCTATCCTTTCCTCCACTTGTGGGGGAGAATGCTGGTCATGCGAGCAGCCTGGTCAAGGAAGTACCAAGGTAATTGAGGAATTGCCAGTGACGTGGATCCTGAAAATGAAACACCAGCCAGACAGACAGACAGCTATCCTGCCTGACCAAGAATATATTTTATTGAAGCAATCCTAGCATTTTACATCATCATCATCACCATCTAGCCTTTGAGAACTAAAGAGAGCCTTACATTTGTCCAGATCGAAAAGCATCAGGTATCACCATCCAATTTCTGCCACATAGTTCATGCAGCGGTAGTGATAAGGATAAGCAAAAAAATGGGGAATGCTCAATCCAACAATGCGGGCGGCACCAACAATAATGGTACTAGCAAATCCCATCCCTCATCTCCTGCAACCCACGATAAAGACCGAAAGCCTCCTCCAAGGAAAGACTCACTTCATCCTGTTGCTTCGAAATCATCTCCTACAACTGGTCAAGACAACGGACTACTATTACACGCGGACTCGTCAATCTCTCGTGCTGTAGCACCTTCTACAGTAACAGCAACAGAGAAACTTCTGGACATCACTGGTACCAGCATTCCAAAAAATGTTGGAGCAGGGTCTATACAAATTGTTGATGATATTACTGAATCGCCGAGACAAGGAGCCGCATCTGGTGAGAAGTCAGTTATGACACCAACGACTCTGGACAGCCCTGTTCCCGCTAGCACCAGCGAGAAATCATCTTTGAGAAGACGAAATAGCTTTGGAAGCGGAACGACTGTAGATACAGTGGACGATGATGAATTAAATATCGACGATTCAAGATCTATACCAACAACGATAGTATGGCCGCACGAAGCAAGGAAGGTTTATGTTACTGGAACATTTTCAGGATGGAAAAAGAAGTTTAAGCTCGTCCAAAAGTAAGAAGATTCGGTTCACCTTTGATAATTTGCATGTGTTTCTCAGCCTTGCGATTTTTGAGAATGTGCTGATCATAGTGGAAAATCCAAATAGTCATGGTCAATTTTCTACCATCGTCAACCTCCCACCAGGTACCCATCATTTGAAGTTCCTCGTCGATGGGCAAATGCGAACGTCGGACGCTATTCCTACAGCAGTAGATGCAGCTGGTATATTAGTCAATTACATTGAAGTCAACGCAGATGACATGCCATCCATTACGCGTCAAGCTTCCCGACAATCCATCCATGAGACCTCTGCCTCCGGCGTTGCAGAAGGCCGTCATCGAGGTTCTTTCGACATGGAACTATCTAGAAGTGCCAAAAAGTACACGTCCGTTATACCCTCATTCTTGGAAGATTTAGAGGAGCGACAAGAGCGTTATGGTAGAGACTTTAGCAGCATGTTACCACCTCCTCCATCATTGCCAATGATTTTGAGCAAAGTGATCTTGAACGGAAATACGACGATAAAGGACGATAGTAGTGTTCTTGGTATACCAAACCATGTGGTGTTAAATCATCTCGCTACAAGCTCGATTAAGAATCATGTGCTGGCTATAAGTGCCACAACGAGATACAAGAAGAAGGTTTGAGATTCCTGCTTCTTCCTTCTTTTACCCTCTTAACTTGTCGGACAAAAGTTAACGTGAGTCTGGATCTGACAGTACGTAAGTACAATTTTGTACAAATCGACATCCACAACAACATAAAGGTCAATTAAAACATGGACATCAGAAACCAAAAAAAGTTTTTCTGCATAAGATAAGGAAGGGACAATGGTGTTTGGTGAATATACGGATTCGCATTTTGTTCTTGCACGGTTTTTTTATCAAACTGATTTTGCCTACATTTCACTATTCTTTTTTTTTCCTCTTTACATTCACGCTGGTTTTTCTACAATCCTTTCGTTGATATCCTTTCCCCACAAACGGCGCTTTTTTGCTAGATGCATGCATATTCTTTCCAAGGCCATTCACAGGAAGTTTGTTATGTTTCTCTTTTTTATCAATCGATCGTTGATCCCCTCATGACGCATTACATATTGTAGCAATGATGAGAAATGCATACAAAACATGTAGATTAGACTCCTTTCTTATTCTTTACTTTGCTGTTCCATAAAACCACAGGAATGAAAAGAGGAAGAAGAAGAAGACATTTATAACGTTCTTGTCTTCTTATCTTTAACACTTGCCGTACCATTGGCCGACATCTCCAGTTTTCGTTTGTTGTTGGGATTTTGGTCCTGATCATCACCCCAACGTTCTGCTAGCTGCCCCATCCGTCTCAATATCTGTTTCTCTCCACATCTAATTTTCACAGCTATCAATAGTCTACGGGATAGTCCTTCAGGAGACGACAATATCCTTTCGTCCTCTTCTAGTGTTGTATTGTACATAGCAGACCGTTGCTTGATGAGCTCAAGGATGAGTTGTTTACCTGTTGCATCTTTCTTGTGTTTAGGAGTTTTTTCTGCTGCTTTGTATGCAAGAAATGTATCTCGGGGTACTTCCAGTAACTGTAATGTGATGAGTAATTCTGACGGAATTGTGCCGGCGTGTTCAATATCGAATGCGTCCTCCAAGATTCCCTCTTCCATGAGGTAGTCAATCTATTTTCTATCATTAGCAACGAATGAAATTGTTTCATCCTCTTATTGCGTACAGCATGGGGTAAGGAAGAACCAGTGTTAAAAATAATAAAGGAAAAAGGTGGTTTTCTTTTGTTCTGTTTGTTGTACTTACCCTTTCATCAACGTCTTCTTTTGACAATTCTCCTGCTACAACTCTAACAACCAAATCGCTTCCAATCTCGACAACGTCGTATTTCTCGTAACTATCAGCGATATAACCATATCTCCTCAAGAGGTCCGATCGTGGCAAAGGACCATAGTCGTTGTACAATTGGTCACCAGCAGCAATAGGTTTAATGGCAATCATTTCAACAAAATTTGGGGGTTTATAATGTAGACGGCACTATATGAAACACTTCAATTTAGCTGTTCTTCCTTTTTTTGCTTTACCCGTTTCAGTTTCGATTCGAAAGATTTTTTTGCTACTGCTTTAAAACTCTGTAGTGAGGAGGGTGAGGAGGGAGGGGGGAGAATCAACTTACATTGTTCAAATCAGCATCCGCGTTCAGCATGTCTGCGAACGCGACCATGGCTTTAAAGTGATTGGCCTCTTCGTCATCGGAATCACCATCATCAGAGTCTATATGTAATTCCTCGTCTGGGTTGCTATCGACATCCATATCCGACTTTGACTTTTCAAGATCAAACGAATAGCTCATTATAATAGACCCTAATCGATGGAATGCTTCAACAGATGTATCTGCATCTCCGAAAATTTGTGAATGCGCCTATACTTTGGTCAGAAATCATCATCTTCACTCCTTCTCTCTTTCCTTCTTTCCTTCTTCCTTCTCGTATGGAGAGGAAATTAAACAAGAAAGTGTACATCTGACTACTCTACCTCAATAACAGGCAGCAATGTATGACGGTACAACGCTTCCGCCTCCTGTCGGCCAATCTTGTCCACAACAGCGCTCCCTTGTAATTCCTTCAATTCCGCATCATCCCAAAACATGAGGGAGTCAAAGGTTGACGGCAAAACGTCGAAATACGGCCTCCATGGAGATGCTGATCTTGATTCGTACATCATGGTGAGGATGAGCGCAGGCCATGTTTCCAATTTTGTAAAAGTGTCTCCTGGAAGTAGAGTTTTTAGGTTACTCGTGTCGGACGAGAGTCTAAGATTAGGGTGTATGCTGAATACGACTTCGTCCTCGTCGATTGGAGATATGGCGACTAAATTTTTTCGAGTGGTTATGTTTAGCAATCTAATCTCATGTACTTTGAAGGCATTTGCAGAGAAGTTGCATATGGGAAGAATTTTATTTTTATTTTTTGGCTGAAAAAGTCCAAAAAGTAGTGGTTGCGACAAGTGAATACCTACTGCTCGACCTTGATTTTGGTCCCTACAATCTACGAGCGCGATCTTTGGTGATAGTACGGCGCCTTTGGAATTCAGCCATTCTACAAAATTCTGGCTTTTATCATTGAATGATGTATTATTATCTTCGGACATCGCTATGGTCGGAAGAATGGAACTTGAGGATCAATATTGTCTATTTTCGCAAGGTATGGTGAGTGAACAGGATGGAAAAGTTTTTGTCCAGGCGGAAGTGAAGAAGAAGTAAAAGGAGCGGGAGTAAAAAGAAATTATGCAACTCAGTTAACCTAAATAATAGATGCAAATCAATGTTGAGTTTGATGTCATAGCCTTACAAGGCTATCAATCCAAAATATCAATTTTCACATGAAATCTTGATCTGTTGCCCTTGGTAAATTTCATTATACAAATACTTCTTATGACTCCATCATCATTTGTATTTTGAATAGAGTACACTGGTACTATCATCCCAACGTGCTTCTGTACGCGTAGGATTATCAGACTAACAATACATTATTGCAAGGATTATTCGAGTTATATCATGACTCGGTGCAGATGACTTTTACCTATTTTCCTTTCAAAGTATGATATTGATTTCACACACATTCTGATCTTCTTCTATCATGATATGCTATGTTGTCTCATGCAAGGCAACGATTTAACTCCATAGACTATCTAGATGAGCAGATTTCTATTCTAAAAATTACTCAGTCGTGACCATCCTGCTGCAAACATAAATCAGGATTATGCTGCAGGGGCTGCCGCAATCCTTGTGGCGTCTACTGCGTGATTCTCCTTGGTTTTGCCTTTCAAATCTCTTCCCTCACCGCGGCCTTCCTCGTCACTCTCTTCATCCGTGCTCTCTTCGTCTTCACCTTCATTCTCGTCGTCGTCCTCCTCTTCATAGTCGGTCTCTTCACTGTCAGTCTGCTGGCCTTTACTCTCTAGCTTCTGGACAATATCCTTCCATTGAGTTGCAAATTGAGAAAGTGAGTCGACTCCATTCTGTCCAGCATCAAATACTTCTTTCGGAAGCTTGTACGCTGAATATTTCGATGTGTTAAAATTATATGCCTCCGGGTCATCCTTCTTGACAAGCCTCATCTCTGGAACAAGATTAGGCTTTTCTGTATCTAGGTTCAATATTTCGGTCCATGAGAAGATGAGTGGATCGGTACGGGGTGCATATGGATTTATATCGATAAGCCAGACTTTTGACGGACTTGTGCGAGACTTGGGTATGTAAACGTCGAAAGTGACTGTTTTCAACCCCGAAAGAAAGGTCGTGTGATGTCAACATTTATTCCCGCAAAGTGTCGGTGCCAGAGTTCTAGGACGAATGACAGAAAAACAAGGAAAGGGTTGCAATTTTCTCTTACAATTCGAATCTGGAAAAGTATGTTGTAGATTCTCCTCAAAAAAATCTTCAACCAACTCTAGCAAATCCTCTGCCTGATCAAAGAGGAATTCATAATAATTCATATCCCTTTGTGTCACAGCCACTAATTTCCTGTTTTTCACAAAACATCGAAACTCAACAGAGGTAATAACATCAACCCATTTTCGTAATATCAGGTCAAATTGTATATCTTCCTTCTTCAATCCACTATCATCTTCTTCTAGAGTATCGTCAAACGCATGCTCCAAGTCGTGTGACACGAAATCTGAGCTTTTCAATAGAAGATAGATGTCGGAGGGTGTGTAGCATTGCAGGGAATTGTTGAGAAGAAAGTTGGCGTCTTTCGGCGCAGACCAGTTCAATTTAGGTATGACTTTACCACCCAGTTCTGCGATTGTAGATTTGATTATCGTGTGTATTGGAAGAATTTTTTCTGTGGGATCCTGAAGAACATGAGCACTCTTTTTAGTCTTCTGACATCTCACAATGTGCATGTAAAGAGACATACCGGCCTCGGTTCGTCTTCATCATCGCTCCAGTCGTCGTCTGTCTCCTTCTTTCTGGCAAAATATGGTTCAGCACTCCTTGCCCACAAGTGTTTGCTCCTCAAAATATGGGCTTGTTATCACCGACTTTTCATTTTCGTCCGCGGGTAAGAATATTCCATCTTCTCTCAAATATTCGACAAATTCGGACGATAGAGGTATGATTCTTGTTTTTGGCGTGATAGCCTTGTATCTATGCAGGAAAAACTCCTATGTCAACAAAAGTTTATCCATATTTTATATCAAGTTATATCAAAATCTTAACCAACCTTTTATGCCAATTTGAGTAAGAACAGTTCATGATATGCTGTTTTGAAGCCTTTGGAAAGTCTAGCATCGTCAAATTTCCGCAATCAGAATGTGAGGACGAGATTGTGGATGATGAACTTGTTGACAATTCAGCAGTGTTTGTTTGTGAATCTTCCGGCATAGATGCTGGTTGAGCGGCAGGCTCACTTGTTTGCGACGAAGTTGACATTAATGGCATGATTCTGACGGTATGGGTATGAAGTATCCTTTTGTACTATAAGATTGGCCGAATGATATCTGATGAGGATGTTCGATCAGGAGCGGTGGTGACTCAACAGCTAGCTGAAGCTTGAGAAGATTTGGTCCTGTTTGAGCAGGTAAAATTGGTCAACAGACAAAAAATTTTAAAGTTTGGAAGAAATGTTTGTGATAATTGGTTATCCGTCATCGATGTCGACGGCCTCCGAGCTAAGAATGCTACCAGGGAAGAAGAATGTCTCACTTGTCGATTTCTGCATGCTCTGGGTAGCAACTAGCCACCCATCTCGATAATTCTGCATGTACATCACAAACAAAGCATAATTTCAATACTACACATGTTGATCGTGTGTGACAAAGTTACAATTTCTACATAAATTAGAATATTGAAGAGAAATCATGCCATAAAAAGGGAAAGCAAAAGCTTTCTAGCACTTGTCCATGAAGATACCGTAAATTAAAAAAACCAGCAGATCAGCCCATGGTATAAAACAGCCCGTACATCATAACGCCATAACCCTGAGATAAGAGATAAAAGTGCCTTCCAGCAAAACTACTTGAAGTCGTGAATAATTTCCGTAGACTTGTGATCACTAACACTTTCGTCAGAGTCATGACTAGCTGCATAAGACTCTTCTTCAATTTCCCTATGATGTTCTACATGAACTGTGATGCCTCCCATTGGAATTTCGCCGTTATTTTCCTCATGCTTGCCACCAACACAGTCGGTGGTAACTTCTCCTCCCCTCTTGCCGGGTCCTACATAATCCTTGTTGACGGTTCTGCCAATGTTGCTTCCCAGTTTAGAATGGGTTGTTGCATTGTGTTTGCATGGTCCACAAATTGGAGTTGTAGTTGGTGATACGTCATCATTGTTTGTGACCCAATGTAGGACAATTGCAGAAAAGACGACTGTAATGCTTATTAGATAAAGTCAAACGGGAAAGTGAGAGGGTTCCATACTATCTGCGTTACAACACGCAAAGCAAACCCATCCGGGCTCTCGACCTCTCAAGATTATCAAAGTGGTCAAATTGCTACCGAAAAGTCAGTAATAGAAGAAAGTGACAAAGATATTGGACATACGCCACACTCGAAAGCAAAGTGCCTGTACTGCCGACAAAAGTCCTTTTTGCGATATTACGAAGACGAGGCGAACCGTGATCGAATGAGTAAAGACCGATAAGAGGTGTAAGGAACAGAGATGTAAGATAAACCTAAAAAATATTAGCATAACCCTTGACATAGATTATGGTGCACGTACGTTGATAAGAATGTCGAATACCAACAGTGGAATGTTAGCCGCAAGCTTCATTCCAATATAGCATTGACCCTCTGCATTGATCTCTCCAACACGACTAGACGTTTTTATTAGTCACAATGTAAGCTTGTACAAACAATTCAAGCTTACAAGATAAAAGTTAGGCAGATGACAATGCAATAAGGCACTAGATACATGTTAGCATTTATATTGCACAGATTCTCTTAATAGAGACTAACAGAGCATGCCAAAGGTGTTGAAGAGATAAAGTTTGTCTTTGTAGCGAGCAGTCCTGTGTTTTGTACGGATGATGTACTGGTAGAACACATCAGCTGTTGTATCACTACAAGGGGGATTGATTTTACTTACCACTTTCTCGACCAAGAAGAAGTAAATAATCTACTGGCGCGTTAGAAACAAAGACACGACGATCGATAAATTTGGATAACATACAATCTAAAACATATATGATCAGTAATCTTCAGATAAATTTGAGGCTGTTTGTATACCTTAGAGGTCAAGTAGCACACCAAACAGAGCAGAATAGCAGCGCTACAGACATTCCTGGAGCTATTAAGACCAAAACTAGCTTGCAAGACAGTGGAGCAGAAAACGAAGAGGTATGAGTCGATATAAACACCCAAGACCACTACAAGTCGTGTTAGCGATGTTGAAATCATGTGTATGTTCTGATAACACGTACACCAGCGAGCAAGTGGAACATTTCTCCAGTGGCCGAAATGAATGGTTCTTCGAGCTAAACGCCAAGGTTTGTCAGTCGAAAGGTGCTTGACATCATCAAATGCATACACACTTACCAATACAAAAGGATAGAACTGAAATAGCAAACATGGCCTGTTTGTGATTAGTTGTCTGTTTTTATGGAGCGTTTCTGTTCAAGAGAACTTACTAGGAGAATGGAGAAGATGAATGCTGCTTGAGGAATCTTTCCATAAAGACCAGCCGCAGAGCCACCACCGTTAGCGGTGTCATTTGGCTCTCGAATGCTTAGAGGCATGCTCATGACACCCATCTTGATGAATTGATATAGAGAGACTTTTAGATGTTTGTCAGTATCATGTAAAACAAATATATAAACTATAAGATTTGGAAGAGGAAATGCTTTGTTTGCCAAGTAGAATAGATGTCGAAGAGAATGAGAACATGCTTGACTTACTCTTGAGAAGAAGATGAAGAAAGCTTGGTATGTAATGAATAATTTCTACAAGTGACGAACACTAGATCTCAACTTTAAAAGGAGACCGCTAGAAATCTTTAGCTTTGATGACACAAGACTTGGGAGTCTACTTGAGTTAAATAGCGGTCGTACAAGCCAGGTAGATTCGCAGAAGTGAAGGGGGTCTACTTACATGATGATATACGGATTGGGTTGTTGTCAGACGAATGAATGAATGAATAAGTAAATCTAGTTGTGCCGTAGGGAGGACAAAAGTGGGATGAATAGTGTTGTGGAAGGTGAATTAATAATGAGTGACGATGCGAGGAGGAGAGGAGGAGTCTATATGCCTGTCAATGTATGGAAGGGAGGGATGAGTGGAGTGAGTGAGGGGAGACGGGGAGCGGGATGATTCTTTTTTCTTCTTTCCTCCTTCTCAGACAGACAGTGCAGCAGCCCTATGCAATAATATTCAAAGTGCAACGCGACAATAACAGCGACAAACAAGAGGAAGAAGAAGATATCGCTCGGTATGAGAATCTCTACATTCCATTACTTTAATACCGTGTTTCAAAAACCCAGGAACCATTGCTGCCAACAGAAGGGCAAGTGCAGGCTTTTTGTCTTGTTATTCTCCACCTGCAAAATGTAATATAATCAAGTTATCATTTCAAGAATTTTATGTAGACGACTGTGGAACATGTAAAAAAAAAAGTTATTCGTTGATGGGGAATGTTGTACGTGTAATTCAGTTCTCTATGTGGTAGGACAACAAGCCTTGTACAATCTCAATATCTGGCGAGGTGCATAATTAAACTGTCTCAAGATTTATGAGAAAAGCAGCTTGTCGTTAGTGCCTCTATTCACACTCCGAACATCGACTGTGTACTATTTTGACCTTAATTCTGAAATTTTTTGACATGTCTTGTCTAGATGTGCCTGAGTGTTGAGTGTTTATGCAAGGTGGATATCAGGTACGGGAGCGATCTCATAGCTGCAAGGGCTACAGAGGGGAGTGAATTGAGGAACATATGGGAAATACGGACAAAAGCAATATAAAAATACAAAGGTCTAATCATTAGCCAACCTGCCAAAGGGCAGATGATCCAGACTACCCTTCAGATTCAAATCTTGCACGCATCGGCGGAAGAAGCTCTTTCAAGACTTTGTCCATCTATGGTTGCACAACTCAAGAGACAGTGTCACACAGAGAGCAGGATATCTCAAATGTCTGTAAATCTTTTCTCGCCGTAAAATGAAGCTAACTCGGCAATTCTATGATTGAGAAAATTCCACCAACATACACTCAAAATTTTACTATTCCTTACTTATCAACTTGAGTGCTTTGCTACAAAGGCAAAGACCTCATATTAAGCCCCCGTGTGCCCCCTTTTGGTTGAGCGGTCTGTCACTAAGAGCTACCGACGCAAGGCTGGTGAGAATACCAAAAGGGACCAGGCAAATATGCAAGGTTGCAAGTTGAAGAATTCAGGTATCGCTAGCTAGCTTCAACCGGTTTGTTTCCTCGCTTCAATTGTTTCGGCATCCATCCCGCAATGTACATTACTGTGTAGCGGGAAGTGGGATCCGAAGCGAGGAGGTGCACTAAGAAAACGGTCAACTTTTCTTGTTTGTGAGGGATATTCAATTCAACTCGAAAGGACTTCAAATATAATTAGTACAGTTCATGGATACCTTGGAAGTCGAGACCATTAGCTGATCGCCGCGTCAGATAAATTTATTTACAGGACGAAGCTTGAAATTCATTGGACAAAAGTCTTATAACACCATTGTGTCATTTCCTATCATCATAAAGTAATTGCATTTTGTGGTGCTTTCCAATCAAATCACTATATTATGTCAAGCATATATTTCACCGATCTCTAACCTGAGGGAAACCTTTCCCAGAATCTAGGACCCAATCTGTTCTCAAACACTGTTATCATTCTTTTTTTAGCAGGATGTACGGCATGTCTCATTTAATAATCCATTGATCTTCTAGTCCTACAGTCAATCACTTTTAAAGGAAATCAGAGATTAGATTTACAGTATTAAGTTATATTGGACTATAAAACCAACAAAGTCTGCTGGAAACAATCCAACTAGAACTATTCAAATAGATAATTAAATTAGAAGTACTAAGAATCTTTAAGGAATGTATATAGCGCTATCGTTATATTTAGGGAGTTTTATTACGAATAGGATAAGTTTAGTCTTGATAGGTATGATCAGGATCTGGAATTAACAACGCAATTTTACACAAGTTTAGTTATATCCTACATGCGAGATTTTACACTTTATTAAAGGTTCTTAAAAACAGCTTGGATCATAACTTCGACATATTGATGGACTTGACTTAACTGTAAAAAGAAGACTTTAGTTCTATTTGGAGTGATATATTTGCGCGTGATGATCTATCGACGAGTACCAAAAACACGGGATAATTGCTTGAACTTCGTTTAATACGATTAAAAATAGCAAAGGCAACGTCGAATAAAAATTGGATTGATTCTTCCGTGTTGAGATAAAAAACTTCCTATACAGGAGTAACAGTAGCGATCTGGACCAAAAGATTGCCATTACCATACGCAGTATTTGTACCTATTTTGAAGCAGGCAGTTAATAAAAGTTCCTAAAACACCACTTTCGATACATCGACAGTGCGGTTGCGTTGTATTGGAGGGATCAAATTCTAAATTAACGTACCAGCGACACTCTGACCTGGTCCTTGACATTGCCATAAAACCTTTGCACCACCGTTGGCGACATCGATACTGCTTTTTGATTAGCTATAAACTTTTCGACCTGGTCAAGACAAGTGAAAAGACTTTGGTAACAGGGATGGAACATACCACCAACTACTAGCTGATTGAACACCTCCATTAGGAAATCCCCACCACTGACAATTACCAACTTGAGCAAATTGTGCTCCTATACTGCCTACGGCGCAGTTATAGTGTTGTAATGCAGCGAGGAAATTATAACCTTGAATGGCGTCGTTGAGGTTACAAGCGAGTGATTGCCAGCAACTGAAGTCCTGACGGGCTTCCAAAGTGTTATTAAGGTGATGGGATATTTCTAGTTTCAGATTGTAAGTACGCGCAAGTATATAGAATAGCGAACTAGAATCTTTCGATAGCTTACCCCATTCCTCTGGAATTCTGTCCAAGTCTTCTTGGGTTAAACCAAGACTTTCAACAGATGGCATGCCGGGACCTGGAATGAGTACGTTTCTTTTTGGGACTTTTGCTGGATGAGCGAGACTGAGGGCAGAGAAAAACAAGACGGAGAGGATAGAGGTCTTCATATTTGCGATTGTCTATCAAGATGTAATAGAGTAATGCAGCAAGGATGATGACAAGAGAGTGCAATTCTTTTCTATCGAGTTTATAAAATGTTGTGTTTTGTATATAGCGTTTTTGATCCTGACTTAAGGTATTGCTGTTGTCGAGATCAAGGCCGAGAGTCCTACTTATATATCCTGTGCGTAGCTATCATAACACAGGATTAGACTTGTTGTTCTGTGATGAATCAGATATTGTGCGTTGGAAAACCACAGATTTTAGTTAACGTCACTCTTTGTGTATTTGTATACATCTACAACTGTACAAGACAGTGAAGCAGAAGCTAATCAATTCCGTACAACCCTTGGGTACGGACGCCCGAGGACTGATTTTCGAAGCTTCCTATTTCAGAGCAGATAATCCATCCTAGACAATCGCTTTGACATTTCACCCATTACTAATTTTTGGGTCGATTTTGGAAGAACTTCCCCACAAGCATGTAAGATTTTAGTTCCTGTCTGTGCGTAGGGGTGAAGTCAAATTCGAATGCAGCCGAACTCCGACACGCTCCGATGAATCTGGATGAGAGAGCAGAATAGGAACTTGAGAAGGAAGAAACAGAACACTTTAAGGTTTCTCCAATGCTAATAAATGTAAGTAGGCAGAATATTAATGTGAAAATAGCTGGAAGTAGCACTGTGCAAATAGATGCAACGAGCATCCTCCTAGTACACAATGAGTATTTTTTGTATGAAACCGCCACAATTTGTTGTTTATATAACTTGAGATCCATGGTGTTTATGACCGCGATTTAGTAAATATATCATTGTACAATTGTCCAAAATAACTCAAATTACCAAATGGTACAACTTGTAAGTACTCCCCGTGTAAAGACACAAACTAAAAAACGGGGTTCGTTATCATGAATATTGTGCGCGATACAAGTTTGTCTTAATTTGTTTATGCACAGATCCCGCAAAGAGTAGAAATGCAGAACAGGAAGGTGGAGTAACAATAAATTTAGAAATTATCTTGTGACGCGTACGCATTTTTTGACCGTGAGTAGATCACGAGTCTCGCAAATGCTACTGCTTCAAGAATTTTGCAACAACTTGAGTGACGGATGAAAATGAGTAGGTCGACTGGTTAACCTTGATGGAACAATCTGGAGTGGTAAGGAATACATCAATCTTTGCTAGGGTTATGACTTTCTCACTTCTATATCTTTCAATATACAGAGTGCTACATATGGATCGCCCTTGACATTAGGCATTGCTAGATATAACAACAAAAACGTTCCATTGACCCACTCAATAAGAGTCTCTCATGTACAAAGCAGTATTCCATTGATTTGTTGACTTTAAACAACGTATATAATATGTCTTTTGTGTACAATATCAATACATCTGTATCGAGCCAGGAGATTACACAAGGACGAATCATCATATTTACAAGTTGTATACATGTATAGACTTGGGTATACATTTCATCGATAGTCTCTTCGAAGTGGTCAAGTTGAAATCCTGATTAGTCCTCAGAAGCTGTAGTAAGGTCTGTCTTCAATTTAAGGTTATATATTATGCCATCAGATTATGTTGAAATGTAGTCCAACTTACACATACGTATGGGACTATTTTAAAATTGAAAGAATCACACAACCGTATCAGAAAGAACGTACTTATCAGCCATCAATGAATGATGATTTATACAGAAATCCTTATCGAATCATTGTCATGTCTCTACTTTGGTAATTATCTAGACTAACGTCTTTTGACCTTTTATCATATCAAAGTCTACCTGTATCCAAGACACAGTGTAAGACAATCTACTCTACTTGAATTTCATTAATGTAACCTTGTCAAGCAGATTTCAGAAATATAGCACTCTTTCTTCAGAATCCAAAAAAATAGATGGTTGTTTACGCCTCAACCTGAACTTTGTGGCCCTATGTGGCTGGGGCATTTAGAGCGAGTGCACACATTAGTCATCCATTATGCTCTATAATCAAATTCATCTACCAAGCACAATACTTCTTGCCTCAGCATCAATCATTGATCATCAATACTTGAAAACATCATCACCACATCTACAAATCACCCTTATACATCATCCCAAATTCCTCACATCGTACAAACCATACAGAATATCCTTCAAAACTTCACGATCCCATATCAAGCAAACACAACAACAACAACAAGAATAGCCAGGCACTAGTCCATCATCTAAAAGTAGAGCTTCCTCTCCTTTCGCCCATCATGCCTCGCGCCGAAGCCGGTTCCCTCAAACATCTCAACAACAAGATGAAATCCAAAGGTCTCCAGCGTCTCCGTTGGTACTGTCAAGTCTGCGAACGCCAAATGCGCGACGAAAACGGCTTCAAATGTCACACTCAATCCGAATCCCACCTCCGTCAAATCCTCATTGTCGGCGAAGACCCCAAAAAAGCCATCAATGACTTTTCCGAACAATTCAAAAAGGATTTCCTCACTCTACTACGATCTTCCCATGGCGAGAAGAAGATTCACGCAAATCATTTTTATCAAGAATATATTCATAATAAAGACCATGTTCACATGAACTCGACGAAATGGACATCACTTTCGGAATTTACAAAAATGTTGGGGAGGGAAGGGGTGTGTAGAGTTGAGGATAATGAGAAGGGGTTGTTTATTGCATATGTTGATAGAAGTCCGGAGGCACTGGCGAGGCAGGAGGCGATAAGGAAGAAGGAGAGACAGGATAAAGGAGATGAAGAGCGAGAGCAGAGGTTGATTAGAGAGCAGATTGCTAGAGCGGAGGCGGACAAATTGCAGGAAACAACAGCAATAACACAAGACAAAGCTCTTGTTAGAGACGATGGTGGAGAGAAGATTAAATTGAGTTTCGGGACAAAGAAGGTTACTACGCCACCTGGCACTACAGAGGTGGTAGAACAGTCTATACAACCTCAGTCGGATGATAAACTGGATCCTACGGTAAAGGACATGACAAATGAAGAGTTTGCACAAAATATGCCATCTACATCACTACCTTTGACTACGACGAAAAACATCACCACCACCACCACTGCTACTACTTCTTCAATGGCACCAGTCAAGATGTCAATGAAGTTAGCACCAAAGAAACCAGGCAATGTCTTTGCATTGGCAAACAAAAAGCTTGGTGGAGAGAAGAAGTCGACAGTTGCTGCAACCGAACCAAAGAGGCCCATGAGTGAGGCGGAAAGAATTATGAAACAGGAATTGGAAAGGAAGCGAAACTTTTCATCACAAGGAGGGTCAAACCCAAACTTCAAGCGTCAAAGAGTGTAGAGGTGTTTATCAACCTCTTTTTATGGATGGTATTGTTTATTTGTTTTTGCTTTTGGAGTTGTGGTTGGTGCGGAGTCATCTTCTTTCTTGGTATTTGATATACTTAGTATGTACATAGGATTGGTTAGATGCATAGCGAGCTGGTTTTTATAATGTATAATAGATTAACGGACTTGGAACTTGTTGTCATTCACCAGTGAGGCATGACTTCTCATGGCCGTTTTGGCATGAAAGGTAGAGAAACTCTTATGGTTCAACGAATGATAAATGATAAGAGAAAAAATGTTTGCTTCTATAAATCTAGAGGTAGAAATGAAAACCAAGTAAATAGTACCCACAGTGAATAACTTTTCCCTTCACCAAACCAGTCTAGTCGAAGATACAACAAAATCTCTTGTGATGGACAACTTTCTGTAAACATGGGAACGAACTATACAGTAGCCTCCACCATGGTGATTCCATATTCCTTCTCCAAGGCGATTCTGAGAGTCTCAGCCAGCTTGGGTGTAACAGGTGCCAGTATGCCCTTCTCATTAATTGTTCCATCCAAGACCATCCTTACAGCGACCGCACATGGAATACCAACCAACTTGGCCATTGCTGAATATCCATTTGGATCACCATTCTCAACTAATGTAGATGTTCTGGTTTCCAAGGTTCCGTCCTTGTGTTCAATCTCAAACTTGTGTTGCAATACGACCAAATCTCGTTCTCCTTCTTCATATTGCATCTTGTGTTCAAGGGTACCACAGAGTGTATCCAGGGGATTGCCTCTTGGGATAAACTCAGTGTCTGAGAAGAGACCTATCCATCGGAAGCCGCTCATGATACGCTTCTTGTCTGCCTCGTCCTTAAATGTGGTCTTGGCGGAAATGGCAGCAATTAGATCCCTATTTTTGTGAATCCAAATTAGCACATGTTGATGCGATATGGGTTGGATTGAAGAGGCTTACTTTTCCTCAGTGGATGATGAACCAACAAGCTTGGCAAGTGCCTCCTTCCACTTCATTGGTTGAGGTTGTGGTTCTAACCATTCAACTGGGTCCACACTGAGGAATCCAACGTCAACCAGAGCTGCGACAAAGGCTGTGAAACCTTGATATCTGAGTGTTCCACGAATAATTGTGTGTGCCTCTGGGATGTTGTATCTCTCTTTGTATATGGATGAATCTCGATTAGGGTATGCAAGGAAAGAGTATCCAGGATAAATATAGTATGGCTTTGCAGATGTCATCAACTTTTGTCCTGCAACTTCTTCAATCTACATTGTAGTAAATTAGCTCCAGTTCTTGTGAATTAAAGAAGAAATGATACGACGCTGTAGAATTACCTTTCCATCTTGCCAAAACTTGGCAGTGTTTCCAAGTGCTAACAAAACACCTCGAGCAGACCATGAAAATTTGTAGCCCAATGGATTGTTTGAACACTCTGGAGCTGGAAGTCCACCACAATAGCTCACAAAGCTGGTAATCTTTCCGCCTTCTTTGTGAACTTCGTCAATGGTCTTGACAGCATAAAGATGGTCAATGCCAGGGTCTAATCCAATCTCATTCATGACAGTTATGCCGGCCTTCTTGCATCTATAGGTAAACATATTAACTACTTTTCAAATATTTCAGTTGAAGGATACATACTGCTCCTCAAGCTCAGCCATCCCAGGATTGATGTACGACGTTGTAACAATGTTCTATGCCAATCTTTAATATCATGCTGTGTTATTGTAGTCTTTTCGACCATGGAATTGTGATTACCTTCTTCTTTCTTATAGCTGACTCAATGACAGGGACATGATGTGTCCAAGGAATCAAGCTGACAACCAGATCATGTTTGGCAACCTCTGCGTCTAGTGCAGCGGCATCAGAAACATCTAGAGAGACGGCTTTTGCGTGTGGAACTCCTTCAATGAATGTTTGCGCCTTATCCAGTGTTCGACAAGCTACAAGAAGTAGAATGTTAGCCATTGTCTATACTCTATTACTTTCTTATGACAGATAGATGATATACCAACGGTTATATCGTGTGATTTAGAGACAATATCAAAGACAGGCTTTGTGACCAATCCTGATCCTAGTAAAAGAATAGAAGGCATTGTGATGTTGACGTGCAGTGTTGAATTGAATTAAGGCTGTACTGGTACGAATAAGAAGAATGATTCTCTATACAATTGGTGCAGAAGCTGTTTCAATTGATGGAGACTTCAATTCCTACTTGTTGTATTTATCGTGATAAGAGCCGAAGAAAGTTCAGCAGATATGTGTGAGTCAGGAATTGGCGGAAGAGAGAAAAGAGAGAGAGAGAGAGAGAAAAAAAG
>Ga0160427_10000611_pt1 | contig 21564 bp, 18 predicted proteins | sample SolpanmetagenomL_FD_108194 | JGI IMG/M metagenome (GOLD analysis project Ga0160427, IMG submission 108194) | Solar panel surface microbial communities from Lawrence Berkeley National Laboratory, California, USA - L | ecosystem: Engineered > Built environment > Solar panel > Unclassified ...
CATCGTCATGTATGCACATCTCCAAGAAGACGCTATTCGATTGGCTTCATAGCTTAGCCTTGCATTTTTGTTTCCTTCCCTCACTCGTTCACTCGTTCTCCAAATCCATACACAAGACTGCAAGTGCTCAACATTCATTCAGCACATGTGAAAAAAATCGCATCATGATCAACAATTTTGGAGCAACTTAATGCGGCACATTCGTTATAACAAACCCGTTATTTCCATGCGGCATGTAACTTTCTCAGAACAAAATAAAGCTCCACCAACATACTACAGTAATGATAAAAAAGAAAGAGAAGACTAGATAAACATAAAACGTCAAATAGATTTACACAACCTTGAAATCGTTTTTTAAATACATGTTTTTTGTAGTAGCAGGACAACTCAGTATATTTGCATTGTATTCTAATATCCCCCTAGATTTTCCATTATACAAAAACAAGCACACACACTACTTATCACCAACAGGAGTTACAGGGTCAATAAGATCGAGAAAGAGAAAGGAACGAATTAAGTCTCGCGCGAGAGGAGTTAGGTGGAAAAAGAGGATTATGAACGGAATAAGAATGATAGTGTATGGCTAAGGTAAAAAGAAGGTGGCGGTAATCTACAATGCTCCCAGTAAACGAGAGAAAAGTCTCTTATACACTACTTCACATTTTGCACTGTGCTGTACGTGTTTGTGTGTGTGTTTTATTCAGTGTTGAATCTAAAAAATATCTAACTTCACAGTATTGACGATCAGCCACGTCCAGCGGCACTACCCGGTCTCGAAAGGTTTAGTGGTGTAGGATTTTGCGATAATTGTTGGGGTTGTGGATGTGGACCCTGCATATTTGGAAGTTGCAGGTTTTGTTGCTGTTGCTGCTGTGGAGGTAGCTGTTGTTGCGGGACGCCTTGAGGAGGAATGCCTTGCTGAGGAACACCTTGCGGAGGGATTCCCTGAGGAGGAATACCTTGTTGTTGATGCTGTGGCTGGTGAGGTGGGATACCAAATTTGCTAGGATTCGATGATCCAGGTAGAATCGCTGCTACGTCAAGTATCTGTTTGACCTGAACTTCAGGAGTTTGACCGTCTCTGTGGTTCACAGAAGAGTTAGTCCAGTAGAAGGACAGTTTGAGCATGAGATTCTGATCTGCACATACATCACCGTACTAAGGATAAAATCAAGTCCGTCTTGCTCAGTTGTCTTAAACAGCTGAGGGCGCCATTCCAAGCCTTCAGCTTCCCTCTGTCGAGCTTCTTCTCGCTGCCTATCTTCTACTTTAAATTTTTCATCCGTAGCCAATTCTTGATCCTTCTTTAAGAGAGCAGCAATTGTTGGCTGCCATAATCGTTGAGACTCGCGATCACCTTGTTCATTGATTGGTCGAGCCCGAGGTAGAGATGGTTTCGAATTTGTAGCATCAAAGAAGAGACTCTTTCGCCCAGACTATACCAGTCTCGTTAATAGCTGAACAAATCTTTCTGAATAATAATGGATTGTTCTTACCACCATATCTTTAATATGCATCTCCTCATTCCAGTTGCCAGTAATCTCAAACAGAGTCTCGCCAGTACTCTCCCTCTTTATTGTGCCAAAAACAGCATTATATGTCCCGGTGAAAAATCCCTTTGTTCTAAACTCAATGTCTGCAATGAGATCAAGCTCCTTACATTTGACGTAGCTGTGATCGCCCAATTCGTACTTCATCGCACCGAACAAAATACCTCTGACGTAAATGTTTGGCTGAGTTAGTGTGCTATTTATCGTTAGCATTAGAATATATGTAAACAGCCCATTTTCACAAATATGAACCACTCAGTGACTGTAGCAACATACTATTTCTCTCCTCCTTGCTTTCCCTTATTCATCAAAGTGAGAACGGCGATTCCCTCCATCATGCTAGCCGCAGAATTGCCCAAAAACCTGGATCTTGGCTTTAGGGTTCCATCAATTCGAATGTGATGAGAAGGCGCCATATAGAAATAGCTGCTTTTTGGAGGATGGTGTGATGTTTGCTCAGAAATGTAATATGCCTGCGACCTGTCTGGTAAATCCCAATAACACGTAAAAGTTTCACCCAGAATTGGATTCAATGGTTTCTTGACTCCACTACAATCTCAGATTGAATCAGCAAAGTACCTTCATGTTGGAAAAACCCCCGCTATTAGATGGCAGACGAGGAAGAAAATATGGAGAAGAGTACACACGTACGGCGGTTTTAAATGCCATCCACTAAGATAAAACTTTACAACCGACACAAATCGCTGAACAGGGTCGTCTATAGTCGTCATTGGTAGCAGAGTTTCCGGATGTTGCATAAAACTATAACACGAGTGATGAAGTAACAGGAAAAGGTCAGTCATTGAATCCCCCAAAAAGTCCTTTCTATATCCAATATAAAAGCAACATCGTGTGGAAAGAAGAAAAGTGTATCCCGTACTTTGTAATGCGCTCCAACATCGATCGAGGCTCCAGAATGAACGTAGGGAATGTGATTCGACTTAGGTCCGCACCAGGACGAAGCTGCGAGATTATAGAGAGAAGAACTAATACCACATCCACCAAGAAAGGATACGTGATTAGCCATTCAATTCTCACTGAACTCCACGACCGACATCTCATGGGCAAATCAAAGAGAGCAAAGGCAGAAAGGGAAAAACGAAAGGAAAAAGGAAACGTACTATTCTTCTCTCCCTCATTGACAACAGTCGTATCATCCTCTGCCACATCAGGTCGATCTCCATCTTGAGAACTTCTGCCTGCTAAAATCTACGATCAATCATCATGTTCCTATTTGGCCTTTCGTTTCCCACATAAATTCCGCTTCTCTTCCATTCTATGGAAAATACAAGAGAAGAAGAAGTAGAAGGAATCCCGCCTAAAGTAACAATGAAGCTTACTAGACGCTGCCGACGATCGTCTTGCCTTGCCCACCACCGAAGATATGTGTGGACCGTGACCTCCAAACATGTCTGTTTTTGTTTACTGATTTTTGTTTGCAACAGATTTCTGTCGTGTAATTGTTTTGTTATGATTGACGTATGCGTAGTTTTCTACAGGACTGAGCTGTTTTATGCTGTTGTGTCGAATGCGAAGTAGCTCGGGAGAATGATTGATGGCTTGGTCGTATGGGATGACCGGAACGAAGCTATAGCTAGCTGCCTATGTATATTTTTGTTATTCGTGAGTAATGTAAAATAGGTGAGTGTCGAGAGGTATAGCTCGTGTGTGATGGAGGGGGAGTTTGAAGAAGCAAGGGACTGAAGCTCAAAATGCAAAGTGATTCATTTGCTCTGATGACAGCGGGGTGCAAGTGGGCGTTTGGGGTTTGGTAAGCAGCAGCAGCAGCAGAGTTACTTCTTGTCAGCGAGGGAGTGAGTGAGTGAGTGAGTAGGACTTTCGATTACAACCCAATCCATTCATCCATCCTGCTATATCATCATTCTATTCTTCTCGTTTCTCTCCGTCTGAACAATAACATCAACTACAACAAAAACTGGGCTTGCCAGAAAGACGTCTATCAATTAAAGAGAACATCGGCCTTTTCCCCAAAGCAAAAGGAAATTGACCCTGTAGGAAGGCAATCGCAAGGAACAAACAAAAAAAGGAAAAGCACCAAATGTAGTTGATAGAATGAAAAACATCTTAGCAGAAAAGTTCAATTTACTCACTTGCCTACACAATCTGTGCTTAGTAGCTTGATCTTGGACTCAGGAACAGAACAGCGTGAGTGAGTTGGCGAGTGATGGAATGATGCAAGAGGAATGACGAGTTATTCTGTAGGTAGACACAACTTGAACACATAGTCCAGCCAGCTAGTTGTAGGCAGTCAGTAATGTTGTGTGCTGCCTGACAGAAATCCAATCCACCCCCGCCGGCCGAGAAGATAAAATAAGTCTGTCTTTTTTTTCCTCTTCTTATCCAATTTTTGGAGGGGCACATAAATTATAGCAGCAGCCTTTAGCTCGTTGTCATTGTACAAAATCAAATCATAAAGTGACATCTCCACAATATTTACAATTGATCAACAAGAAAAAGAAGAAAAAACAAATTCAACCATGATAGAGGGAAAACTGAAGGGTCAGGGAGTCAACAAAGAGAATACAATTTTTTTACACAGAAATAACTACAAAGAGGACAAAAAACATACAAAGGTCTTATCGTTACGGTCATGATGTAGTATACGAAAAGCTACATAGGTGAGAGTAGAAGAAATACAAAGCGGGTGAATCATATATGACAAAGTAAATATACATATTTAGATAGTCAGAGAAGAAAAGATCCTTCTGAACAAAACAATCAAAAAAATAAAGAAGAAGGTTAAAAGGGAATAAAGAGAAGAGAAGAAGTTTTTATAATCCCATAGGTCTCCCTGTGTCATACATTCCCATAAGTCCCCAGCCGTTATTGACGCCTTGCTGCGCTTGTTGAGCTGATTGATCTCTCCCATCTGTTTGCTGCTGCTGTTGCTGTTGTTGTTGTTGTTGTTGTTGCTGCTGCTGCTGCTGCTGGCCTAAAGCCATCAGGGCCTCGCTCGCAGGATAACAGTCTGCTTGTCCCATACCAGGGAGTGCTGTTACGGAATTGATGTACTCCCCCCACGGATTAGAATCCATACGGAAACCGTAATGAGGGTTTGAGAAGATTAATTGGTGTTGCTGCTGTTGTTGCTGTTGGTGGTGAGCTGCAGCAGAAAGCGCGGCCGCAGCTGTTTGGCTTGCAGTGGTGCCGATAGGATCATATGTCTGTCGTTGTTGAACAGCTGTATTGGAGTTGTCGATAGATAGAGAAGGATCGACATACATCGCATTTGTTGTTTGATCCGTACTATTTTGTGTAGGATAGACAAAATGGCTGTTTTGCGGAGCGACAAATGACACATGGCGTAGAGGAGATGAGGTCTCGGTGATGGGTGGAGAATGATTACTTGTTGTATATGATTTGTTTTGACTCTTCAGCCTTGCAAATCCTTGTGCAGATGTTGTTGTTCCCTTGTTGTGTCTCTCGTTAAGCATGACCATAGTATTGGTGGTTAATTGAGCCACAACCTCTTGCAGTCGATTGGTTTTGTCTACTGGCGATTAGTTGATATCTATTGAGAGAGCGAGGCTTTACATACTATGCAGCTTCCCATATTCACCCATGAGATCAATTGCCAGATCCATATCATTCTTGACCCGATTAATCTCTCTTTGAGTCACTATATCTCTCTTCTCCCATATAGAGAACAATATCGTGCTCGTAGCTAATAGTGGCACAGTTGTAGCATACCATGTAGTATCAAGGTGATTGTCTTTGCGCAAAGTATCAATAATATCCAAAATAATCCGGGATGAATCTACACATATAGTGAGATTATCGCTGTTGAACGTGGCGGACTGCGAAAGGTTTAACGACGGATGTCGTAAGAGAATACGCAATCTAGTACTACTATTAGTGGTTGTTTCCTATCAAAAGTATTGGCTAAACTTACTCATTATACCAAAGCATAAGATTTCCTGCATGAATTCTTGTCTCTAGTCGTGGAGCCTTTGGATTGTATCTCAAATGATTTGGTAAAGACTCCTTCCACGCCTTCATCTTGGCTTCGATATTCTCCACTATTGGCCAATAATCTTCTCTTGATGGCTTCTCAACGCCATAGAGTTTTGTATATATTTCGATGGTGAATTCCGCAATCTTGAACAAACCGAATCCAACATCAAAACTACAATCGTCGTCTGGGCTAATTTCCTCCTGTAGAAAACCACGTTCTGTAATATTTTCATCCTCAATTCGTCTTGGAAGTTCGACATCAAAATCACTAGGATGAAGGGATACGGGTCGCCCCAACTTGGTAGATATTCCAGCATCAATAGATATTGCACACCAGAATGCCCTCTTTCGTAGTTCGTCTTCCAATGCCATCGGAGACGTCCCAGCTATTTTGTGCATGTGTTGAGTTGATCTATGTAATCCCAATTCTGTAACCATAGTAGTGCAGAATCTCGATATCCAAAAAGACGGTCCTGGCTGTGCAAAATTACGTGTAAAGATGTTTATGCACAATAAGGCTTGACAATCTTCCAATGAGCTCCCATTGAGTAGATGATGTATCAGGGACAAAGAATAGTGATAGTGACGGTAGGATGGGTTGGTATCAGATCGAAGGAGATCAGGATGATTTAACTTTGTCGGCGAGATGCGACGAGTAGAAATATGCCAAAGCGATTGTGCCAGCACCATATGTACAATTACAGTTTGAGCTGGTGTTGTCCTATAATCCTTGATATCGTACATTCGATTGAGCTTTAATATCATCAGCACAAAGACTTCAAGACTAATGGATGTTTAAGCAACTTACCTCAGCAAGGAATGATGGTTTGTGCAAAAGAGGCAGATAAGGATGTGTTGTAGCAAAATAGAATTCAACGAGCATCATCGCCTCCGCACGTGGAGGTAATTCCAACTTCCTCAGAGTAGGATGTGGAGCATTGAATGCACTGAGTAAGAAACTACTCAAAGAATCATCAAGGTTGTTGGAATCTGAATACTGCTTCTCTTGGTTCGGTGACATCCAATTGTGGCTTGATCTGGGTTCATTGGAACCTAATAGATCCCCAAGATCGATATCAATACCAAGAACTGTCAAGGCTGATGCTCTCATAGAATTCAAATAAGAATTACTAGAGTACATTCCTATCAGCTGGTCGCCTGAGCTCCTGCCCTTCCATATCGGCTTCTTGTTGTCTTGGGACGCATTGAGAGGGACTTGAGGAGCTATCGGATGTTGTGCAAATCCACTCTCTAACGAACTTGGGTTTGTCAAAGTGTATGGTGATTGAAATGTGATGCTTGGTTCTGAAGACACATCTTTTGGATCTGTGCTTGCAGAAAAGTCCCAATGTCTCTTCAACCCATTTTGCCCATTCCAGTCAAGGTTTGGATCGACGGGATGGTTAGGTGTGACACTGGTGAGCAGATGGTGACTTTGTGATGGATCCGAATTAACTGTCAAAGCTGCTTTCAAATCGCGTGCTTGTCTTTCCAAATCTTCGCATTTTGTAAGTACATTATTGTAGTCTGATTGTAAATCACTGTAGCCTGATTTTAAGTCCTCGTATTTATCTTCCAATTGTTTTATATAATTTCGGGGGGTTGGTCGTTGAGTGAGTCTGTCGAGCGTTATACATTCGGACTTGTTCTGTTGACAAGGTGAGCATCCTTCTGGTAAACGATCACAACGAATTTTTCTACTCTAGATGTTTTTCACAGCAAGTTAGTACTGCAAGGAGAAAAAGAGTGCAAATCCTAAAAACAAAGATGAGTTGACTTGACTTACCTTGCACCTTTCACAAGCTTGCCCGGTACGAGGTGCAGCTGATTGTCTTTTCTTTGTTGCTCGTTTACCCTCAGCTTGATTCGGAGGTGAAGGTGTTGCAGAACCCGAAGTTGAAATGGTAGCGACCGCAGGATTAATCAAAGAGGATGCATTGTCAACGACGCTGACAGGGCCAGATGGAGACGATTGAGGAGCTTGCCGTTTGAGCGACATGATTTGAGGTGGGAAGAGCGGCGAAAATACGGTGAATTATGTAGACGAACTTATTTCTTTGTGGTACCTTCCGCAATGTCTGAGAGAGGGTACACACAAATAGTCGTGACGAGGGCGGGAAGAGTGAGGGATTGGGTAATACTGAGGCAGAACGTTTCCAAATCTTCCTTTTCTGCAGCCTTCCAACTGGGCTTTCCGAGGAATGAGAAATAAAAAGATGGAGAAGCTTGAGAAAAGGGTATATCAATCAATAAGAAGTTTCCAATCAAATAGACATTTATCAACTGGATTCTAATTGCTCGTGTCAAATGAGATAGTGAAGGCCGAGAACGACAAAGATCAGCTCAGGATCCTTCCACTTTCCCTTCTACACTTCTTCTTTGACCCGAACAAACGGCTAAGTCAACATACTATATAACGAAGGGGAACACGATCAGCATTGAAGCATATTTGTGTGATGTGAGGGACTGCGGCTGCACAGGCAGCGAATCTGAGGACACACACCCTCCCAGCTTGGGGGCTCTTTTCAATTCCAATACTAGATATTCAGATCTAATCTGTTTTGTGTGGCAGGGCAGGGAGTGAAAAAGAAGCTCCCGACCTTGCGAGTCTATGTCTCTTTCACTCTAATCTGGATAATTTGGAGGCACTCCGCGGAACTCTCCGCTCAATAGATCGTGAAAAGGATGGAGATGCACTTACGGGTAGTCTAGATTGTATTATTAGTCCTGTTAAGGACTGTGGAGTCAATCGATTCTCTTGAAATGCCCTATATGTCAGGCGGGTCGATCTCTGGCAGTCGATGTGGTGCTGTATGTACAGTACATGTACGATGAACTTATCGAAGAACCAGACGCTCTATTGAGATGGAACAAGAAGATGATAAAGGAAGAGAAGAAGATGAAAATGAACAAGCAGACGATGGGTAGACAGTCACAAAGGATTGCAAGCTGTGAGGGGAGAAGAGAATTGCTGCAATGGTCAATCGATTGCAGCTAAATCCGCTAGTACTAAAATGCTAGGTACTTTCGATGGACCCTCGCGCGAAATCGATCCCGGAATATCGTTTTTTCTGTTTAGGATGCTCAAGGTGCATTGACGAATGATTGAGGGGAAACAAAGAAAAGTAAACTCGGATTATCCGTCTGTCTCTCTTTCTCAAATGATGTTGATCAACCATCATTGCATTCCTGATGAAGCATTCTCTTATATAAATAGATAATCACAAAAGTAAATGCGACACCTTCTCGCGATGAAACTGACAGCAATAGGCATTTTGCAAATGTTTCTTGTGTTCAAGACACAGACAGGCGGGACTCGATGTGTATGTAGTGAGTGACAGGGGAGGGAGTGCATCGTATTCTTCAGCCGCACACTCACACATTATGTGGCTGTGTGAGCACCAGCCACGAGAAAATTACCGACTGCGCATTCACCCCCCGGTGTGATGTACTTGTTCAAGCACTCACTCACTTGAGGTCTTCGAGCTAACTCAGTGAGTAAGCTTAAACGACAACCAACAACATTGTGCCGACTCATGATAGCGCTCCCGGGGGTAAGAGAGAAATAAGTGAGCAAGTATGTAAGTAAGTAAGTAATCAGAGACACAAAACATTAAATCTTTGATGTCTCCAATTTAGGTACTGGCGTCGATAGATATCGATACAACCAACAGCACTACGTACAGAACTTACTAGCTTGACTCGCAATCGCAAACTGTCATCTTGCCCCTAGTGTAAGTACTTACGTAGAAATCAGTTAGCACCCTTTCTGGCGAGCCGTTAAAGAAACGCGCGATTCATCTTGCATTGCATACTTAGTAAAAGCAGCGATCGTGAAGACTCTGCAGGATCTAGAGATTGGTCTGGACACAGATGGATTAGCAGACACAGCCTGACACTTTTTTTTCCCCTTCCTTGTCTATTCTTTAGTTTAATTCTTTGCTCTAGCAGCGAATAATTGATAGTTGGTGACAACAACAGCATACAATCATACATTCCCTCAGTTTCCTACCTCCCGTGTTTGTTTTGCATATCGGCTCAGGGAAATGATCCATACTAAGTCCGTGTAGTCAGACATACATACAGCTCGCTACACTACTGTACCCGGTCAAGCCACACCTTTTTAAAAACGCACGCACGCACAACACACCAACGACGACAGCAGAACGCAAAGATTGCTAAAAATGGCATCAGCATCTTCCTTACTGGCAACCTACCATTTAGAACATATTCCAGCAAATCACGCTGTACATGTTGCATTGTTCAGAGATGTAAAGAATGCAGACTTCCTACGACAACAACTCTTGTCGGGAAATGCAGAGTTTGAATACGCATTCATAGATGCAGCTTTGGTATGTTTTAAATTGCTTTTGTGCATGATTTCCAAAGATCTCTAAGCCACACTCATGTTCATAACGTCGTTGTATATTGCCCGCTTTTTTATGCAAATCTTTCGCTTGCAAACCACGTTTATTCGTCTTCCACCTTCAAATGTTGTAACGCCCTTCAATACTCAGGGAATAAAATCTTCAGAGACACTGCGCTTAGACCAGTTTTATCTTTTAAACACACTCTTGTTCGTGTCCGCATAACAGGCTACCAGGATGGACTTGTTACCATCATCATAATCATGTTCTCATCACCCTCCTCCCAAACATGTTTAATATCTACCTAGCTTACCAAGATTTGTCTCGGTATTGTATACTACAAAAGATTCCCCACATGATTCTCCAATCCGTTTGGCCTTTCACATCCAAGCACGAGCTCATTTCTATCTCCTCAAATCTTTTTCTCCGTCTTATTTCTCTCTCTTTCTCTTTCTCTCTTCCATTTCATCTCTTCCTTTTGAAAGACACCTTGGCTCACAAACATCCCCCGCGGACGTTTTCACTCTCGTCCTGAAATATGGCAAAGGGATGAGAATAAACAAATAAATAGATTACAACTCCTCTCCACGCGTTGACCGCTGCCTTCCACGCTCTTCACTCTCTCATCTCTTCACCAACACACACCCTGCGCACCCGCAACATCCACTCAGAAACCGTCTTCTCCCTCTCACCATCCAACAACATTACCGAATCTTTTCGACGATTCGGCATCTCACCAGCAACAACATCGTTACTCATCATCAAGATTGTTGATGAAGCTTTGGAAAAAAGTCCAACAACAACAACATCAACAACAATATTAACAGCCGAGTCTATATCTCAACATTTACAAAATAATGTTGAGGGTACTCAAGTACAGTTTTGTCAGGAAGAAATTGATAGATTGACAGATATTGCAAGAGTTAGGAAGTATTATAAATTGCCGGTCGGGTTAGAAGCAAAGGGAAAGAAGGAGGTTGAAGTGGCAGTCTTAGGAGCTATGGCATTGAGGGGAATATAGAAAAGTGTCATGTTTTTTGTTGTCTTTTAGAAAGATGCGAGAAGGAAAAGGAAAGAAAAAACATGATCAAAAACGAAAGAGAAGCCAACAAAAGCTATGTGTTTTGCTTCTACACCTTCGGATAGAAATGTTTGGATGGGGTACAAAATTCTGTGGATACTAGATTTACAATATATTTTCTATACATACGGCAGTTTAATCATAGATAGGGGGAGGGAAAAAGTTCTAGCAATTGTATATATGAGCAAGGAAAAACAGTGAAATAATTGCTTTATACATCATTTAGAACATTCATACCTGACCAAGATCTCCATCATTATAAAGATTCTATTGTTTTTTCATAGTAGAGAAGTATGGATGATGAACAAGCCTCAGGCTTTACGTATGTAACTGTTTTTCTAAAATTTTATTTATCAAACCAGAAATTTCGAAGGCAACACGAACAAGAAAAGGCTTCTAAAAATTCAAATCTACATATCTATGACACGGCCAATTGGATCCACGAAGAACCACATATAACTTTCAAAAGTAATATTCTCTTTTTTTTTTCCTTCAGAAAAAAATTATACACAAAATATTCAAGTATATATACATGCAGAAGAAAAGAGGAGGAACAGGATTGACAAAGAAGAAGGGAAGGAAGAACATTATGATAGAAAGAAATGCAGACGCTATGATCATAAAGAGAACAAAAGATCAAACTCAAGATTGGGAAAAAGCCAAAATAAAGGTCTATAAATAATAAACATAAAAAGAGCGATACAACAAGGAAAGCAAATGAGAAGGAGAGAAAAAAAGGTGAGATGTCGTTATCAAAGGACAAATTTCATCAGTGAAGAAGAAGAAGTAAAGAAAAGATAAGATGGGTGATACCGCTAGTACACAAAAAAGTTAAAAATAGTAATAACAGAGCAAGACGAACTGAGGAGATAGAAATCAAAGAGTGGGGGAAATGAGGAGATGGGCAGATTGAAGGAGAGAATATAAAAGAGGCAGTAGAAGTACAGATTCCAAGAAGGTCTGTTGGATTTCCATTGCAGCCTCTAAGTACCTATCGGGATAGGAAGAAATCATTTATTATGTGCGACGGAAATCAAGAAGGAAGGGGGGATGAGACAAGTCGGTAGGTCCAATGAGAAGAGACGTTATGCATGATAGCTTGAAGAACGACTGTCAACGAGCCAAACAACAACATCTCCCCCAACCAAGACTTTTTTCTCTGTTCTCAACAGTAGAGAGGGTAGAGAAAGGAAGAAGAAGAAGAAGAAGAAGAAGAAGTAAAGAGAGAAGGTAGACAAAACAGAGAGACCGGGAGAGAAAAGATCACAAAAGTAACCTCTTCCGATCCGCTATCTGATCCACAGCCACCGTCTCAAATCTGACGTTTCTCCTCCACTTCTTCCTACACCTCTCAACACCACCCGATGTCAACCATCTTGTCAAGTTCTTACATTGACTAACATCAAAGACTTCCAGATTATGACACCCCTCAACGACCGCTTCAACACCCACACCAGTTACTCGTACGCATCCCCTTACAGATAACTCTTTGAGTTCAAGTAAATGGAGTCCGATGGCGCGGAGTGAAGAGTCAGAGACGGCAGAGCCGCAGAACGAGAGTTTGAGAACGGAGAGATGTGGACATCCTAGAGAAAGGACTTCGGTGGCGGTATCTGATAGAGCACAACAGAAGGACTAATTTTGTAAACACAAGAACTATGTGTTAGTATCATAGTTTCATGCACAAAAAAGATAAAAAAATGTTATGTATGCTAAGGAAACAAAAAAACAGATAAAAGGATTTACATACCAAATCAAGTACTCGTAGTCCCTTGGCTGCATTCGTCAAAAACACGATAGCACTATCCGTGAGATACGTACAATCCGCTAGACAAAGATATGTCAATCTCGGAAACCTCGTCATGCTCCAATGTTGAAATCCTTGATCTGTTATTGTTGTGCACCGTGTCAAATCAACCCTTTCCAGCCTTGTTGCGGCATGCAGTGCAAGGTGCGACATAGTTCTATCAGTGACGTGTTTGCAATATGACAATGTCAGATTTTTTAGGTTTGGACAGCCAATGACAGTGCCAGGTGGTGGATACATCATTTGCTGTTGTGGACTTAAGGTTGTACCATCATACATTGGCATAACCTCTGGGACCACCCATCCAGCAACTCGCGCTAGTAACGTATCGCTCACCTTGCGGCAATTGCTCAGATCAATCTCTTCAAGCCCTTTTGCCTTGTTGGCCATCTCGAGTATGGCTTGACCTGTAATGTCCCAGACACTCTTCATTCGCCAAATTTTTACGTTTGGTGCACAAACATTGGACAGATACAAGAATGATTCATCTGTTATGTGGTAACAATTGCTGATGTCGACTACCTCTGGTCGCGAGCCGACAAAAGGAACGATAGAATTTAGTAGTACGTGATCGGTGACCACACGACTATAAGGTTTGAGATCTAACGTCTTCATTATGCTCTGATTCGTGCTCAAGAGCTTTGACCAGTGTGTAGAGACAGCCCTCAAACGCATCAACTCATGCAATGGTAGAAATTGGAAGACACGTATCAGGACATCATCTTTTAGAGCACCCTTGTTGAACTGGGTTGTCCGCCTAGTGATTATTCTAGCTCTCTTAGCACTAGAATAATGTTCTGGCGGTGTTGTGGCATGTTTAGACTTCGTTGAAGGCGAAGGTGTTCTGTTTCCGTTTGTTGTATCATTTTCGGTGGACGTCTGGGAGTTACTTGGCGGAGGTGGGGGTGCTAGCGAGCCACGTCTGCTCTTCGCGCGCATATTGTCAAACTCCACAGGGAAGAAAGGGTCTGGATCATACGGCTCAACAACATTAATCCCAGGAAGCGCCGTTCCTTGAGGAGGTGGTGATGGCGAGTGTTGGGAGGGCGGAGTCGTAGATATTTTAAGAGGTGAATCTGATTGTTGCTGATCTTTCAAATGATTGGATAATCTTGTTGAAACATCGACCAGCTCGATTCTCTCCATTGATCTTGTAGGGGTAGAACGACCACTCTCAAGGTTGACATTGTCAATGTCCATTTTATCAATTTCACTAGGCTGTGGGGATAGTTCAGGAGACACTGCAGACATTCGCCGCCTAGCAGTGACTTCAACTTCCCTCTTCATTTCAGTCGTCCATCTTCTCCACAACTCTTCCAGAACATTGCCCTCAATGACCAAGCATTCAACCGAATCAACGCTTCGTACCGTGGCCATTCGTTTCTGCGTCAAACCCAGTCCGGCCACTTCCCCAAAATATTGACCACGTTGTAATCGAGCCTTGACCTTGCCTTGTGTTGGTGATAACAAGTCCGACGAATTAGCATCGGTTGGTGTACCATTTACATCATGCCCGCTATTAACAACCTCCACTTCACCCTTGATGATGAAAAAGATTTCCCGTCCTGGAGAGTTTTTGAGTACGATAGGAGTAAAAGGAGGATAAGTCATTGGTGTCGCACTCATTCCTAAGAAATGCAGCATCTCGGCGGGAAGGTTTTCAAATAGAGGTAGCTCCTTTAGAAGCTGCCTGATATTGAGCTCACCACTTGCTACCACAGATTGGTTTGCTTTGCCCCAGAATCTTGCAGGGGTTGCACCTCCCACTACAACTGAACCACCTCCGTCACTTGGCATCAGACTTGGTCCGAGGGGTAAACTTCCCTTTTCGACACTGTTTCCAATGCCTACAGCGCCTCCAGCGCGCAGTGTGCTGGCACCTTCTTTCTTCTTCTTTTCGAGCAGTTGCAGTCTTTCCATTGCCTCTTCTCTAATAGTCTTTTCAACATCTGGAAATTTGGGTAGCTCTCGACGTAAAGCTTCCTTTGTCAAGACGAATAATAAGCACCTACTTCGAGCTATAATCGTAGCTGTCCGTGGCACATCCATCAGAATACCAATCTCTCCAAAGAATGCCCCAGGCTTCAATTCTGCATAGGTGGATTCACCGTCCCTAGATGTGACCGAAACGGCACCTCTTACCAGCCAATACATAGCTTTAGCCTCATCGCCTTCTGTCAAAATATAGTCTTTCGGCGAATGGAATTGGGGTCGTAGATGTGTGGCGATAGCAGCAAGAAATTCATCAGGGGCGGACAAAAAGAGAGGGAAAGACCTCAGACGTTCATGCAAGTCTAATGGAATACCTGATTGATGGGTTGTTAAAGGTGAAGGTCTGACTGGTTTCGAAGGATTGGTTTCCGAATCGAAAGAATGAATCAAGGAAAGTGAGTTCCCTCCACCAGGGGATGGTGGCACCGGCGCCCCGCGTCGACGCATGGCTGCCGAAGCGTCCTCTCGTAGTGATGATGGCCGCCTTCTTGAGCGTGGCTTATAAGGATGTGAGTTGTAGTAATGCCTTCTACCTTCCCGAGGTCGACGAGACAAAGCTCGTTGAGTATCCACGTTGATTGTTTGATATGATGAAATTTTGAATTGCGTTTTTGCCCCCTTAATGTAGTGATTAGGAGTGCGATCCTGCACGAGCTGTTTACCGGAATTAGTCGTTTCTGAATGTGCTGAGTACTCTTACTGATACAATTTGATTTTTTGTTCTGTGCGTAGCCTAGCTTTATTAGTGAATGTGTTTTAGCACGTACGGTCCAAGTTGGATAATGTGAACTCGTTTGTCATGCGCATGTATAGGTATATTGCGGGCGTTGACGCAAAACTAGTAGGATGTCCTCGTATTGTGGACAGCTGTACCAAAAGCTCTTGTTATGTTTGAAATTCGTCAAATGCTGGGTTGTAGTTTAGTTATTGATTCCGATGATAGATAGTTCAATTATCGTATTGGTGATACAATTGCTTAAACTCAATTGGCGTCGTCGTTCAAAATACAGATGGCCAATGAACAACACTTGTGAGAACTGCCCTATTCAAAAAGTGGAGCTGATATTTCTTCAAACACAGTTTACAGGATGCGATGCCTGTAATTGATTCAGACTCGACGAATATCCGTGTTGATGTTTCGCAATTTTGGTGGTGTAGCACAAGACCGACACGTGGTACTCAATGATGTAATACGTTTTTGCGAGGTCGAATACGGCTTTGCGATTCTTGAGAGAGTTTTCGTTTGACAATGGTGATACAATCTCAAATAACAGGCTCTATCTAGCTGATTTCGTGAGATGCAAGGTCGGGAATGTCTTTGAGTAGTGAAAATGCTCTAAATGACTGGAATACAGCTTCGAATGCAACTAGTGACGTCTCTCGATGTATATTTTTTGTACGCGAAGCAATTTATATGCGAGGGATTTTTGGAAACTTTTCTTCGAGATTTGAACAAACTTGGGGTAGTGCGAAGTATGTTGTCTGGAAGAATGCTGCTTCGTTTACTCGGACTGTGTGCGAGAACTTGAATGTAGATGTCCGCGGATGTACAAATTGTTTCGACAATATGAGGTATGTGTGGAGATCAATAGAATCTTTACTCGTACAATTCGTTCGTTGGATCGTCAAGCTTTAAACAATAAGCTTGTTGTGTTTCTTTTCGTGATTGTAGTCGTGGGGTTTTTAGTGATGGTGTCAACTTGATTCAGGCAAATGTACCTGCTCGCGACCTCGATTCTCTGCAAGGCCAGAAAGATAGGTAGACACACAGAGAATGCAGTACTGGTCCCAAGATCTCGAATGTTTTTAATGGATATCTAAAGCAAGACTAGACCGTCAAAAGAGGGATTGCTGTGACCAAAAGCCGTACGAGCTGTGCAAGAAGGAGATGTCGAGATAGATGGACTTGGGGGGGTGGATGAGGGAAGGGTTTCAGGCTGAGAGAGTGTGTGTGATGTATGTGGGTGACAGCAGAGACAGCAGAGCACTTGGACTACTTGGTAGAATCCAGGTTTGGGAGAGAGAGAGCAGCCAGACCAGTAGCATAGTGATACCACTCCAAACCCCACCAAGAACTTGGATTCCCTCGCTTGTACCTTTTTTCTAGAAGCTCTGATGGAAGGAAGGGAAAGGTATACTGCTACCATCACAACAAATACACACCCCCCGAAGAAAACAGGGAAAGACAAAATATGCAGCATTCATCATCGGTATGCATGCCTTTTCTTATTATCCATTGTTATTTGGTATCTCTTTCACTGTGTATATATCATTAGTGCTAGAAACTGGTTGGATGCACATCTTGCATGTCGCTCAAGGCATAGACGCAATGGATTCAAGGCAGCGGATAGCAGCTCATCTTTCTTTACAGCTTGCCATCATTATTACAACCAGTCACAACTGCCAAAGCCAGTTCGACTGTCAGGTACTTAATATACATCAAAAAGGAAACAAAAGGAAAAAAGAGTTTGACAGAGACACAAGATCCCAAATGATGAAACGCTGAAACACGACCCAGTAAGTTATGCTTATCTTCTTTTGGCATCTGCTTTGTCCGCAACCCACACCAAGTTAGTTCTTAGTGTTGTAGACCATGTATTGGACGAGAGAGTAGTGCAACTTTTGATGAATGGAACAAGGATCATAAAGAAGGATACTCTAGATTAGGATGGCATTATCGCCATGTGGATCTCTCGTGGACGGGTATAATATCCTTCTCGCAGGAAAAGTAAGTAAAGACCGGACGAATATGATATCAGTCAAGTTTTATGCTAAGCCCCCTTATATCGCGCAAGAAGAACACTGAGTGTGCTTGTTCTAGTGTTCAGACTGTAATTCTCCACCTGGTATTTATTTTTAGGTCATTCTTCAAACAATACCAAAAAAACCACACAAATTGACTTCTACGATTCAATTCACTGACAAGATCTCTCCGAAAGAGACACCACCCGTAATCTCCTTCAATGTCTCTACTTGACCATATCATAACGATCTTCTTTTTAGCCTAGATGTCTGTTCCACCAAAAAAAACCCATACATAGTGCTTGTTTTGTCATCCTCGAGTTCAATCAAGAGAGACAAAATTTCCAAACTAGAACTCAACCATCGATCAATAGCAAGCAGCCGAACTCAAACCCAGAACATCTTCACTTCACTCACTTACTCGCTCGAGCGCTCACAATTTTTTCCCTTTCGCCTAGCCTAGGATAGCGATGCATCAATGCCTCTTTTTCTTTCGTTTCGTTTCGTTTCGTTTCAAGAGCGGTCATATTTAGGCTCCGTTTCATAAGTGCACCAAGCTTTTTTATTCCGCACCCTTCTTATGGAGTTGACTATTAAGTGTACCCTGCACCTACCTTTCTTTTGTTCCAAAACAGCCTCGGATATAATTCGAAGAAGAAAAAGAATCTTTAAAAAAGCAATTGCTTCGATGTTCTTTTTTCAATCTTCTTGGGGATGAACTGGCCCGGTGTTACTATCTTCCTTTCTTACGTATATTCAGAGAGATTGTAGTTTGAAACGCGATATACGGAGAATAGAATATTTAACTTGATCCAATCTTCATACAAGTAACTGATATATTTAAGTTTTTACGTGTTTTTTCTTGAAAAACAATTAAATTGGATATTGACGAGGAATTTGATTGGGTAGTCGGTCGGTTAGGAAAAAAATACCCAGTCAACTCGGCAAAAAAATAATAAGAACACAACAAGCATTTAAGTCCACTAAATCCGATAGAGCCGTACCGATTATACTTAGATTATACTACTAGTATACTATTGGTAGTACTACAGTATAATATTTATATATAATTTTTTTGGTGTGGTGGAGCTAAATGCTTTTGTGTTCTTATTATTTTTTTTCCGAGTTGCCAGTATACGTACATAAAACACAAATATAAAGAAAAGAAATTGGCTGGGGTCGCTCTTAATTCTTCATTCTCATTACAGGCGAAGACCACACAATTTTGCCTAATGACGTCATGAAAGTCAAATTTCCAATCCAATAATCTTTAATTCTATTTGAGGACCCTCATTTTAGTGCTGTCTTTGCAACCAATCAACTAGCATCTTACAAGATCAACCTTTTAAAGTTCGAAGAAAGACTTTTTTTTTTTTGGTCAAAAAGAATTAGAAGTAGAGGTCTAGTAGCCATTGGAGCAATAATAATTTTGTCCATAAAGTGAACGGAGCCACATAAATTATAAGCTAGCTCAAAAGGTCTGGATTCCGCGATTCAGATCGCAGATCCCGAAAAAAAGATTTGTCCATCATAAGTATGTTTCTCACGTCGATATGTGACACAGAATGTAGTTTGGTTATTCAATTAAGAGTAGCTACAGGTATATAAGGATGTGAAGTATCATCTTCTGCAAATTTGCAAAGTCCAAACATCAAGAGATATATGGATCCTTATTTACGTGTTATAATGAAAATTGCACTATCTTGGTACGCTGGTTATTATTTAGGAAGGATTGTGAGGATCAGAAGAACTCTGTGCGAAGTATATCTAACATTACCACTCTATAGACCTAGAATGAAAAGTTCTGGAGAATAGGTAGTGTAACAAATTTCGTTGTCATAGATTGCTTCGAAGTTTATTGATGAAAAGTAGATAATTAACTAGTCAACTTTCGTTGATACTTTTGTTCTCCCCTAAAACAATATATAAAAAAGATACCTAGGTACTTTCTCATGATTCAACCACAAATTCAAAATCCTTTCGAAAAGACCAGCCTTTCATCCACCTACTACTTATCCAACAACGGTCGTTCACATCGAGTTTATACACAGACATATGTACCGGACATCGCTTGGATCACAATCGACTCATCAATCCATTCTTGTGCGTCCAAAGAAATGGCTTCAGAAAACTTGGAAGCTTGAGAATATATCGCTCTTCTTGGTTTCAATGCCTCCTCTTTATAATATTGTCTCTCCTCCTCATTTCCTCCCTTTTCATACCAAACCTTCTTGACCTCCTCTTCAAGTACCTCTGAGAACGAAAGTTTAGTACCGTCAGCTGGATTGGGATGCCAAGGGCTTGGGTCTCGGTGAAGACAAGATAGATCATAGCATCGTACGCTATTGAGCTCGCACCATGGTTGAACTTTGGTATCCAGGCACTTTTGCATAATGTTGAATGCCCCAAGAAGATTACCAACCTTTTCCAGAGATAATGATTCAAGAAATTTATAGCTTTTGTCCAGGCCAATGTTTTCTTCGAGAAACACTGGCTGCTTGTTGTTTAGAAAACATGTGCTTTCATTGTGATCGTCGTCGTGGAATTCACGGTAAGCTGTACGATAGAGTTGTACAAGTATCCATCCTTCTTTGAATTTCCAGAACGGATCATTGAGTTCTTTAACTAGCAGCGACTCGTGTTTTGGCACATCTTGAGTTGATAAAGGCTCCATCTGACTGCCAGATGTCACTTCACTTTCCAATTTCTGCACGCATCCGGATGTGAGGTCCTCGTCCTTTTTGGTTGCTTCATGTAGATCTCTGTCACAAGTACAAAGCAGAACGTGCGTCGAAGATGGTACTGGAGGTTCCATCCGAGAAATACCTTCTACATCCCTGTCTGATAGAGTCGCATATGATACCATCTCATCCCATGTTGTCTTACGTGTTGTCGGCTTACCGTTGCACATATGTATGGGTGTACTTCCTTTGGTACGGCAGAAAACGGTCATGTAATAAACATCCCAAATCCAATGAGGAATCCAGTTGACCTCGGATATGTTGAACAAGATGTTGATGTTGAGCTTGGGTATAGGATGCCTTGGTGGAGCTATTGCACTGTCGTTTTCGATCACCTTTGACTTCTCATGGCCTTGGCCTGTCCCTATATCCGGGGACGGACTTTCTTGTCCATGTACGGCTTGAGTGTCATTATCTGCGATAATTATTCCATTCTCGCTGGCGTCATCCTCTGTATCAGACATTTCCTCGTATTCTTCGTCAGACATACCAGATTCACCATTATAATCACTATCATCGGAATAGTACTGGCTTTCTCTCTGCTCTTCCCAAAGTATAATCTCTTCTTCCTCTTCCTCGTCGTAGGACGAGTGCCCAGTTCTTCCCCTAGTCAACGACTGGAGATAGGAACAAGACGTTCGGCTGTCAGAGATACCTCTCAGCGCTGGTGGGTAGTAAGCCCTATGGTTGAACATTCTTGGATCTTCCAGAGTATGGTAATCGTTCATGTGCATTGATTGAGCATACTTGATAGTAGCACCCCTACTTAGTAAAGGTCGTGCAAACTGTGGCCACGTATAGTATTCAACCAGGTCTATTTCTTGAGACTCTGGGTTTTTCTTATCCAACATCCTTGGTCTTTTAATGAGATCATAGAGATGCTCAAAGACGTGATAGTCAAGTATGTTGCAAAGCACTGACTTGTAAACAGTCATCGTGTTCTCGTTGATTATTCTTGAGAATGGAGGGTAGGCCTCAACCAATGCCTGTAAGGTATGAAATTCATCACATTGTCGCATAATATCCACAATAACAAAGTAATCCAAATCTTGGAGACGAATTTTTTGTGACATTTTGTGATTATAGACGATCTCGCCTGTGCTGCGTAGCGTCAGGATGTTGATGTGCTATTTGTCTTTGCAAGACTATAGATTCTGTCCGACCTGTGCAGAGATAAGCTACTGACGTGGAGGAGAACAATAATAATATCTTTGACAGGGTCAAGCGATGAGCGTGTTGAAAGTCTTTACATGATATCTACTGCTAAGTAAGCATCCCAGCACACTGAAGTGACTCACAAAGTGCAATC
>Ga0160427_10000612_pt1 | contig 21543 bp, 23 predicted proteins | sample SolpanmetagenomL_FD_108194 | JGI IMG/M metagenome (GOLD analysis project Ga0160427, IMG submission 108194) | Solar panel surface microbial communities from Lawrence Berkeley National Laboratory, California, USA - L | ecosystem: Engineered > Built environment > Solar panel > Unclassified ...
CGAGTACATCTGCGACCGGATCATCGTGATGTACCTGGGCCGCATCATGGAGATCGCCTCGAGCCGCGAACTCAACCGCAACCCCAAGCACCCCTACACCGAGGCGCTGCTGTCGGCGGCCCCGGTGCCGGACCCCACCGTCAAGCGCCAGCGCATCATTCTGGAAGGCGACATTCCCAGCCCGATCAACCCGCCCTCGGGCTGCGTGTTCCGCACCCGCTGCCGCTACGCCATCGACGACTGCGCCAAGATCGTGCCGGAGCTGCGCGAGGTTTCGCCGGGCCACTTCAAGGCCTGCATCCGCGACGACGTGCTGTAAGGGGGCAGTCGTCAATGTGCCTTCAGAAGAATAAGGACCAGGAATATCTGGTTCAGGGCAGCGGCTCTCATCTCTCTGGAGCGTCTTGCGGGCCAACCGATGACTGTCACGTCACGCCGATAATCCGAAGTACCACTTGGAGCGATACTGCTAATCAGTCCACAAACGTCAGAAGCGGTGATACAAGCAGCCGAACACTGCGCCATGGAGGACAGCGATGATCACTGATCCCTTGATGTTGCAAGAAACCCGCGAGGCCCCACAGATCATTGCTCGGCAGTTGCGTGAGAATGCGGCCTTGAGCGAAGCCCTTGCCGCCAGGCTGCGGGAGCGCCGCCCTTCTTACGCTGTTACCGTTGCGCGGGGCAGCAGTGATCACGCCTGTACGGTCCTCAAGTACGCTCTGGAAACGCACCTGGCCCTTCCCGTCGCCAGTCTGGGGCCAAGTGTGCATACGCTGTATGGAGCGCAGCTGAACCTAAGCAGCGCACTGATCATTGCAGTCTCACAGAGTGGGGCAAGCCCGGATGTGGTGGAGACCGTCCGCATGGCCCGGGAGAGTGGGGCCACGACAGTTGCACTGGTGAACGTCCTGGACAGCGATCTTGCCCGCGAAGCGGAGTTCGTCCTTCCACTGCGTTGCGGCGATGAGCGGGCTGTGGCCGCTACCAAAAGCTACCTCGCCAGCCTGACTGCCTTGCTGCCCGTGATTGCCAACCTGAGTGGGGACCAAGCCCTCGCCACGGCTTTGCCCAGGTTGCCCGAGGTGTTGGAGCGCACGCTGGAATTGGAAGGCGATGCCCGCGAACTGGCCTCACGTTATCGCTTTGCCAGCAATTTGCTGGTGTTGGCCCGTGGGCTGCATTTCGGCGTGGCACAGGAGGCGGCCCTGAAACTCAAGGAGACGTGCGGTATTCACGCCGAGGCGTATTCTGCCGCCGAATTCAGTCACGGTCCCAAGCGTCTCCTGGCCGAGGGCATCCCTATCCTGGGTTTCCGGTCTACCGACGCGGCAGCGGACGCCACGGCACACGCCTACGCAGAGTTGTCTCAAGACGGCGCTGACCTGCGCACCCTGGGTCCTGCTGCAGGGAGCAGCTTGACCACCCCGGATACCCGGCATGGGCTAACCAATCCGGTGGCGAGTGCGCTTGTCTTTTACCTCTTCGCCGCGCACCTGGCGCTGCACCGAGGCTTAAATCCCGATTCTCCCCCGATGCTGCATAAAGTGACCCGAACCCGCTGAGCTGCCAAGAAGGTCACCATCTGAAGCTGAACGCGTCATTCCCCTCCCATCCACAGATCAGTCTATGAACCAGAGTTACCCACCGACTGCCCGGCGATCGTCAGTTAACCGATGATGCTGGGCGGCGTCTCGAAGTCCAGGTCGGGAATCTCCGCCGCTTCAGCCACGACCTGCCCCTGTACGGTAAGGGCCTCACCCCTCGCGCCCACCTTGAGGCTCAGGGCATGGGCCTTGAGGGTCGTGATCTTTCCGCGCACCAGACCCGCGCCCTCACCTTCCTTGGGGCGGATGTCGCCCTGGACAGTGATGGTACTGAAGGGCTTGGCGAGCTGCATCCCGATGCCGCTGTCCCCAAAGGTGGTAATGCTCTGAAACTCAGCCTTCTGAAGTGTCCTGTCGTAGAGGTTGAAACCCCAGGAAGATCGTGCAACTCGATCTTCCTGCCTGGGATCGTGATGTCGCGCAAGTGTTGTCCAGTGGAGGTTTTTCGATCTGCGCGCATTCCGAATGAATCCCGCGAACTTCAGGCGGATGACACCTTGAATGAACGCTTTGCTGCTGAATCCTCCATCAGCCAGCAGATCAATAGTCTTGCTGCTGTTGCGGACTTCCGCTGGAAGTCCGTGTAGGAGCTTCAAGGCCAGTTGGGTCGGTGAGGGCTCTCCCTTGCCCCGCCAGATTAAGAAGGACCAAGGCAGGCGCAGTTCTCCGCAACAGAGGTACAGCAGCACGACATGAACACCCTGCACCGAATTCAAGGTGTGCATCCAGGCCCACAATCCTTCGAAGCGACCTTCCTTCGCAATCAAGGTCAGATCAATAATGAGTTCAAGCCGCGGTGACCGTCCAACACAGCGTTTCCGGTACGCCTTCAGTTGGGATTGCGCATGGTGGCGCATGACCCGAATCATGGCCGTCAGGCTCCAGGGCGCATGATTCAGCAAGCGGCTCAGGGCCGTGGGCGATTTGACCGTTGCATAGGCTGACGGCAGCTTCCCCATCGCCGTCAGGAAAAGATTGAGCAGCACCTGGACGTTGTCCAGATGCTGCTTTCGCGTCAATGTCGCAAGAATGTCAGTGTAAAGCTGTCCAGCACGAGTTTCCTTTGCGTTCACACCCTCATTCTGAGGTGCAAAGCCGTGCTGGACAGCTTTTTCGTAAACCGCAAGATCTCAGGTACTGAGCGCTATTCGTCAATCTTTTCTTGATAGCACTGTGTGGTCGTTAAGTTCCAAAATAGGAGCCACTTGCACGTTGCGCGCCCACTGACGGATACGCAGACTGTCCTCGTGCGCGGCGGTGTGATTCGCCAGTGGTTGTGTTGCCTTAATCGGGTCGGGGTAGGCTGATCTGCCGTGACCGACGCCAAGCCCTACCGCCACCGTTTCCCCATGACCATCATTCAGCACGCCCAGAAAGCTCTACTACCGTTTTCCCCTGAGTGACCGAGACGCGCAGGAATTGCTCCACCAGCGCGGCCCTAAAGGTCAGTATCGTCGTGAACGGACTGTCGTCATGAACGGACACCCGTATGGGGCCATTCCTCCCCATGAGGACGCCACTCCTCCACGAAACAATGCGCGAATGGTGCATAAAATTCGGACCTCTCTTCGCCGAAGAACTGCGCCATCGGGAACCCCGACGAGGTCCGTACGAGCGTCGATGGCGTTCGACACTGGCTTTGGAGGGCTGCGAACGAGTACGGTTTCGTGCTCGACATCTTCCTCCGGCGTCACCGTGATACCGAGGCCGCAAAGACGCTCCTGACACGGCCGCTGGGGGCATACGATGTCCCAGAGGTCATTCGCACCGATCAGCTCAGGAGTTACGGAGCCGCGATTCGAGGGATCCCGAGCCTGGTCAACGTCGACCACCAGCAGGTGATCTCCACAGCCAGGTGTAACAATGTCATTGAGCAGCGCGCAGGCCCCATACAGGAGGCGTGGCGTCCTCATGGGGAGGAATGGCCCCATACGGGTGTCCGTTCACGACGAGGGGGCCGTCCTACCCAAGACAAGAACACCAATCTACACGGCGACAAGAGCGAAGTCAGCAGGGGTTCAGGCGACAGAAACGCGCTCAAGCGTTCCTGAGTTTGCACGCCCGAGTGACCAACCTCCACCATCATTCCCGCACCAGTGTTTCCGCCACGGAAAGAAGAATCAGTCAGCAACGAGCGTTCCAGACGTGGTCAACCGTCGCGGCAGGGATGGTATGAACCTCATACTCCCCCTGCTCTCAGCCTGCTGTGACGCCAATTCAGGCAACTCAACCGACCCAACAAGTAAGGTTTCATATTACAACCATTGAAGCTCCGAAGTTTCTCGCTCAGCGCGTTGATGAAAGCTGCACCGACCCGGCCTGGGCCAGTTATTCATCCAGCTTTAAGCCCAAAAATGTCTGAACCACCTCAGGATCAAAGTGCCGCCCTGACTGACGCTCGATTTCCCGTAGGGCTTCCGCATGACTCCACGCCCGCTTGTAAGGTCGCTCACTGATCAGGGCGTCATACACGTCGCACACCGCAAAAATCCTCGCCAGCAACGGAATCGCTGTCCCTACCAGGCCATCTGGGTACCCCGTGCCGTCCCAACGCTCATGGTGGGACCGGATCAAGCCCAGAACCGCTGGGGCGAGATTGGGAATCCGCGCGGCCAATTCCCAGCCCCGCGTGACGTGGGTCTGCATCACGCGCCACTCCTCCACCGTGAGTTTGTCCGGCTTTTGCAAAACGGCGTCGGGAACGGCCAACTTTCCGAGGTCATGTAAGTAGGCGCCTTCCTGCAACTGGTCCAGTTCTCGTGGCGACAATCCCAGGGACTGACCCAGCCGCGCAGCCAGACTTGCAACCCGCTGGGTATGGCCGTGCGTTTCCAGGTCACGGGCTTCCAGCGCCAGCCCGAGGGCCAGCAGCCCAGATTCGAGGGTGGACCGAACTTCCTGCACAACGCGCTTCAACTCCAGTGCGTGCTCCAATCTCAGGGCCGCCAACTCGACCAGATCCCGGGCCTGCGGCGTGATCGGGTGCCACCGCTCGACGGCCATCAAGTTAAGCGTGGCGATAATTTTCCCCTGACTGCGGACTGGCGTGACGATCACGCTTTTGACGCCCTGCTCGATCAACAAGGGCATGGCATTGGGCTCTGACGGATAATCGGTACTCCACGCCGTTTGCTGAGTCATCCGAACTTGATGTGACAACCCAAACAGCGGCATCCGGGCATTGAACGATAACCCTAATGGTGCGATCCCTGGCCGGGTCACCTGGTGCTTGATATAGGATTCTCCGGAACCCCAGGGGATGTAGAGAACGGCATCAAAACTGAGCAGGAGAAGCAATTGCTCAAGGGTGTATTGAACAATTTCATCAGGATCTTGGAGTGCTTCGAGTTTCTGGGAGAACCGGACGAAAGTCAGGGGTGCCCACCCGGTCAGCGCATCGTGGCTGAGCTGCTGTTTCTGGTGCTGGAGACGCTCGTCTGCCAAGGCAAACGCCCGCTCATACGACTCGCCCGACAACCATCTGGCGATCCCCACGCTAAACGGCGGTATGCCCGGAAAAGGAGAGAGATCGCCTGCCTGCACGTCCAGCAAAGTGGCGCTCAGCGCCGCTTCTTCCTCCTCCGGCAGCAGCACCACAAATTCATCGCCACCCCAGCGGCACATCAAGGCTTCCGGCGGCAAAGCCGCCAGGATGGCCTGGGCCACCTGGCGAATGTATTGGTCCCCACCGCCGTGTCCCCGAGCGGCATTCACGGCCTTCAGACGATTGAGGTCAATCAAGGCCAGACACTGAGGAAGTTTGATTCGGGAAGAGTACTCCAGAAGAGCCCGCCGGGTCATGCAGCCTGTCAGTGCATCACGGTCGACATCGTTGAGTGTCATGGTATTGCGCAGTAGACGCCGCACCTGCACAATGACACCCCCACCATAGGGGTAGATGATGACCCCTGCCCAGTAATGTTCTTTAACGAGAAAGAACTCAAATTCAGTATGTTCTTGAGTTTCCAGAGCTTTTAGAGTGATTTCGATGATTTGAGTATCGACCTCATGAGGGAGACCATCTGCCAAACTCTTCCCAATCACTTGACCCGCACTGTACTGCCAGGTCTGAAGCGCCGACGTGTTCGCGAAAACGAAGTGGCCTTGAGCATCCAGAACGAAGACCGCATTCAGGATGCTGTCAAAGACCCTGAATGTCTCGGTGGGATCAGCGAAGGGCACCTCGTCAGCCTACACGGCTGGCTCTTACAACATGACGCATTCCCTGGTGCGAACTGGGCGCTTTTACGCCGGTCGCTCTGGGCGGCAGAGCGGCCCGACCGGCGACCCGACAGGCAGACCCAGGTTCAACGCCTGGCCGGTGTCCCAACAAGCGAGGTCCCACATGACAAAATGAACAAGCCCTTGGCTCAGATCGGGTACGAAGCCTACGCTGGGCATACCAGCAACAAGACCTGGAACAACCAGGACATGCCTGACTGGGCGGGTGTCAAGGTCCACGGTGCCTGGAACGCCAGCGTGATGGCCATCCTCCGCGCGGCGATTCCCGGTCCGGTGGGTGCTGCTCACACTGGTCATTCAACAGCCGGGCGTCCTGCTGCTGCCCAATATGGTTCAACTCGAGGGCGTGTCACGCAGTGTGCGCTACGCCCTGATGCATGCGGTGATGGCTTTGGGAATGCCGGTTTCGGGATGTGGCCAGATGGTGCGTCCCGTCTCAGTACCTTCTCGCTGCTGGTCATCACGCCGCTGGTCGTCCTGGGCGGCACTGGATTCGTGGCCCTCGACGAAATTGAGCGGTACCTGCGTGGCCGCTTTCAGCGTCACCTGCGCCCCCCTCCCCCATCGACCCAGACCCGCGTGGCCCTGAAGATGATGGGAGCGCTCCTGCTGGGCGGCGCAGTGCTGTTCGCCGCGCTGGAGTGGCAACGCGTGGGCACGCTGGGGCCGCTCCTCATTCCCGATAAACTGTTTCAGGCCACCTTCCAGAGCATAGTGCGCCGCTCGGTGGGCTTTGCCACGCTCGATTATGGGAAGTTTGCCGAGCCGACGCTGCTGCTGATCATGACCTTGATGTTCGTGGGTGGCAGTCCCAGCTCGACGGCGGGCGGCATCAAGACCACCACGGCCGCTGTGCTGCTGGCCACCACCTGCGCCGTGAGCGCGATCCCCATCTGGCGAACCGCCGCATTCCCCCCGCTCCCCTGATGCGGGCGCTGACCGTGGTGACCCTGGGCCTGCTGGCGGTGGTCACCGGCCACCCTCGCCTTGATGTTCACCGACTCGGCGCAACGGTCCCTAGTTCTGGCCTTCGAGGCGGTCAGTACCTTCACGACGTCCGGTCTCAGCGTCAATCTGACTCCGCACCTCTCACCCGGCGGGAAACCAGTGCTGGTCGTGCTGATGTTCCTGGGCCGGGTGGGTTTTCTCTCATTGCTGCTGGCCTTTCGCCCGGCCAGGTCGTCTGCGGTGCAGGTGCCGGAAACGCACGAACTGACGATGGGCTGAGGAGCAAGAGTCTCACCGATTTCTGCTGAGAGTGTTTGGCCATCTCGTTCAGTTTTCCATGTAGAGGTCGAAAAGCAGCCTTGAAGTGAAAGCAACTTCTTGTACCCTCCCTTGCCAACTGGCAAGATCGCTCGCCAAATGACCAGTACACTGGGCGTTCACGGCGACCCAGATGACTCTGTTACCTTCATTTATGATTCTCGGCGCGATGACATTTATGGGACTGGGCTGTTCAGTCCGCGACGATGATGCTTGGCTTTTTGTCCTTGGAACGACGACCGCTATCAACCCCGCACTGGCACTGGCTTCGACGATCGCTGGGGTGAATCGTGCACCGTCCGGATCATTGCCCGCAAGCACCCACTCAACTGCCTCGTGAAATTCGCCGACGGCTCTCAGGTCGTGTGCAGCTGGGACGTGCTGGCAAGCTCAGGTAACGTCTACGAGCTGCTCGACCAATACCGCGTCTTCCCGCGTGGCAACGTGCACGTGCCTCGGGGCCAGCGCCTGGCCGTTCACGGTGGCATGAAGTACGACGGTCGGTACCGCGCCGACATCCGCCGCCTCGCCAGCCCGCCAGCGACACCTGTCCAGGTCCCATCGTCGGCGTGGTCAGCGTTGTGGAGCTCTCGGAGTGGTCGCCGAGCGATCAGTGTATCCCCGGTTACATAGCGCTGGTCGTGCGTGACCCCGTCTGATTGGACAACTCCGTTCTTCTCATATGTCTTGACGAGTATATACTTCATAAGATATATTAGGTGGGTGATCGAGACGTTCGCTGCCCTGGCTGAACCCACCCGCTTCCGCATCGTGGAACTGCTGGGCACCGGCACTTTCACCGTCAACGAGATCTGCGAGCACCTCGCCCTTGGTCAGCCGCAGGTGTCCAAACACCTGCGGGTTCTCAAGGACGTGGCCCTGGTGAATGTCGACCCCCGCGCCCAGCAACGCTTCTACACCCTAAATGCTCCCTCCTTTCGCCAGCTACATGACTGGCTCGAGGGCTACAGACAGGTCTGGGACCGACGCTTTGACGCTCTTGACGAGCTGCTGATCGAGCTCGATATCCAGAAAGGAACAGACTGATGAGTGAGAAGACAACCGAACAGTTGATCGATAGGGGCACCCAGGTAGAACGACTCTCGGACCGGGAGCTGATCATTCGCCGCACCTTCCAGGCACTTCCGCACCTCGTTTTCGGGGCCATGACCAGACCGGAGCTGTTTAAACGCTGGTTCGCGCCGCAGACCATGGGTGCAACGTTTGTCGATTGTATGTTCGATGTGCGTGTCGGTGGAACGTACCGGTACGTCTTCGGGCGTCCTGGAGAGCCGTCTGCCGCCTTCAGCGGCACGTACCGGGAAGTCATTGACGGCAAACGCCTGGTCTACACTCAGATTTTTGAGCCGAGAGCCGCAGACGGAGAAGGCATGATCACCGCCACCTTCGAGGTGCAGGGCACAACCACACGATTTACACAGCGTGAGCTGTATCCGTCCAAGGCCGTGCTTGACTTTGCTCTTTCGTCGGGGATGGAACGTGGCATGCGGGAGACCCTCGAGCAGTTGGAAACGCTCGTTCAGAGCCTTAACTGATCATTTCTGGCCACTGTTTCCGTATTCTTGGTCTACAGTCAGGGCCGCACCGGGCGGCTGGGTCATCTGCACTCAGTTCCCGGCGTGGGACCACCGGCATGACCTGCGGGTGCCCCTCACGAGCTGAGAACGGCCTATGCCCCACCTTGCTGAAGCGAGTCGCTTCCCTGGCCAAGAGCTCTCCTCCTCTTTTCTCTTTGAGGAGGAGAGCTCTTACTCTGGCTTGACGGTTCTGAGTTGCTCGACGAGCTGCGCCTTGCCTTCCTCAGTCAGCAACGGCCGCAGGAGGTGTTCGAGCACGTGGTGCTTTTGCAACCCGCGCCAGCCCTGGCCTTGAAGCTCCGTGACGAAGGCTTCGAGCGCCGAGCGGTGCACTGGCTGCACGTGCACGCTCAGGGTTTCACGCGGCGGCGGGCACCTCGGGCTTACTGGCCATGCTGGGTACCTTTGGGTAAGGCCACCAGTTCGAGGTCGAGCGCGTCAAGCAGGTCAATCAGACTTTGAGGCACCTTCCCCCGCTCGCCGTTGATCAGGGCAGCGACGTTCGGCTGCCGGACGCCGATCTTCTGAGCCAATTCCAGCTGTGTTAGACGGGGATTTCGGCGCTCAATCGCGGCACGGACAGTCTCCCGGATTCGAGTGTCGGTGGGCGAGAGGTCATCGGGCATGCCACAGTTTAATACACGTTTCGCGTATTATATAGACACCAAAGAGGGACGGCCTTTCATCGCCGTCCGAGACGCTGGACGTAAAAGATGGTGATCAGCGCGACCAGCAGTTCTCCACCCACGCAAAAGACCCAGAAGGCCCGCGGACTCACGATCAGGTGGTTGACCAGGTAACCAAAGTTCTGTCCAAAAAAGCCCGTGACCAGGGTCAGTGGCAGAAACACTGTGGCCACCTGGGTGAGCTGTTTTGAAACAGCGGCCTGTGAGCGCGCTTCCAGCGCGTGGTAAATATCAAAGGCACGTTCGGCCATCTGTTGAACGAGGTTGAGACGCCCAGCCACGTGCTCGGCGTGATCGCGGATGTCTCTGAAGTAGGGGATCTCGTGGTCGCTGACGACCGGCGGCCCGACCCGGAGCAGGGTCGTCAGGACGTCCACCAGCGGAAACGCGACCGCGTGCGAGGCGTACGCGAGTTCGCTGAGCCTGAAGATGTGCTTGACGACGTGTTCATCGAGATGCGTGGCAGTGATCAGCTGGTGGCGGACGGCCTTGAGTTCGTCCTCAAGCGCATCTGTGAACGGGGCGTACTCGTCGACCATGGCGTCGAGTAGCACATAGAAGAGGCTGCTGGGATCGGACCGCCAGCTTTCAGGCACCCGTTCCCAGCGGTTGAGGATGTCCTGGGTCGAGAACCCATGCCCGTGCCGGACGCTGATGACGAAAGTCTCGCCGATGAACAAGTTCAATTCGTGCACGCCCAGGGGGCCCTGTTCGCTTCTGGAGACGCTGTGGACCACCACGAACTCGAAGCCAGGGTAACTCTCGGCCTTGGAGCGCTGATGGGCATGGAGGGCGTCCTCGATGGCCAGTGGATGGAGTTTGAAGCGGTGTTGGAGCAGACCGAGTTGCTCGGGAGAGGGATCGGTAATGTCGAACCAGATGAAGCCGCCAGCTGGGGCGTGCCCGGTGGGCATGTCTTCTTGCTCGACCCAGGCGGTGCCTGCCTGATCGAAGGTGCAGGCCCGGAAGGTTTCAGCGTCGTCGGTAAGCGGTGTGATCAGTTGACTTGCCATAAGGCCTCCAGCCGGCGATACCAAGCACCCGGAGACGGCACGGCATGCGGAATCACCCGTTCTATAGACTTTTACCTTAGCTTCTGTGCCTCAATGCCTGACTGCGAGAAGTGTTGGTTGTTCAAGATGCACGTGGCTGCGTCACGTTAGGTTGAAATCCGCTTCGAAAACAGACAGCTGGAGAAGCAGCCGGCCCAGGAGTTGCAGGCTGAGGGCGGCGACGAGATCGCCCTGGTGATAGAAGGGATCGAGCCGGAAGACGATTTGAGCGCTTGAGATCAACCACCCACATGGACGACAGGTCGACGTTTCGCATCGGGCTCGGCCTGACGCAAGACCTCATGGGTCAACGGCGGGATGTCACCTTCCCCCGCAATCAGAAAGCGCAGGGCATTGTGGACAGGTGGGTCCGTATCCCACTCAAAGTACACGTGAGGCGGTGTCGCGACCAAATCGCGGACATAGAGCAGGAAAGCAGCCAATGCATTGGGAACGCTGACCGCCTGGATCCGCAGAATTTGATATTGGCCCACCTGAACCCCTTTGACTTCCACCGTTTCACTGAACTCACTGGCGTCATTGACTTGCACTTCCAGGAAGAGAATCGGATCTCCAGCAGGCAGGTGGGTGGCGTAGGTCACATCAAGTTCTTTCAGGCGGTACTCTTCAGGATCACCCGCATCGAGCCGGTTGGCGACGAAGCGCAGCGGCCGTTCGCCGTGCATCGTCAACATGGCCTTGGCGGATTCATCCACGTCCAGGCGTTCCGCACGAAGCTCCGTGGAACGTGAGATCCGCGAAACGAGGCTCACCGCCAGCACCCCCAGAATGAATAGGAGTGCGATGTAAAGGCCCTCGGGTTGACTGATGATGGTGACGGCACTGGTGTAAATGAAGATCAAACTGATGAACGCAAAGGCCAGGCCCAGCACACGTTCTTGATGACGAAGCGCCGATAAGGTCACTGCGATGGCTGCCGAGGTCATCAAGGCCAGGACACCCGTCGCGTACGCGCCAGCTTGAGCGTCCACGTTGGCCTTGAAGGCCAACGTCACCAAAAAAGCAATGGCAAGAAAGACCAGCACCAGCGGGCGGTTGGCACGTGACCAGTCCGGGGCCATCCCGTACCTGGGCAGATACCTCGGCACGATGTTTAGCAGCCCAGCCATTGCTGAAGCGCCAGCAAACCACAAAATGAAGATGGTGCTGACGTCATATACGGTTCCAAACGTATCGCCCAACTGGGTATGGGCCAGGTACGCCAGCGCGCGTCCACTCGCTTCACCGCCGGGCTGAAAGGCTTTGGCTGGAATCAGCAGGGTAGTCACCAGACTACTGGTGACCAGAAAGACGCTCATGATCAGCGCTGCAGTGGTCAGCAGTTTCTTTCCGTTCTGAATTCGTCCGGTCGGCTTGGCTTCGGTGTCACCCGTTGTGCCTTGAACCAGCGGCATCACGACCACGCCGGTCTCGAATCCCGACAGCCCGAGCGCCAGACGAGGAAAGACCAGCAGCGCCGCACCGATGAGCGCCAGCGGACTGGCATAGGAATGACTTAACGCCGAGAACCAATTCGAAAAGACCTCAGGGCGTGCCAAGACCAACTGAAGACCTTTGCCCACCACAATGAGCGTCAAGCCCAGGTAAGCAGCGACCAGGACCACAGCAATACCGATGGCTTCCTTGAAGCCTTTGAGAAAGACCGCGCCGAGTAAAGCAATCAAGATTAAGGTGACCAGAATCTGTTTGCCGTCCAGGACGGATTTCAGCAGGGGATTCTCGGTCAGGTGAGCGGCGGCGTCTGCGGCCGAGAGCGTGATGGTAATCACGAAGCCGGTGGCCACGAAGCCGATCAGGGCGAGGACCAGTAGTTTGCTGGGCCAGAAATTGAGGAGACGTTCGAGCATGCTGATCGAGCCGTCGCCGTGTGGACTTTCTTCAGCGACGCGGCGGTACATCGGCAGGGCACCGAAGAGGGTCACCAGAACCAACACCAATGTGGCGAAAGGCGCGAGCGCACCGGCAGCCAGGGCTGCGATGCCTGGCTGATACCCCAACGTCGAGAAGTAGTCCACGCCAGTGAGGCACATCACCTTCCACCAGGGGTGGGTATGGTGGCGCGCCTGCACTTCTCGCGCTTGCTCATAGAAGCCTTCCGGCTCAGGGGTCTGTTGACTCTCTTCGAGGAGCCAACGTTTGAGCGCTGAGGCTTTTGGCTGAGGATCTGGAGGCAGGGTCATGGCTTCGCATTATGGGACTGGGGTTCAGTGAAGGTGCTGACCCAACAAGAAAACGCCCCCGCTCCCGGCATCGGCCAGGGCGGGGGCTTTTTACGTCGGTCACCTAACGTTGACGGTCCGTAACCTCCTGTTTACACTTACCGTTAACTCTTCCTCGCCCATGGAAGACCCCACCCAAAGAGGAGATCCCCTTATGCGCTTTCGCAGACTCATCACCCTCCTTTGCTTCAGTCTCACCTCAAGCCACGCCGCAGACCTGACCGTATTTGCAGCCTCCAGCCTGACGGATGCCTTCATTGAGATCGGCAAGAATTTCGACGCCAAAAGTGGCAACACGACGATCTTCCAGTTTGCTGGCTCGCAAGCCCTGCGAACCCAACTGGAACAAGGCGCAAAAGCGGACGTCTATGCCAGCGCCAGCGCCACTCAATTTGATCCTCTCGTCAAAACTGGCACCGTCAATTCAGGACAAACTTTCGCCAGGAATCGCCTCATCGTCATTGCTCCTCAGACCAGCACCGTCGTCAAGACGCTCGCCGACCTCGCCCGTCCCGGCATTAAATTGGTCCTGGCCGACAAAACCGTGCCCGTCGGTGACTACAGCCGCAAAACCTTCGACCTGATTGCCAAAGCGGGCACGTACGGCAGCGACTTCAATACTCGTGTCCTGAAGAACGTCGTGAGTGAAGAGCCCAATGTGCGCCAGGTGACGCTCAAAATCCAGCTCGGCCAGGGTGACGCTGCTGTGGTGTATGTCAGCGACGTGACGCCCAGTCTCAAAGCAGATGTGCGAACCATTGGACTGCCCACCCGGTTCAATCCGCTGGTCAATTATCCCATTGGTGTCCTCAACGCCAGCCAGAATGCCACTCCAGCCAAAGCGTTTGTGGACTACGTGTTGTCCAACGATGGTCAGCGTGTCCTGAAAAAGTGGGGTTTTGTCGGCTCACCGTGACGAACCACAGTAGCTCCTCCCCTCTCACAAGCTCTCCAGGAGATCCGTGATGAAGATCAGCGCCCGTAACAACCTGTCCGGTATCATCACCGAAATCAAACTCGGGGAAATCACGGCTGAGATCACAGTGCAGTTAAACGCCGGAACGTTGATCACCGCCAGTATCACCCGGTCATCTGCCGAGCGACTGGGCTTAACAGTCGGTCAGGCAGCCTATACCATCATCAAGGCGAGCGACGTCATGATCGGAGTCGAGGAATGAGGCCAGCCTGGCTGTTGATGGCGGCCCTATTGATGCCAGTTGCTGGAGCGCAACAGAGTTCGGTCGCTGACCCCTTAACGGTCGGAGCGGTGCCGAGTGTGGTGGTGACCGGTGCGGTGAGCCAACCACTGACCTTGACGGTAGAAGCCGTGCGTGCGTTTCCGGCCCAGACGATCACGCTGGAATCTACCGCTGCGGGGAAAGTGGTCAAGCATAGCTTTACAGGCGCGCTCCTGACTGACGTCCTGAAGTCTGCTCACCCCACGTTCCGCTCAGAGATTAAAAATGACAGCCTGCGCTATACGCTGCTGGCCAGTGGCCGTGACGGCTATGCGGCCTTGTTTTCGTGGGGTGAACTGGATCCGGACTTCGGGAATCGGGGGGTGTTGATCGCGTACCAACAAGATGGGCAAGCGCTGGATGCGAAAGAAGGGCCGCTTCGACTGGTGGTGCCTGGCGATGGAAAAGCGGGGCGATATGTCAGTGCCCTGTCGCGCTTGGTGCTGTTACGGGTCGGGCAATAAGGTCAAATCGAGGTCTTAAGCCAGGGACAAGATGGAGCGTGAGCCTGGCTGAATATCGCCTACACGCAGAACTTGCGGGACCACGCTCATGACCTGGACGTACCCCTCACCCGCTGAGGACGGCCCACAATAAAAAGGCCTCCTGCACGACCGCCGGAGCGGGTGCAGGGGGCTTTGACTTGCGGACTTGTGGGGTTTAGCGCGCCGTGGCCAACAGGGTGCGACGCCAGAAGCGCAACAATCCAGATAACTGCCTCTGGAACCCCAAAAACTCGACCGGCTTCACCATATAAAAATTGGCCTGGAGATCATACGCCTCGGTGATGTCTTCAGGCCTGCGCGACGTGCTTAACATTCCGACCGGCAGATGCCGCAGTTTGGAGCTCGTCTTGATTGCTTTCAGGATTTCAAGGCCGTTCATCTCGGGCATGTTGATATCCAAGAGCAGGAGATCAGGGAGCTGAGCGCCCGCTTTGAAGCTCGCAAGGACCGTTGGCCCCGACTCACTAAAGGTGAATTCACAATCCAGACCAGGATAGTTCAGAGCTTCTTCAGCGAGCAGACAATCCGCGTAGTTGTCGTCAATCAGCATCAAGCGAAATGGGCGCTTCATGACCTAGAGCTCGCGGGAACCACAAGCATCTTCATGAGATGTCCAATTTAACACGTCACCTTTCTTCGAGCCCGATCACCTCTGTGGCCACGCTTACGAAGGCTCCCCTAGGCACCGGAGAGGCCCCATTGAGCGGTACCAGAATCAAGGGCTGATTGCTGCTGATTGCTCAGCCCCTCTAGGAACGAGGAACGTCCCCCTGCTCCCAGCACTGGGCCAGGGTGGGGCGTTCGTTAGGCAAACTCCCACATCGACAATCAACAGGCGATCTCCGAAATGGTCGAACTTCATCAGCTCTTCTCATCCATGCCATACTGTTTGGTATGGAAGTTGCTGCTTTGCTGGTCGCCACCACATTGCTTGCCCTGGCGCTCCTTCACGCCTACTGGGGTCTGGGCGGTATATGGCCGGGGACGACACCGAACACCCTCGCCGCTCAGGTGTTCGGTGGCCCACCTGGAACGCCCTTCCCTCCCGCTGCCGCCTGTTACGTCGTCACCGCTCTGCTGGCCTTGGCAGCCTGGCTGGTATTGACTGCAGCCGGGGTCTTACCGACGCTAGGGCTCTCTGCTGGTCTCGTTCGACTCGGCGCGTTCGGCGTGGCCAGTGTGCTGCTGTTGCGCGGTGGACTGGGGTATGTGCTCCCACGTCTGACTTCGGAAAATCCCACGTTTGCGCGGCTCAATCGTCTGATCTACTCCCCGCTGTGTCTGGGCCTGGGTGCATTGACGGTGCTGAGCTTGTTAGGCTAGCGCAGTGGCGGCGCGGCGCAGAAAGACGGATTGGTTGGATCTGGGTTTGAAGCTGCTCCGAGACGAGGGCGAGCAGGTCCTCACCCTGGAGCGGCTGTGTCAGGACATGGGCCTGACACGGGGGTCGTTCTATCACCATTTCAAAAATGTCGCGGCCTACCGTACGGCGTTGTTGGAGCACTGGCTGAACCTCCTCACCGAAACGCCCATCCGCCTCACCCAGGACGCCGCCCATCCTCTGGAGGCGTTGGACCATCTGGTCAGTGGCTTAGACCACGCGCTTGACCTGGCCGTTCGCACCTGGGCGCGGCGCAGCACGGAAGTCGCCGCTGCCGTGCAGACCGTCGACGTCCGGCGGGTCGGTTATCTCGCCGATCTGCATCGGCGTGCGGGCCATAGCCAGTCAGAACAGCTGGCTGAGCTGACCTACGCCTTTTTTGTAGGCAGTCAAATACTGGGCTGGGCCGAAAACAGACCGGCTTTCAGACACTTGTTCCAGCAGGCACTGACTGGGCTGTCTATGAATCTGATCGACGCGGAATAGTCAGCCTGACCGGCTGTGTTGGCTTCACTGGATCGGGGTCACCTGACCCGCCATGACCCCGATCCAGCCCGGCCCACTGAATGTCACGGGCGACTGGGCGGGTAGCTGTGAGCAGGAGGCGAGGGCAATCACGCCAGTCAGGGCCAGGAGGCCGAATTTCTTTTTCATGTTGGTGCACCTCAGTGCAGCGGCCCCACCGCGAGTTAGGGGCCGGTGAAGGGGCCGGGGTTATTCAGCTGCGAGTGAATACGACGTGCCGCCGGGCCGCTGATAGGAAGCTGCCTGGGCCACCAACACGCCACGACTCGGCAGGACGAACATCTGGCCCGCACGTCTGTCCGACGAGCCTCCCCACAGATAGAAAGCAAGACGAAGCCCCCACGTCAAGCAGGGGCTTCGAGGAACGACAAGTGTTACTTGGCTTTTCGCGCCGCCTTCGCCGCTACTTTCGGTGCAGTCTTACGCCCGGTCCGGCTACTGCCCAACTGCTGGCCCTTGTCGTAGCTGGCCTGCATCTTCTGGCGGGTCTCGGCGGCCAGCGCCTTGAAGTCCACCAGACCGGAACTGATGCTCTCGACACTGGTCTTGATCTTGCCACCGGTGCGGTTGGCAGCCAGGCCACGATTCACCTCGTCAAACCAAGCGTCGAACTCCGGGCTGTTCTCGAAAATCATCTCGCGCACAGTGCGGTTGTATGTCTCGTCGCTGTTGCGGCGGCTGAATTCTTTAGGGAGCTGAAACCGCTCGGTATTCATGTAAGCCGCTTCAAACTGGCCCTCCCGCACTGCCTCTTTGAAGGCTTTGACGAAGCTATCACTGCGCTGAGGATTGGCGAGTTTGGCCACCTGATCACTGAGTTTCACATAAGACATGAGAAGAAGTATGCAGTGCAAAGCTGGAGACCGCAAGATCGCAGAAGTGTGCCACAACTTCTTGGCTTTATATATGAGACTAGCCTCTTCGTTCAGTCGGTGGCTTAATTTGCCTGTGGCAACGACCACCAGATCCAGACATCTGCCACGACGAGCAGCGAACTGATCGGCGAAATGAAGGCGAGGAGCACGCACAAAGTGCAGATAATCAATCCGACCCATGCATTGAAACAAGCAGCGAAGGAAGAGCGACTTTCCCACGTGCGGGCGGCCTGGACGCTGTCTGTGGCGCTGGCCCGCGTGCTGCTCGAAGACGCCGCGCTGTAAAGCAAGAAAAACGCGGCGAAGAATCACGAAAGTTTGAGGCTCTTTTTACGCGTCTGAACTGGGCCTTGAGTCTGTCTGGGTCCGGGTTTTTCATTTCTTCGTCACTTCCGCCTACTGGCCCTCATTGCTCGATGAAGAGGAAGGGCTGACCCGCAGGGATGTTCTGACCCGCTTAAGTGTTCCGTTGCTGCAAAAAGAGGCACTTTGCATGGGGTTCCAGCGGACGGCGGGGTGTGGGGAGCCTGGAAAGGGTCAGAAAGCCTGGAAAAGATCGGCATGTTTGAGGCTCTTTTCGCCCCCTTGAGGCGGTTTGGATTGTGTATGGGCGCAGCTTTCCTATTTTTTCCAACGCTTGCCGAATCTTGCGCCCCGGCCCGACGAAGGAAGATGCTGAAATGCGGTCCACTGGCCCCACATCTGCCAGGCTCCGAGGTGTGCAGGTGGGCCAATTCTTGCCATTTCGGCCCTGCGCTGACGTTCCCTTTAAGTGTTCCGTTACTGCGGAAACACCCAACGGTCATGGGGTTCCGGCGGGCGGCTACACTCAGGCCATGAGCAGAGGACCGGGGCGGGTACAGCGGGCCATTCTGGACGTACTGAGCGTTGCGGCGCTCGATACCTTCACGCTGTCCCTACACGCCGGGACCAGCCAGGAAAGTACCCGGCGCGCGCTGCGCTCCCTCCGGCGGGCCGGCCGCGTGACCTGGCTGGGTTTCGCGGGCCGAGGTGGGGGGAAGTGGTATTTACCGGAAGACGCAGCGCTGTATGACGTGTGGCCCGAAGCGTCCCGTCGGAAGCTCGAAGGCGTGCTCGGGCCGCGCTCTTTCGCTTCCTTCCGGCGAATGATGGTGACGTGCCTGTGAGGCTGTTGGGCGCTCGAAGCACCGCGAAAGCTTCACCCCACTTCTGACCCGCTCCAACCTCGCTTAAGCGCCGCCGGGCGCGCCTTCCTCACGCTCTTGCACGTCTTCGCAGGGCTGCCGAAGAGCAGATAAGAAACGGTGTGTTTGCAATGTCAGGTTTTGTCAGGTTCTGAGCGTGCTCACTCGTGGGTTTTTCGCTGTCTGGGCGCGGCTTTTTTGATGGGGCAGATTTTCTTTCTCCCTCCCGACGTTATGCCTCCTGCTCCAGCGCCTCTCGATGCTCCTGAGGGCCCTGCGGCAGCACTTCGGCGTCAGTCTCATCGGAGGCCGTAAGACCGATCGAGCGGGTCAGGCCATGGATCAGCAAGGCCACCTCTGCTAGGGCTTTGCTCACGCCAGAGGCGCGGTTCAGCGAGCGGCGCTCAACGTTCAACGCGAACACGTTGCTCACTTGTGAACGCTCCAGATAGCCCTGCCACGCCCAGGCCAGATGAGGCTGGGCGCTCGGGCGGACATACCCTGCCGCCAGTTCGGTCAGCAGCGGCGTCTCACCCGGTTCGAAGCCCAGTTGCCGGATCAGCACGAGGAGCCAAGAGATCCTATGACAAAGTTCACAGATTGGTGGCAGAACACCCCGAAAAGTCAGAAACCGATATGGACGGTGCTTTGCTACACTTTTATTTTTTTCGCTGGAATGGATATCGGCAGAGCGCTTTATCAGGCGATTCACTAGCATCGAGCTGACTAGCAAAGCTACCTATGAGAAGGCGTAGGCCATCGCTACGCTGCTGGGCCAGGCGCACGGCAGGGTGGAAGCTGGCACGCAGAGACAACTTCCCTCTTCCGACACGCCCTTCCCGGCTCCAAACGCCTACACTGTTGCCTCAAGTATGACCGATCCCAACCGACCAGAACCCTCTCTCCCCGCTGCGCTTCAGGCAGCGCAACTGATCGTCCACCTTCAGGGTGTGACGCAGGCGCTGGCCGCCGTCCGCCGACAGGACGAGGTGTTCAGCATCATCCTGAACGACGCCCTGGAAGCCCTTCAGGGGATCGCTGGGGCGGTCTCACTGCTGCAGGGTGAGCGGCTGCACATCGCGGCCCGGCGGGGTCACGATTACGCCAGCGTCTGGCAAGATCGAGCCCTCAGCGACGCGGCCCCCGGTCCGGACGCCTTGCGCACCAACACCCCACTCTTCTTCAGCCACGGCGGCGACCTGGTTGCAGCCTACCCCCAGCTCGAGGCCCAGACCGGCGGCCTGGCGGCGGTGGCCAGTGCGGTGTTGCCGATGGTCGAGAACGGCCAGCCGATCGGCGTGATCGTGCTGGACTTCCAGGCACCGCACGACTTCACCCCCGACGAGCAACACTTCCTGCTGACGCTGGCCGGGCAGTGTGCTTCGGCACTCGACCGGGTGTGGCTCTCGGGCAACCTGGAGCGCCAGGTTCAGGACCGCACCGCCGAACTCGAAGCCTTCGTGCGCTTCACCGAGGAAGCCGGCACCGAGACCGATGTTCTCAACCTGGCCCAGCGGGCGGTTGACGTGCTGAGCGTGCTGTTCCCTGAGTCCAGCAGTGGCTACTACGCCCTCGATGAAGAGCGCTGGAAGCTCAAGGTCCACAGTGACAACCTCCAGGCCGACCCGGTGGGGCTGGCGATGTTGAAGTCGGGGGTGCCCATAGACGTCCCGGTCTTCGCAGAACCGCTCCGGAGTGCCCTGCCGGTGTTCGTGAATGGCTGGGACGCCCGGGAAGCCGGCCTGGAACAGGCCCAGATCTACCACACCATCGGGACGTACCCGCTGTTCGTGGACGGCTCCCCGCGGGCGATGTTCGGGGTCGCGCTGACACGCACTGCCCACTGGTCGAGTCAGGAACAGGGGGTCTTCCGGTCGGTGGGCCGCAGCCTGGAACTGGCCATCGAGCGCACCGAGGTGGCCCGGCAGCTCCAGCAACAGAACACCGAGCTCCAGGGCCGCACCCAGGCCCTGGAAAGCTTCGCCGAATTGACCCGCGATCTGGCGCTCTCGAGCGAGCCACTGGCCCTGGTCGAGCGTGCCCTGCAGGTGATCGCCTCGCTGCTGCCGTCAGGCTACGGCACCTACTGGCAGATGAACGGCTCGACCTGGCATCTCGCCCGGCAGGTCGGCAAAGTCAACCCGCCCGAGTTGCAGCAGGTGATGAAAGGTGAGCTGCCGGTGGGCCAGACCCCGGTCCTCGACCGGCCCTACCAGACAGGCGAAGCGTTCTTCCTCGAGCAGTACGATGCCGCCGATGATCTTGATCCTCTGCTCGCTGGCCAGTTGCTGACGATCGCGACCTTGCCGGTGGCCGTTGGCGGAGCGGTGGACGGGATCTTCAGCGTGGCGCTCTTCGAGCAGCACGTCTGGAGCGCCGCTGACCGGGCGGTACTCCAGACAACGACGCACACGCTCGAGTTGGCCCTGGAGCGCGCCGAGCAGGCCAGGCAGCTCAAAGCGCAGCGAGACATCCTGGCCGAGCAGACCAGCGCTTTGCAGGCGTCGAACGAGGAACTCGAGGCGTTCACCTACTCGGTCTCGCACGACCTGCGCACCCCAGTGCGGCACATCCTCAGCTTCAGCGGTCTGCTGCGCCGCTCGCTGCCGGAGCCGCTGGGCGAGAAGACCGAGCGCTACTTCCAGATCGTCGAGACGGCGGCCACCACCCTGAACGAGCTGATCGACGGCATGCTGGACCTCTCGCGTACCTCCCGGCAGCCGCTGAAGGTGAGCAGGGTTGATCTGGGGCGGCTGGTCGGTGCGGTCCGCAAGGAGCTGAGTATGTCCACCGCAGACCGTCAGATCACCTGGCAGGTCGCCGAGTTGCCGACAGTCCTTGGCGACCCGGACCTCTTGCGGCGGGTCATGATGGCCTTGCTGAGCAACGCCGTGAAGTACACCCGCACCCGCTCGGTGGCGGTCATCGAGGTGTGGGCCGAGGAGCAGCCGCAGAACTGGACGGTGCTGGTGCGCGACAACGGGGTGGGCGTCGAGGCACAGTACAAGGGCAAGCTGTTCTCGATGTTCCAGCGCCTGCACCGTCAGGAGGAGTACGAGGGCGCGGGGGTGGGGCTGGCCAACGTCCGGCGGATCGTGACCCGGCATGGTGGCACGGTCCTGGCCGGGGGGCAGTCCGGTGTGGGGGCTACCTTCTGCTTC
>Ga0160427_10000613_pt1 | contig 21517 bp, 14 predicted proteins | sample SolpanmetagenomL_FD_108194 | JGI IMG/M metagenome (GOLD analysis project Ga0160427, IMG submission 108194) | Solar panel surface microbial communities from Lawrence Berkeley National Laboratory, California, USA - L | ecosystem: Engineered > Built environment > Solar panel > Unclassified ...
GCTGATGCTGTTGAATTTGGGCATGTGCTGCGCCGTGTAGGCGAAGATGTCGGCAATGAGCCGCATGCTCGGCGCGGGCGGGTAGATGTAGGTGTTGCGCACCATAAACTCCTTCAGAATGTCATTCTGAATGGTGCCCGACAGCTTCTCCGGGGGCACGCCCTGCTCCTCGGCCGCTACGATATAAAAAGCTAGCACTGGCAGCACCGCCCCGTTCATGGTCATGCTCACCGACATCTCCCCTAGGGGTATTTGGTCGAAGAGAATCTTCATGTCCTCCACTGAGTCGATGGCTACGCCAGCCTTACCCACGTCGCCCACCACGCGGGGGTGGTCCGAGTCGTAGCCGCGGTGGGTGGCTAGGTCGAAGGCCACGCTCAAACCCTTTTGCCCTCCCGCCAAGTTGCGCCGGTAAAAAGCGTTGCTTTCCTCGGCTGTCGAGAAGCCCGCGTACTGCCTTACCGTCCAGGGGCTGATGGTGTACATGCTGGCGTAGGGCCCGCGCAGGTAGGGCGGCGCCCCGGCCCCGAAGCCCAGGTGCGGCAGGCCGGCCGCATCAGCGGCGGTGTACACGGCCGGGCCGGCACTAGGGTAGTCGGCTGGCTTTGGGGCGCTTGGCAGCCGAGCCGTGTCGTAGGCGATGGTGGAAAAGTCGGGACGCATTTGCTTCATTTAACAGTTATCAATTATCATTTAACATCGTTTTGGTCGCATTTACCAGATAAAGGCTGTTGAAAGGGGCCTAGGGTAGCTGTTAAATGTTCCTTGATAAATGTTACATGACACTACCGCCCTTGCAGCCGGGCCAGCACTTCTTCGGTGCGGTGGCCTTCGACCACAAACTCCTTGAGGCCGAAGACGCGCACGGCTTCCTGCAGGGTGGCTAGGTCGGAGTTGACGATGGAAGGGATGTCGAACGCCAGGTGGCTGGCTGGCACCTGTTGCACCACCCGCGCCAGGTGCTCGAACTGGGCGGGGGTAGCGTACATGAGCAGCGCCTCCTCGGGCGTCGAAAACAGGACCGAGTAGCTGTCGGGCGCAATGCCTTCGGGCTCGGGCGCGGGGTCGGTGGGGCGGGCGCTGGGGTGCAGCACGTGCCAGAAAGCCGCCGCAATATCCTCATTTACCGAGCGGCCGCCCAGCAGCACCAGCGCCGCCTGTTTGTCTTGGTTGGCGCGGCGCTCGAAGTGCAGGGCAGTGGCCAGGCGCAGCACCTCGCTCGGGTAGGTGGCGCGGGTGGTGTCGAAGTCGCGCGAGCGCAGCAACTGCTTGGGGTTGAAATCGAACTTCTCGTTGGGATTTTGGAAGCGGTTGGTGCCTACCACCACGTCCTGGCCGGTGGCGATGCGCTTGAACTTCTCTAGGCCGGCCGAGCTCACAGCTTCCAGGGCGCGGCCGCGCGCCACCAGCATGCCCCCTAGGGCCTCCAGGGCCTGAAACTCCACCCAGCCGGCGCGGGCCAGCTCGTCGGTCAGCGTTTCCAGGAAGTAAGAGCCAGCCGCCGGGTCGGCCACCCAGTCGAGGTGGCTCTCTTCCAGCAGCACACTGAGGGTGTTGCGCGCCAGCCGGGCGCCAAACTCGTTGGGTGCCTGGTAGAGGCAGTCGAACGTAGCCACCTGCATCGAGTCGGCGCCGCCCAGCACGGCGCTCATAGCCTCGGTGGTGTGGCGCAGCAGGTTGGTGTGCGCGTCAAGGGTGGTTTGGTGCCAGGTGCTGGTGGTGGCGTGAATAGGTAAGCTGAGCGCCAGCGCGGGCGGCAGCCCATAGGCCTGAAACAGCGTGGCCCACAGCTGGCGCGCGGCCCGCAGCCGGGCAATTTCCGGGAAAAAGCTAGTGCCGATAGAGATGTCGAGGTGCAGAGCTCGCGCTACCTCGGCTGCCTCTAGGTTATTTTCAGCATCGGGCAGCTCGGCCAGCAGGGTGGCGGCGGTGCTCAGCGCAAATCCTAGCTGCTGCGGCAGGGTGGCGCCGTGGTTGCCAAAGTACATGCCGTTGACGGCCACGGCCGAAAACGCGGGCCAGTCGCGGGCCAGCGCGATGCAGCGCCGCAGCGCCGCCCGAAACGGTAGCAGCTCGGCGCCTTCGGGCACGGCCGTGGGCATGTAGCGCATGAAGCCCTGCGGCGCCTGCCCCGGCAGCACGTCGCGCAGGCGCGCCAGCAGCACATCGGGCGCCTGCTCTACGGTGTAGCTCACCCAAGTAGCACCCAGCGGCAGGCGTTCGGCCAGCACCCCTAGGGCAAACTGGGTAGGATTGCCCTTCAGGATGAAGTGCAGGCCTTGCGCTCCGCGGGTCAGCGCGTCGGCGCCCTGCTCAATCTGCAGGCGGCCATCGGTGCCGGGGGGGACGTGCAGGGCCACCACGTTGCGGCAGGGCGCGGGGCGCGGGGGCAGCGGCGCCGGCGCACCCCCTAGGGCCGTCCAGGCCTCGCGAGCGTAGTAGGGCTCGGCCACCACGCCGCCGGGCAGCGTCCAGCGCAGGCGGGCCGGGTCGGTACCTTTTAGCTCGCGGGCCAGCTGGGCCTGCCACTGCTCGGCGCTCAGGGGCGAGAATTCGAGAAAGGAAACGGGTGGGGTAGGAGGAGGAGCGGCCATTAGTACAACAAGCTCCCGCTGGAGCGGGGCCCGCAAGTTACCGCCACCGGGCCAACCCGCTGGTTTGCCCGCGCCACTTGGTGCCGCCCGGCCCGCGTGGCTGGTGCGGTGGTGTCGCTTCTTTTAAGGCTGGCCGTTAGTAGTGGTGGCCGCCGTAATTTTGCTAGATAAACCGGTTTCGCATGTCTACTCTCGTTCGTTTTTCAGTCGCTCGGCTCGGGGCAGCGCTGGGGCTGCTGGCGCTGGCCTCGGCCTGCCAACGGGCTCCTTTGCAGCCCACGGCCCGCCTGGCGCCCGTTACCAGCCAGCCCGTGGGCCGCGACATCGTGCCCGATGCCGGCGCGGCGGCCTACATCCAGCCCTATCACGAGCAGATAGAAAAGGAGATGGGCCAGGTGATTGGGGCGGCCCCCGAAGCCATTAGCAAAGGCGCCGGCGAAAACCCGCTTATCGACTTTGTGGGTGACTTGCAGCTGGCCGCCGCTACCAAGGCCACCGGCCACGCCATCGACCTGAGCGTGATGACCAACGGCGGCCTGCGCACGGCCCTGCCCGCCGGCAATATCACCCTCGGCAACGTGTTCGAGCTCATGCCCTTTGAAAACGAGCTGGTGGTGCTCGACGCCCCCGGCCCGGTGGTGCAGCAACTGTTCGACTACGCCGCCGGAGCCCGTATGCCCGTTGCCGGTGCCACCTACACGGCCACGCCCGACAAGAAGCCGCTCGACATCCGCATTGGCGGCCAGCCTTTCGACCCCACCCGCCACTACACCATCGCCGTGTCGGACTACCTTGCCGGCGGCGGCGACCGCATGGATTTCTTCAAGGCGGCCCAGCTCAACCACACGGGCCTGCTGCTACGCACCGTTATCGTCAACCATATTAAGGCCCTTACTGCCGCTGGCCAGCCCGTGAAGGCGCAGGTAGATGGCCGGGTGCGTTAGCAAAGCGTTGCGTTGTGCGGAGCGTTCTGCAGTTGCTTTCGCCGCACTGTTAATAAGTTAACATTTGATGTACTTACGCGGTAGCGGCGCTTCGGCGCCGCGCCGCCCGATGGCCTTTTAGTTAGCTAATCTCTATGACTTCCCGCCGCGACTTTCTTCAAAAATCCTTGCTGGGTACGGCGGCGATTGCTGCCCTAGGGCCTAGTCTGGTGGCTGAGGCTGCCAGCAGCAACCGCTTGGTAATCCTGCATACCAACGACATGCACTCGCGCATCGAGCCCTTTCCCGACTCGGCGCCGCAGTGGGCGGGCCTAGGGGGCATGGCCCGGCGCGAGGCCCTCATTGCCAGCATCCGCCGCCAGGAGCCCAACGTGCTGCTGCTCGACTCGGGCGATATCTGGCAGGGCACGCCTTACTTTAATTTCTTTGGCGGCGAGCTGGAGTACAAGCTCATGAGCCGCATGAAGTACGACGCCAGCACCTTCGGCAACCACGACTTCGACAACGGCCTGGCGGGCCTGCAAAAGCAACTGCCCAACGCCGGCTTCCCTTTCCTAGTCGCCAACTACGACTTTGGCGGTACGCCGCTAGCCGGTCGCTTTGCCCCCTACAAGGTGTTCGAGAAGGCTGGAACGCGCATCGGCGTGTTTGGCTTGGGCATTGAGCTGAAAGGCTTGGTAGCCGACAAAAATTTCGGCACTACCCAGTACCTCGACCCCGTAACGGTGGCTAAGGCCCAGGTGCAGCAGTTGCGCGAGAAGGAGCGCTGCGACTTAGTCATTTGCCTCTCGCACCTGGGCTACAAGTACGAAGGCGAAAAAATTGACGACCGCAAGCTGGCCGCCCAGGTTGGCGGCATGGACCTGATTTTGGGCGGGCACACCCACACGTTTATGCCCGCCCCCGAGCCCATCACCGGGCCCGCCGGGCACGTTACCCTTATCAATCAAGTAGGTTGGTCGGGCATCAACCTGGGCCGTATCGACTACGAACTGCGGCGCGGCAGCCAGCCCCTGCGCACTACCGGGGCTTTGGTGCTGCCCGTGGGTGCTACCTGCTAGCCGCCCGATATACACAAGCTTTTAGCGGCTTTTTTGTCTGCTGGTTTGTGCGCAAATTTGTCCCCCCCAAGTCCGGAGGCCCGGGCTTGGGGTTCTTTTCGCTCCCTCCGCCGGCCGGGCTACCGCGCTATTCGTTCACCACTCATGTCGCAGGATTTTCGCTCCGTTTGGGCCAACTGCCTGCGCACCATCCGGGGCGAAGTGGGGGAGCAGAGCTTTCGCACGTGGTTCATGCCCATCGTGCCCGTGGAGCTGCAAGGCAAGGTGCTGACCATTCAGGTCCCGAGCGTGTACTTCTACGAGTACTTAGAGGAGCAGTACGTAGAAGAGTTAAAGCGAGCGATTTACCAAGAGCTAGGTCCTGAGGGCCGCTTGGAATACAGCGTGGTGGTGGACCAGGGCAACGCGCAGGCGCCCCCTAGGGCCATGCACCTGCCGCCCGCCCGCAAGGCCGCGCCGGGCACGCCGCCCGCCGCCCCCGGCCCCCAGCGCGGCTACACCGCTGCCGGTAACCCGGCCGTGCCGCCCCGCCCCAACCAGGCGCCCCCGGCCCGCCACCTAGGCAGTGCCGCGGCCGCAGGGGCTACGGCAGTGGCCCCTGCCCCCACCACGTTGCGCAACCCCTTCGAGGCCGCCAAGACCGTTGACCGCAACATCGTGCTCTCGCAGCTCAACGACAGCTACACGTTTGAGAACTACGTGGAGGGCGACTGCAACCGGCTGGCGCGCTCGGCGGGCTTGGCTGTAGCCAACAAGCCGGGTACTACGGCCTTCAACCCGCTGATGGTATACGGCGGCGTGGGCCTGGGCAAAACGCACCTCGTGCAAGCCATCGGCAACCACATCAAAGCTACCGCCACCGACAAGTTCGTGCTTTACGTGTCGGCCGAGAAGTTCACCAACCAGTTCATCGAGAGCCTGCAGCGCAACGCTGTGCAGGACTTTGCCAACTTCTACCTACTGGTGGACGTGCTGATTCTGGACGACGTGCAATTTCTGGCTAACAAGGGCAAGACGCAGGAGATGTTCTTCCACATCTTCAACCACTTGCACCAGGGTGGCCGGCAAATCATCATGACCAGCGACCGGCCCCCGCGGGAGCTGAACGGCCTGGAGGACCGGCTGCTCTCCCGCTTTAAGTGGGGCCTGACGGCCGATGTGCAAAGCCCCGACTTTGAGACCCGCGTCGCCATTATCCAAAACAAGGCCGAGCAAGATGGCATGGATATCTCGCCCCAGGTGGTAGAATACCTGGCTCACTCGGTGCCTACTAATGTGCGCGAGCTAGAAGGGGTGCTGACGTCGCTGATGGCGCAGAGCAGCATCAACCGCCGCGACATTGACCTGGAAATGGCCAAGCAGGCCCTGCGCCACATTATTGAGGAAGTAGAGGCGGAGGTAAATGTGGACTTCATCCAGAAGACGGTAGCCGACTACTTTGGGGTACCAGTAGGCCTGCTGAAGGAGAAAACCCGTAAGAAAGAAATAGTTACGGCCCGGCAGGTGGCCATGTACTTCACCAAAGAGTATACCAGCCATTCGCTCAAGACCATTGGCTTCCACTTTGGCGGGCGCGACCACGCCACGGTCATCCACTCCGTGCAAACCGTATCGGACCTGATTGACTCCAACCGCAAGTTCAAGGACCAGATTCTGGAGTTGCGCAAGAAGTTTGCGCCGAAGTAGCGGCCGATTCCCCTGAGCTTAACATCAGAAAAAGACCTTCCTAGCTTATCTAGGAAGGTCTTTTTTTGATGGTGCTGCTACCAGCGGTAGCTAGCGTCTAGTCCCGGAGAATCTCTTTTGGATAACAAATGTAAAATTTCTGTACCTTCTGGCTGAGCGCCTGTATGTTAGGTAGGTCCGAGGCCTCTGTTACATTTACTATCTTACCCAGCTTGGTTAGGATATTGATGGTGTCGTTGCTGGACGCGTCGTAGGCGGTGTTGCTGAGGCGACCGGTTATCATTAGTTCGCGGGCGTCGTCGAATGGCAGGCCAAAGCGCTCAGCAATCAACTCCACGATGCCCAATTGGAACTCGTCGTCGTAGGGCTCGGGGCTGATTACAATCTTGAACAGGTGGCGGTTGAGCAAGCTTTCGGCCAGGAAGCTGAGCACCTTGTCGGGATGCGACTTCCAGCCCTTGATGGCCGACCAAATGTCGGTGTCGTCCAGCTCAACGAAGTGGCTGAGGATGTCGGGGTTGGTTTCGAAGTCCCCTAGGGTCACGGCGCGGCCCAGAAAGAAGGTGAGGCAGCTGCTGCCGGACACGTGCACCCCCGCGCGGGCCAGGTCGCGGGCCCGCTGCATCACCCGAATAACCATCTGCTCGGCGCTGGTTACGGTTTTGTGCAGGTACACTTGCCAGTACATCAGGCGGCGGCTCACCAGGAAGTTCTCGACCGAGTACACGGCTTTCTCTTCCAGCACCAGGCGTTCGTTGGCCACCTGTAGCATCTTGATGAGGCGGTCGGCGCCCGGCCGGCCCTCCTGCACGCCGGTATAAAACGAGTCGCGGTTGAGGTAGTCGAGGCGGTCCATATCTAGCTGAGAGCTAATCAGCTGATGGAAAAACTCGCGCGAGTAGCTCCCCTTGAACATCTCAATGGCCAAACTCAGCCGCCCCTCAAACTGCGCGTTGAGGCGCTCCATGAGGTAAAGCGACAGCTGCTCGTGGGGCACGTCCTGAAAAATACTGGTTTCGAGGGCGTGCGAAAGCGGGCCGTGGCCCACGTCGTGCAACAAAATGGCAATTTGAGCAGCCTCGCCCTCCCGCACCGAAATAGGCACGCCTTTGTCTTTGAGTGTGCGCAGGGCTAGCTGCATAAGGTGCATAGCCCCTAGGGCATGGTGAAAGCGCGTATGCAGCGCTCCCGGATACACGAAGCCCGTGAGCCCAAGCTGCTGGATGCGCCGAAGCCGCTGAAAGTAAGGATGTTCGATGAGGTCGAACAGCAACTCGGTCGGAACGGTGACGAACCCGTAGACTGGGTCGTTGAATATCTTTTTCTTATTCATGCGGCTAGGGGGCGCCAAGCTGGAGCTTAGCGGGCGTTGGCCGATGCCATCCGCCGGTTGGTCGGTGGCTGGGCGCTAGCCCGAACCAAATACCACTATTTCCGGTAAAGCTACTACCGAGCCTTGACCGCTAGATACTAGCTGGCAGAGCCTCGGCGTTAACTGCGCTGTCCTTAGCGGTTGGCTACGCTAACGTTTTCATTTGTTTTTTGCTTCTACGCGCCGCTTTTTGGGCGCCCCTCCGTGTATGCAACGCTATAACATCCTCTGGGCTGACGACGAAATTGATTTGCTCAAGCCTCATATTCTGTTTTTGAAAGAAAAGGGTTACGACGTAACGGGCGTTAATTCCGGAGCTGATGCCTTAGAAGAAGTGCAGGAAAAAAACTACGACTTGGTTTTTCTTGATGAGAACATGCCGGGCCTGACGGGCCTCGAAACGCTCACCGAAATCAAGGCCACTAAGCCAACCGTGCCCGTGGTAATGATTACCAAGAGCGAGGAAGAGCATATTATGGAAAGCGCCATTGGCGCCAAAATCGCCGATTACCTCATCAAGCCCGTCAACCCCAGCCAGATATTGCTGTCGGTAAAGAAAGTGCTGGATAACAAGCGCTTGGTGACCGAGGCTACCAATTCGGGCTACCAGCGCGACTTCCGCCAGCTGGGTATGCAGCTCTCCGACCGCCTCTCGCCCGCCGAGTGGGTAGACGTGTACAAGAAATTGACCTACTGGGAGTTGGAGATTAACGAGACTGAAGGCAAGAGCATGGCTGAGGTCTTCAATATGCAGAAGGACGAGGCTAATACCTACTTCGGCCGCTTCATCATCGACAACTACGAGGACTGGGTAAACGGCCAGGATAAGGACGCGCCGCTGATGTCGCACCAGCTGTTCAAGGAGCGGGTATTTCCGCTGATGAAGCAGACGGGCGACACGCCGGTGTACTTCGTGCTCATCGACAACCTGCGCTACGACCAGTGGAAGGTGCTGGAGCCAATTATCGCCGAGATGTTCACGGTTGATACGGAAGAGCTGTACTACAGCATCTTACCAACCACGACGGCATATGCGCGCAACGCCATTTTTGCGGGGATGATGCCGGGTGATGTGCAGAAGAAGTACCCGAACCTGTGGGTGTGGGATGAAGACGAAGAAGGCAAGAATCTGCACGAAGCCGAGTTTATGGAAATCAATTTCCAGCGCAACAACCAGAAGGCCAAGCACTCTTACCACAAAGTGACCAACCTGCAGGCCGGTAAGGACTTGCTGGGCAAGATGAGCAACCTGCATAACCAGAACAAGCTCAACGTCATCGTCTACAACTTCGTGGACATGCTCTCGCACGCCCGCACCGACATGGCGATGATACGCGAGCTGGCGGCCGATGAAAGCGCTTACCGCAGCATCACGCGCTCGTGGTTTTTGCACTCGCCGCTCTACGAGATGCTGCAAACCATTGCCGAGAAGAAGGGCAAGCTCATCATTACCACCGACCACGGCACCATCCGGGTGAAGCGCCCCTACAAGATTGTGGGCGACCGCAACACCAATACCAACTTGCGCTACAAGCACGGCAAAAACCTGGGCTTCGAAGAAAGCCGCGACGTGTACACGGTGCGCAAGCCGGAGCGCATTTTCCTCCCCCGCGAGAACGTAAGCACGGCCTACGTCTTCACCCTAGGGGACTATTTCTTCGCTTACCCCAACAACTATAATTACTACGTGAACTACTACAAGGACACGTTCCAGCACGGCGGTATCTCCTTGGAAGAGTGCATTATCCCGTACATCACGCTCACGGCGAAAGGGTAGTAAATGCAATAATGTTAGAAACAAAAGAGGGAGGCCGACTGGCTTCCCTCTTTTGTTTTGACGCAGTGCGGTGCCCAGCTCCGGCCCATGAGGCAGCAATAACCCTAGGGCCTCCGCAGCACAGTAGCCTTGGGCTATTCCAGTATTCTGAACGCAGGATACTGCAACAGACGCCCACCTGTAGCTCATACGGTAGCAGGTGGACGTGCGTGCGAGACTTAGGCTGGGCCTAGGTTTTCTGCTTTTTCTTCTTAGCGGCCGGAAATAGCACGTTATTTAGAATGAGGCGGTAGCCGGGCGAGTTGGGATGCAGAGCCAGGTCGGTAGGGTCTTCGCCCACTAGGTGCTGGTAGTCTTCGGGGTCGTGGCCCCCGTAGAACGTCCAGGTGCCTTTGCCGAGGGTGCCATGCATGTAGCGCACCTCGCCGTCCTGCTTGGTTTCACCCATTATCACTACGTCGGGCTTAATCAGGCTCTTGCGGAAAGCGGTGGTCTGCCCCATAAACCCGTGAATGGTCTTCTCGTGGTTCTGGGTGAGCATGGTAGGCACCGGGTCGTACTTGGCCGAGAAGGTGAAGAGCTGAAAGTAATCGTTTTGCTCATACAGGCCGCGCTCGCTGGGCTGCATGTCGATGTCGCTGTACTCGTACTCCAGCGGGTTCATGCGCAGCCGAAAGTTCTGGAAGGCGAGCGTGCGGTTGAAGTTGAGCTTGCTTTGGGCGGCCGGGTCGGCCGGGTCGCCGTCGTACATCTCGGCCACCATATCCACCCCTAGGCCGGCCAGGGCAATGTCGTAGCTGTCGGTGGCCGAGCACATGGCAAACAAGAAGCCCCCGCCCGCGATGAATTCCTGCATCTTCACGGCCACGGTAGCCTTCATCTCGCTCACCTTCTTGAAGCCGTTGCGCTTGGCGGCCGCCTCGGCGTCGCGCTGCTGCTGCTGGTACCAGGGCGCGTAGCGGTAGTTGGCGTAAAACTTGCCGTATTCGCCCGTAAAGTCCTCGTGGTGCAGGTGCAGCCAGTCGTACTTGGGCAGCACCCCGGCTAGCACCTCGTCGTCGTAAATCTGCTCGTAAGGAATCTCGGCGTAGGTGAGCACCATTGTCACGGCGTCGTCCCAGGGCTGCTTGCCCTTGGGCGTGTACACCGCAATTTTGGGCACTTTCTCCAGCTTCATCACGTCCATATTGGCGTTGGGGTCGGCTATCTGCTGCAAAATGCCCGAGTACTGCCCCTCCGAGATTGTTTGGAACGTGATGCCGCGCACGCTCAGCTCGTTTTCCACGGCTGGCTGCGCTTCGCAGGCAAAGGCGCCCCCGCGGTAGTTGAGCAGCCAGTCTATCTCTACCTGCTTGCTCAACGCCCAGTAGCACAGCCCGTAAGCCTTGAGGTGCTCCTTCTGGGTTTCGTCCATCGGAATCAGAATATGGTTGGCGCGGGCCCCTAGGGCGGGGGCCAGCAGCACCAGGGCCAGCAACAGGCGGCGAAGCAGCATAAGGTTCAACTTGAAATGAAGCTGTGCCGGTAACGACGCCCGGCGCATTCCTAGTTCAAGGTACGTCGCTTTAGCCACTACCCCTGTAATACCGGGCCGCCCCGTGCGATTCAATTGGCCGCCCCGGCCAACTTTACCCTAGCTTCGCCCCCTAGGGCCATACCCCTCACCAAAAGCGTAGTCAGCTTGGCGAGAGCCAAGCATATCCGCGAAATCCGTTTAATCTGTTACATCTGCGGTCTATGACGCTACTCGAAAATATCCGTGAAGCCCTGCGCTCCATCCGAAGTAATCTGCTGCGCACCGTGCTCACGGGCCTCATTGTGAGCATTGGGCTTATCGCGCTAGTGGGTATTCTCACGGCCATCGATGCCATGCGCAGCTCGCTCAATAGCACCTTCGCCAGCCTAGGGGCCAATGCCTTCGACATTAAAGCCAAAGGCTACGGCAACCGCTTCCGGCGGGGTGGGGTGCAAGACAAGCAGTACCCGGCCCTGAGCTACCTGCAAGTGGCGCTCTATAAAAAGGAAATGACTAGCCGCGAGCCCTCGGCCGTGGTGGGCGTGTCGGCCCAGGTGTCGGGCGCCACCGAAGTGAAGGCCGGTAGCCTCAAGACTAACCCCAACATGCAAGTGATGGCGGGCGATGAAAACTTCCTGCGCATCCAGAACTACGCCCTGTCCCAGGGCCGCTCCTTTGCCCCAGCCGAGCTGCAAGTGGGCGCCAAAGTAGCCCTCATCGGCCAGGAAATTAAAGACAAGCTTTTTCCGGGGCGCCCGGCCCTTGGGCAATACGTGTACGCGCTGGGCCAGCGCTTCCAAGTGGTGGGGCAGCTCGATAAAAGTGGCAGCAACGCTGGTGGGGGGGGCGCCGACCGCCTGCTGCTAGTGCCGCTGGAGGCGGGCACCCAGTTGCCGCGCACCGGCGGGCTCACCTACGAAATAAAAACCGCGTTGCCCGCCGCCGGGGGCCTAGCCTACCTCGAAAGCCAGGCCACCGGCGTGATGCGTGCCGTGCGCGGCGACCGCCTAGGCCAGGAAGACTCATTTGAATTGCAAAGCCCCGAGTCGCTGGCCGGCACGCTCGACTCGCTGACGGGCAAGATGCAGATGGGCGGGGGGCTGATAGCCACGCTGGCTTTGCTCGGCGCCAGCATCGCCCTCATGAACATCATGCTGGTGTCGGTAACGGAGCGCACCCGCGAGATTGGGATTCGCAAGGCCCTAGGAGCTACCTCGCGGCAGGTGCGGCTGCAGTTTCTGATTGAGGCGATTGTTATCTGCGTGCTGGGAGGCTCGCTGGGCATCGTGCTGGGCATCGCGGCCGGCAATGGCGTGGCGGTGCTGGCGGGGAGCCAGTCGTTTCTGGTGCCCTGGCTGTGGGTATTCGTGGGGCTTACCATTTGCGTGGGCGTCGGGCTGATAGCGGGTTCGTACCCGGCTGGCAAGGCGGCGGCCCTCGACCCCATCGAAAGCCTGCGATATGAATAATAGAGAAGCGACGGAAAAGCAGCTATAAGCTAACAGTAGGCCTAGGTGCTGACATGAACTCATTCATGTCAGCACCTAGGCTTTTTTAATAGAGAGTCAGTAAGGATTTATGCATAAGTAAAATATAAGAATGCTTTATACATTTGCGAAGTATTACTTATTTGCATAAATGACTGACGCCAGCACCATCGGCCAGCGAATTACGCAGCTTATTCAGCAGCTGGGAATTACGAAGAACGCATTTGCGCAATCGCTGGGTAAGACGGCCACGGTTATCCAGCATTTGGTAGACGAGCGCAATAAGCCGGGCTACGACCTCTTGTGCAAAATTGTCGATGTTTACCCAAATGTATCATTGCCATGGCTAATGCTGGGGGAGGTGCCCATGCTGCGCCAGCCCACTGATTTGCCTGTTGCAGTGCCTCCTACGGTTGCCGCCGCTGCCGACAATGGCATCGATTTAAGCGAAGTGCCCAACGTGCCCCGCCGCCGCACCGGCGCATTGCTGCAGCCATCCGACATTGCGGCTACCTTGGCACTCGCCGCGCACAATCCCGCCAAAAACGGCGCCGCCCGAACGAGCGAGCCCGACCCAGCTCCAGCTGCCGAGCCAGTCGCCAACCAGCCGCCCTTACTAGCTAGTTCTCCAACTCCGGTTTCGCCTATCCCCCCTAGGGACATGGAGCTACCCGCGCTGCCCCAGCCACCAACTGTGGCCGCCCCCCCTGTCGCCCCAGCGTCGCCCGATACCAGTTACTTAACGGCGGCCCTGCAAACCCAGTACTTACAGCACCAGCTGGCCCTGGCCGAGCAGCGCAACCAGCACCTGCTGGAGCAGCAGGCCCTGTTGCAGCAAATGGTGCAACTGCTTCAGCGGGCTGTCTGAACCACGGATTAAAGCGGATTGAGCGGATTCCACGGATTCTGTATTCGACAGCTTAGCCTATTCTATTGCGCATCGGCTTACTTAATAAAGAAGGCTGCCAGAAGGCAGCCTTTTTCGTTTTGACGACTATAGATAAGCGTCCACAAAATCCGTGGAATCCGCTCAATCCGCTTTAATCCGTGGTTCAGACCAGCATTCCCACCTCTTCCGCTTCCATTAGCCCGAGGGCATTGACTTGGGTCAGGCGCAGCGGCCGAATTTCGCCTACCAGCAGCGGGTCGTACTTAGCCGCCACGCGGATGTAGTTGGGCGTGTAGCCCTCTACGCGGCCGTCGGTGATGTCGTCCTCAAAGAGCACTTCGGTTTCAAGGCCAGCGTGCTGCTCGTAAAAGGCCCGCTTCTTCTTTTCCGACAGGCTGCGCAGCTGGGTGGCGCGCTCGGTGCGAATGCGCTCGGGCACCCGGCCGGGCAGGGTGGGGGCCAGCGTATTGGGCCGCTCCGAGTACGGGAACACGTGCAGGTAGCTAATGGGCAGCTCGTTGAGAAACTGGTAAGTCTCTCGGAAGTCTGCCTCCGTCTCGCCCGGAAAGCCTACTATCACGTCTACCCCAATGCTTGCGTGGGGCATCAGCTCCTTAATGCGGGCTACGCGGTCGGCGTAGAGGGCGCGGCGGTAGCGGCGGCGCATGAGGCCCAGTATCTTGTCCGAGCCGCTTTGCAGGGGCAGGTGGAAGTGGGGCATGAAGCGGCGCGAGGCGGCCACCGTATTGATAACCTCGTCGGTCAGCAAGTTGGGCTCGCACGAGCTGATGCGGAAGCGGCGGATGCCCGCTACTTGGTCGAGCGCTTGCACCAACTGCGTGAAGTTTTCCACCCGTTGCCGCTCAGGGCCCTGGATGCCAAAATCGCCCAGATTCACGCCCGTTAGCACGATTTCTTGCACGCCTTGCGCCGCCAGCGCCGCCACGCGCGCCACCACTGAAGCCACGCTGCCCGAGCGGCTCGCGCCCCGCGCCAGCGGAATGGTGCAAAACGAGCACGAGTAGTCGCAGCCATCCTGCACCTTGAGGAAGGTGCGCGTGCGCTCGCCCAGCGACTGGGCCGGATGAAACTCGTGCGCCGCCGCGATGGGCGAGGCAAACACACGGCCCGGCGCCGGGGCAGCGCCCGGCTCCGGCAATTCTAACTCGCTGATGATTTCGGCCAGCCGAAACTTCTCGGCCGCGCCCAGCACCGCGCCTACGCCCGAAATCTCGCTGATTTCCTGGGGTTTGAGCTGGGCGTAGCAGCCTACAATGGCTACGAAGGCCCTAGGGTTATGCTTCAGGGCCTGCTGCACCACGCGGCGGCATTTACGGTCGGCATGGTCGGTCACCGAGCAGGTGTTTACCACGTACACGTCGGCCCCCTGCTCAAATTCAACGCGGCGCACGCCCCGCTCCTCAAATTGCCGCCCTAGGGCCGACGATTCGGAAAAGTTGAGCTTACAGCCCAGGGTGTAAAAAGCAACGGTTTGCGGAGTCATAAGTTACAAATTTACAACCGGTGCCGCGACGGGCAGCGTGTGCAGGTTGGCCGGCGCCGGCATCAAGGGCAGTATGAACTCATTTTTCCTCGCTATCGTGCGGCGCTTACACCTGCTGGCACTATTCCTTTCAACTGTCCCGGCTGCGGCCCAACTGCCCGCTGGCCTGCACCAAGTAGCGCGGCTGGTGCCCGCCGAGGGGCCGCGCGGCGGGCTGGTGCCCTACCGCCAGGGGAGCCGCTGGGGCTACGCCGACTGCACTGGGCGCATCCGCGTGGCGCCCTGGTGGCCCGTTGACCCGGGCTTTCTCGTGGGCGGGCTGCACCAGCTGGCCTCGCCGGTGGCCACCGACAGCTTTATGGTCATCAACGGCCTAGGCGACTGCCTGCGGGTAGGCAAGGGCCAGGCGCTGCTCGTCGACTCCATGGGGGCGCTGGTGAGCGTTGCCAACTGGCTGCCCGATGCGCCGCTGGTGTACAAGCTGCCCGAGCGCTACTGGCGCAGCGAAGACGACCTCGACCGCTGGTGCTTCAGTAGCTCGCCTAGCAACCGCTACATCCGCCGGGGCTACGGGCACTACGGATTTGAGCATGGGCTCGGCCGGTTCGTGGCCAGCCGCCGGCTCCCAGACGATAGTACTAGTAGTGGCTACTACCGCTACGCCCTGACCGACTATCGGGGCCGGCGCCTGACAAAATTGATATATAATGAGTTAGGAGACTTTAGCGACCGCCGGGCCCTGGTGGTGCGCAACGGGCGCCTGGGCTACCTCGACCCCCAGGGCCGGGAGGTGATTCCGCCTTGCTACCATCCGTACTACGAGGTTTTCAACGAAGCCTACAGCACCTTTCACCACGGCCTGGCCCGGGTGTGGGACGACAGCCTGCGCTACGGCCTGATTGATACGACCGGAAAAGTGGTGCTGCCGCTGCGCCACTGGCCGGCCCTCTACGACGCCGACGAGGCGGGCTACTGCCTGCTGCGCCGCCCCACGCCGGCCGGCGACACGGTGTGCCAGTACCTGGGCCTAGGGGGTAGGGCAGCCTTCGGGGGGCGCACCTTCACGCGGGCCGAGCCGTTTTGGCACGGCCGGGCCTGGGTGTGGCGGGGCCAGAAAGTAGGCCTGCTGAATGCGCGCGGCCGGCTGGTGGTGCCCTACCGCTACGACGACCTGTACTTTGCCCACGTGCGCTTTGGCATCGAGCAAACCCACACCCCGGCCCGCCAGCATGCGCCCGACCGCTGCTTCTTCGAAGCGTCTAACGAGCACCCCGTTCACCATATCGATACGCTGTGCCTGCAAGCCATTCGCGGCGGTAAGGTCGGCTTTGTCGATTTCAAGACCGGCCGCGAGCTGGTGCGCCCGCGCTACGACTACGTGTTTTTTTCCTTCCGCGCTGGGCTGGCGTGCGTGGGCCGCGGCGAGCAACTGTTCATCATCAACCGCCGGGGCCGCGAGCTGTGCGAGGGCCGGCCCTACGATGCCTTTAACAACGGCGGCGAAGGCCGCGACTGGCAGTGGGGCCTGGGCCGCCACACCTACTTGCTGCTCAGCCAAAACCACGTGCCTAATACGCTGGTGGCCGATACTGCCTGGCTGGTGCTAGACCGGCGCGGGCGCCAGGTGCTAGGCCCTCAGCCCATGAGCCGGCTGCCGCTGTTCGTGACCGGGGCCGGCCGCGTAGCCATTCGCACGGCCACCGGCTACGGACTGCTGGCGCCGGGGGGGGCGCGTGGTGCTAGCCCCGCGCTACCAGCAGCTGGCGCAATACGGCCGGTTGGTAGCGGCCTTCGCACCCGAAGATTCCACCACGAGCCGGCTGAGCTTGTATGACGAGCGGGGCCAGTTACTGCGGGTGCTGCCGGGCGTGCGCCACATCGGGCTGTTCGGCGTTTCCCAGTTGCTCTACCTAACCCAGCAACTGCCCGACCACACCTGGCGCACGCTGCTGGTTACTCAAACGGGGCAAGTACAAATAACCTTGCTTGGCTGCCACAACGTCAACGAGCTAGCCAACACCGTAGCGCTGCGCCAGCGCCGCCACCTGCTGCGCGTGCTACCCGAGATGGACCCCTACACGAACGACGACCTACCCGGCAGCCCGCCGGGCGGCTACCTCAGCACCCGCGGGCGCCGCTTCTGGCGCGACTGAGGCGGGGCGTGCCCCTAGGGGAGTACCCGTACTAAAAAGATGGTGGTTAAGCGAGTGTTACCTCTTTTTTAGTAGTAGAGTGGAGGCAAACGGAGGGGTATTTGCTAAAAAATGTTAGTTAAGCTGTAGTTTTGCGCTGAAAATACTACCCTACCCATTTTTTTCATGGCAATCTTACGCTTCAAAGCTCTTGAGCTAGTGGACCAGCGCCAGGCGCAAACCGTTAAGCCCGAGAAGCACCGGCGCTCCGACTCATTCGGGCAGAATGTGTTCAACCTGGAGGCAATGCGGGCTAACATGCCCGGCGAATACTTCAAGAAGCTGCAAGCGGCCATCAAGCACGGCACGCCCGTCGAGCGCTCGGTGGCCGACGCGGTGGCTTCGGCCATGAAAACCTGGGCCATGGCCAAAGGCGCTACCCACTACACCCACTGGTTTCAGCCCCTGACCGGCGCCACGGCCGAAAAGCACGATTCGTTTTTCGACCTCAATTCCGACGGCCGGCCGATTGAGAACTTCAAGGGCTCGGCCCTGGTGCAGCAGGAGCCCGATGCTTCGTCGTTCCCCAACGGGGGCCTGCGCAACACCTTCGAGGCCCGCGGCTACACCGCCTGGGACCCCACCTCGCCCGCGTTTATCATCGAAACCATCGGCGCCAAAACCCTGTGTATTCCCACGATTTTTGTGGCCTACACCGGCGAAGCGCTCGACTACAAAGCCCCGCTGCTGAAGTCGCTGGCCGTGCTCGAGAAAGCCGCCGTCGAGGTGTGCCAGTACTTCGACAAAGACGTTAGCCGCGTCAACACGACCCTAGGCATCGAGCAGGAGTACTTCCTGGTGGACAAAGCGCTCTTCGACGCGCGCCCCGACCTAGTAATGACCGGCCGCACTCTGTTCGGCCACGCCGCCGCCAAGGGCCAGCAGCTCGAAGACCACTACTTCGGCTCGATTCCGCCCCGCGTGCATGGCTTCATGCTCGAGTTTGAGGAAGAAGCCAATTCGCTCGGCATTCCGCTGCGCACCCGCCACAACGAGGTGGCCCCCAACCAGTTTGAGTGCGCCCCCACCTTCGAGGATGCCAACCTGGCCGTGGACCACAACCAGCTGCTGATGGACGTGATGGACCGCGTGGCTCTCAAGCACAACTTCAAGGTACTGCTGCACGAGAAGCCTTTCGCGGGCGTCAACGGCTCGGGCAAGCACAACAACTGGGCGATGAGCACCGACACCGGCGTAAACCTGCTGGCGCCCGGCAAGCGGCCTAAGGAGAACCTCCAGTTCCTGACCTTCTTCATTACCACCGTGAAAGCGGTGCACAAGCACGGCGACTTGCTGCGCGCTAGCATCGCCTCGGCCAGCAACGACCACCGCCTAGGGGCCAACGAAGCACCGCCGGCCATCATGTCGGTATTCCTGGGCTCAATGCTCGACGGCGTGCTCGACGAGCTGGAGCGCACGGCCAAGGTGCCGCTCGACAAGGGCGACAACATCTACCTGAAGCTGGGCATCGACAAGATTCCGGCCATCTTGCTCGACAATACCGACCGTAACCGCACCTCGCCGTTTGCCTTCACGGGTAACAAATTCGAGTTGCGCGCCGTAGGCTCGTCGGCCAACTGCTCATCGGCCATGACGGTGCTTAACGCTATCGTGGCCGACCAGCTCATCGACTTCAAAACGGAAGTGGATGCGCTGATTGAGCAGGGCAAGAAGAAAGAAGTAGCCATTGTGGACGTGCTGCGCCGTTACGTAATCGACTCCAAGAACATCCGCTTTGAAGGCAACGGCTACTCCGACGAGTGGCGCGACGAGGCTGCCCGCCGCGGCCTAGCCAACGTGCCCACGACGCCCCTGGCCCTCGATGCACTCGTAACCGAAAGCTCGGCCGAGCTGTTTACCCGCCTAGGCATCCTCTCGGACACCGAGCTACACGCTCGCCACGAGATTTTGCTGGAAGATTACACCAAGAAAATTCAGATTGAAAGTCGCGTGCTAGGCGATTTGGCCATCAACCACGTTATCCCTACGGCCATTGCCTACCAAACCAAGCTGGTGCAAAACGTGCGCGGCTTGCGCGAGCTGGGCCTCGACGACGAGTACAGCCAAGTGACGGTGGATATGATTAAAGCCATCTCGGGCTACGTGACGACCATCAAACAAACGGTGGACGCCATGGTTGAAGCTCGCAAAGTGGCCAACAAGCTAGAAGATGCCCGTGAAAAGGCCATTGCCTACTGCGACACGGTAAAAGAAAAATTTGCGGTCATCCGCCGGGCTACCGATAAGCTCGAGTTGCTGGTGGCCGATGAGGACTGGCCCCTCGTGAAGTACCGTGAACTATTGTTCCGGCACTAACCTGGGGGTTGGAGCCACGGACCAGCGCTGGGTGGGAATTCTCGCTGCGTCCGGGTTTGGAAAGGGTCGTGCCGGGTGGCGCGACCTTTTTTTGTGCCCTGTGGGGTCTGATTGGGTTTAAATAGGTGTTAAGGCGCTTTTTATCGTTCCGCTCCTGTCAAGTTTAGTTAAAGCCGATTAGTATTGTCAGCCGTCTAGCTGTCTTGCGGTGGGAGGCAAGTAGCTCCTGCTCATCGATTCCGAACTACGCATTGAACTGTGCTTTGGTCTGGTGACTAGTAGCCAGCATGATAAGCGATTTTGGTACGCCCTGGTATGTCTTGTCCGAGCCTGGGTTAACCATCAATTCTGGTTGATGGAACACTTTTTTTGTTGCGCAGCCAGAACCGTAAGTTGACAACGCGCCAGATAATGGAGGAAATTAGGGCCGTTACAGTAGCGAGTCGGCTGTGGCCCAGTACGAGGTCCGCACCTGATAGACCATCACCAAGTGGCTGGAATGCGTGCGCCGACATGCAGAGCCACCACGAGGCGCATAGTAACTGAGGACCAGTGAAACGACGCTGGAAAAACTACTACAACCCGCCGGTTACCGAGCCACTAGCATGAAGTACCTAAAGGACTAGTGCTGAACTGGTCAACCCAGGCTCGGACTAACGTCAAACGGTCAACTTATTTCAGAACGAGACACTCGGCTTTAGTCGGGCCACCATCTCCTGTTATTTAGCGCACGTAGCTGTCCCTACTGGCGGCAGTAGGGAAGCAGCCCCTGGTACTTATGCATACCCTAGTAGGTAACTGAGGGGGAAAACCACAATTGAAACGCGCTACCTGCCCCTTGCACGGAATGGACCTGAATGCTGCCCTGGTGCAGCTGCATAATTTGCTTGGCCAGGCTCAGCCCAATGCCGGAGCCGTGGGGGCGGGTAGTGAAAAAAGGAATAAAAATGCTGTCCAGCACATCGGCGGCAATACCGGTCCCGTTGTCTTTCACCTCAATACCCACCCGCTCCTGTTCATCGGGCCAGGCCAGCAGGCTAATGCGAGGGGTAGGGGTTTGGGTGACTGCCTGCGCCGCATTGAGCACCAGATTGATGAGCACTTGCTCCAGCAGGTGGCCGTCGGCGTGCAGGGTGAGGTGCGCGGGCCGGACGCTGAGAGTAACCGCAATGCCCTGCGCGGCTAGTTGTTCCGCCAGGAACTGCCGGGTGGTCTGCAGCAATTCCTGCACGTACAGGGTGGTGCGCTGCGGCGAAGCCAGGGTGCTGAAGTTCCGGTACACCTGGGCGAAGCGCAGCAGCCCTTCGCTACGCTGCTGGATGATGCGAATGCCGGTGCCCACATCGTCGAGCAATTCGGCGGAAGCCTCCTGTTGCCGGGCATACTGCACGTGGCGGCCTAGCGAATCCGCCAGCGACGCAATGGGAGCAACTGAGTTCATAATTTCGTGCGTCATGACCCGGAGCAGTTGCTGCCAGGCGGCGGTTTCGGAGTCGGCCAGGGCCTGGCTCACGTTCTTGAAGGCCAAGAGGGTAAACGCTTCGCCCCGTAGCTTAAACTGCGTGGCCGACACGAGCAGCTGCACCGTTTGGGGACCCACCGTCAACTTCACCACCGCGGGCTGGCCCGGCACCGCCCGGCAGATGGCCTCGTACAGGACCGGCTGCCGGGCTTGCAGCGCCCGAATGTTTTTCAGGTACGGCAGGTGCAGCGTCTGCTTAAATGCCTCGTTCACCCAGGCCACGGTGCCCGCCGCGTCGTAGGATACGATGCCCGTATCGAGCAGCGCCAGAATGGTTTGCAGGTACTGAAACTGCCCTTCCTGCTCGGACCGCAGCTCCCGAAACGTGGCGTTGACTTGGTTGAAGGCCGCGTGCAAGGGCCGCAGCGCCGCCGGACCGGACTGCGCCGGGTACTGCCGCGAAAAGTCGCGGTACTGCAGGGCCAAGGTGAAGTCAGCCAGGGCCTGTTGGCCGCGCGTCAGGTAGCGGGCCAGGTCCACGACCAGCAGGAGCAGCAGTACCAACGCCCCCAGGGCTAGCCCGTAGGCGTGGTGCAGCGTGGCGTACCCGCCCCCGGCCAATACGGCCACCAGCAGTACCAACCGCCCCAGCAGGCGCACGTCCAGGCTATTAAATATCATGCTTGTCGAGCCGACGGTAGAGGGCGGTGCGGGTGA
>Ga0160427_10000614_pt1 | contig 21487 bp, 20 predicted proteins | sample SolpanmetagenomL_FD_108194 | JGI IMG/M metagenome (GOLD analysis project Ga0160427, IMG submission 108194) | Solar panel surface microbial communities from Lawrence Berkeley National Laboratory, California, USA - L | ecosystem: Engineered > Built environment > Solar panel > Unclassified ...
GAGCTATTTGCCGAAATCAACCACGCGGGCACGGCCATTCTCATGGCGACGCACAATTTTCAGCTGCTCGAAAAGTATCCGCACCGCGTGCTGACCTGTAAAGACGGGGCGCTGCTGGATTCGTCGCATTCCTAGCCCCGCTGGCTTTTGCTTATGCACGCTGGCCTGTCTGTTCTGATTCCGGTTTTCAACCGGGAAGTAAATGTATTGGTAGCCAGTCTACTATATCAGGCCCGCGACTGGCCGGGCGCCCTAGAAATCGTGCTGCTCGATGATAAGTCGGCCCCCGATTTTCAGGTGCAAAACCGCCTGCTGGCCGCCTGGCCGGGCGTGCGCTACGACGAGCTGCCCGCCAACGTGGGCCGCGCCGCCATCCGCAACCAACTGGCGGCCCGCGCCCGCCACGAGTGGCTGCTGCTGCTGGATAATGACAGCCTGCTGCCCGACCAGCGCTTTATAGCCCGCTACGCGCAAGCTGTGCGTGAGCAGCCAACGGCCTTATTCATCGGGGGCACCACCTACGAGGCCACGCCGCCCACCGACCCCGCCCTGTACCTGCGCTGGCACTACGGCCGCGCCCGCGAGATGCGCCCCGCTGCCACGCGCCAGCGCGACCCCGGCGGCCAGCTCACCATCAACAATGCCTTGCTGCCGAGCGACTTGCTGCGCCGCTTTCCGCTCGACGAGCGCCTGAGCGGCTACGGCCACGAAGACACCCGCTTTGGCCTGGAGCTGGCGCGGGCCGGGGTGCGGGTGCAACACCTCGACAACCCCGTGCTGCACGATGGCCTGGAGCCGGCCACCCTTTTTCTGGCCAAAAGCCAGCAGGCCGTGCGCAATCTGGCCCAGGTGCTCCGTACCGACGGGCTGGGCACCGACACGCGCCTGGTGCGCGCCGCCCAGCGGCTGCGGCGAACTGGGCTGGCCGGCCTGGCCCGCGCCACGCTGGCCCAACTAGAGCCCGCCCTGCGCCGCCAGTTGCTGGCCGCCCACCCCAGCCTGCGGGCTCTCGACCTGCTGAAGCTGCGCTGGCTGCTGCAAGAGCTGGGGTAGGGCTGCCGCGCCGGCCAGTATCTTTGGCTTTTACTGCCTGGTATATTAAGTAGTGCTCTTGTCCGATTTACCTCCCATATACCTGCTCGACCTGGCCGCCGAGCACGCCGCTTACCAGGCTGAGTTGGATGCCGCCTGGCACGCCACGGTGCGCGAGGCCGCCTTCATTCAGGGGCCGGCCGTGGGGGCGTTTGCTGCCGAGCTGGGTGCGCACCTGGGCAATGCCCACGTAGTGCCCTGCGCCAATGGTACCGATGCCCTCACGCTGGCCCTGCTGAGCCTGGCGCTGCCGCCCGGCACCGAGATTATCGTGCCGGCCTTCACCTACGTAGCTACCCTGGAGGCGGCGGCGCTGCTGGGTTTGAAGCCCATATTGGTCGATGTGCGGCCCGATACGTTCAACGTGGACCCGGCCGCCGTGCGGGCGGCACTCACACCGCGCACCGGGGCGGTGGTGGCGGTGCATTTATTTGGACAATGCGCTGATTTGGAAGAGTTAACGGCCATTTGCCAAGCGGCCGGCGTGGCGCTCATCGAGGACAATGCGCAGGCGCTGGGCGCTACGTTTACCTTCGCCAGCGGCGAAGAGGCCTACGCCGGCACGGTGGGGGAGGTGGGCACTACCTCGTTCTTTCCCAGTAAAAACCTGGGTTGCCTCGGCGATGGCGGCGCGCTCTTCACCCGCGACGCGGCCCGTGCCGCCGTGCTGCGCCAGCTCGCCAACCACGGCCAAAGCCAGAAATACCACCACCAGCGCATCGGCCTCAACTCGCGCCTCGACACCCTGCAAGCTGCCCTGCTGCGCGTAAAGCTGCGCCACCTGCCCGCCGCCCAGGCCGCTCGCCAGGCCGTGGCCGCCCGCTACGATGCCGCGCTGGCCGGGTTGCCCGGCATGCAACTCCCGGCTCGCGACCCGCGCAGCAGCCACGTCTTCCACCAGTACACTATCAAGCTGGAAGGCGCTGGCCGGCGCGACGCCTTGCAAGCGCACCTGAAAGCGGCCGGCGTGCCGAGCGCCGTGTACTACCCACTGCCGGTGCACGCGCAGCCGGCCTATGCCTACCTGGGCTACCGGCCAGGGCAGCTGCCGGTGGCCGAGCAGCTGTGCGGGCAGGTGCTGTCGCTGCCCATTCACCCGGGGCTGACGGGCGCGCAGCAAGCACACATTGCGGCCAGCGTACGCGCTTTTTTCAGCAAAGACTTCGCCTGACGCCGGTCGCGCTCTGCGTCTTCTGCGCAACCCTCTGCGGCCTCTGCGGGCTAAAAACTACCGGCCCAAGTAGGCCAATCTCTTAACAGCTTGCTAGTGAGCAATTCTTCTGAAGTACGCTTTGCCATCTGCGGCGTGGGCCACATTGGCCGGCGCCACGCGGTGCTGGTGTCCCGCCACGCCGGGGCCCGCTTAGTCGCCCTGATTGATGTGCGCGAAGACTTGCGCCCCAGCCTCGCGGCCGAGTTTCCCGGTGTGCCGTTCTTCCTTTCCCTCGAAGACTACCTGCAAAACGGCCCCGCCGCCGACGTGCTCACCGTGGCCACGCCCAATGGCTTGCACGCGCCCCAAGCCGTGGCAGGCCTGCGCGCGGGCCTGCACGTAGTGGTCGAAAAACCCATTGCCCTGCACAAAACCGACGCCGAGCTGCTCGTGCACACCGCCCTGCAAACCGGCCGGCTGGTCTTTGGCGTGATGCAGAACCGCTATTCGCCGCCCGCCGCCTGGCTCAAGCAGGTGTACGACGAAGGCCGCCTGGGCGAGGTGTTTCTGGTGCAGCTCAACTGCTTCTGGAACCGCGATGCGCGCTACTACCGGCCTGGCGGCTGGAAGGGCACCCAGGCCCTGGACGGCGGCACCCTCTTCACGCAGTTCAGCCACTTCGTAGATTTGTTGTACTGGGTATTTGGCGATATTACCAACATCACGGCGCGTTTCCGCGATTTCAATCACGCGGGTATTACCGAGTTTGAGGACAGTGGCCTTGTCACCTTCGACCTGGTGCGCGGCGGCAGCGGCACGCTCAGCTACAGCACCGCCGTGTGGGACCGCAACCTCGAAAGCTCGCTCACCGTGGTAGCCGCGCGCGGCTCGCTCAAGCTCGGCGGCCAATACCTCGACAAGGTCGAATACTGCCACCTGCAAGACTACCAGCTGCCCACGCTGCCGCCCACCAACCCCGCCAACGACTACGGCCCCTACCAGGGCTCGGCGGCCAACCACGTGCAGGTGATTGACAACGTGGTGGATACCGTGCAAAAGCGCAGCTTTGCCACCACCAATGCCCTCGAAGGGCTGAAAGTGGTCGAGATAATCGAGCGTATTTATGCTTTGCGCTAACTTGGCCGCATGACTCCCGACCTGGCCGCCCACTGGCACGCCCTCACCACCCCGCTGCTGCCCGACTTTGCCCGCCGCGAGGCCGAGTATCAGAAGCTAACTGCCGCCTACTCGGCCCAGGGCCGGCACTACCATAACCTCACCCATGTCGGCAAGCTGCTGGCTACCACTGCCCGCTTCCCGGTGCAGGATGTGACCGTACTGGGCCTGGCCACTTGGTTTCACGATGCCGTGTACGAGGCCCTGCGCCACGACAACGAGGCCCAAAGTGCCGACTGGGCGCTGGCTTTTTTGCAGGAAACCAACCTGGAGCCCGTCCGCCAAGTCCGTGTGGCCGACCTCATCCGCCGCACCCAGGACCACACCCAGCCCCAGCCGCCTGCTGATGCGGACTTGCTGCTTTTTCTCGACGCCGACCTCAGCATCTTGGGCGCGCCTGCGGCTGACTACTGGGACTATGCCCGCCAGGTGCGCCGCGAGTATCAGCTCGTGCCCGACCCGCTCTACCGCGCCGGCCGCAGCCAGGTGCTGGCCAAACTGCTCGCCGCGCCCGTGCTCTTCCACACGCCCGCCCTGCGCGAGGAGTTGGACGCGCCGGCCCGCCGCAACCTGCAAGCCGAGCTAGCCGCCTGGGAGCAGGGCGATTTGCCCGGTTAGGCTCACCAAACCAACATCCGGCCCTACCTTTGCCTTAGTCGAGCCGGCCCCCGGGCATAGCTTGTTTTTATAAAGAGGCGCTGAGAGATAGGCTCTGCGACGCGCCGGCAACCCCCGCCCCTGGGCGGAACGGTGCCAACCGACCGGCCGCTAAACTATAGCGGCCATATAAAAGCCCGTGGTGCTTGCTGCTTTTCTCCCTGCTTTTAGTGCTAGCTCTTTGTCAGTAGCCCCGTGGGCTACCGCGTGGGAAATGCCGGGTTGTTGTTGCGCGTAGCAGCACCTAGCCGAAGCCTGTTTATGTAACTTTTTTGTGGGTTGACTACCAATAGCCGGGGCGCGGGTGCGCCCCGGCTAGTAGGGCCATATTGGCGCGGGTCGCAAGGCCGCGCTACATCCTTTTTATGCTGAAAAAATCACTGGAGCTACTGCGGCAAGAAGCCGCCGAGTCGGGCACGGGCACCCTCAAGCGCACGCTCAACGGCGTGAGCCTGATTGCGCTGGGTATTGGGGTTATCATCGGGGCGGGCCTGTTTTCGCTCACCGGCATTGCGGCGGCCAACAACGCGGGGCCGGCCGTCACGCTCTCCTTCGTGGTGGCGGCCGTGGGCTGCGCGTTTTCGGCCCTGTGCTACGCCGAGTTTGCGGCGCTGGTGCCGGTAGCCGGCTCGGCCTACACTTACTCCTACGCCACGATGGGCGAATTATTTGCCTGGATTATCGGCTGGGACCTCGTGCTCGAATACTCGGTGGGCGCGGCCACGGTGGCCATCAGCTGGTCGCAATACCTACTTAAGTTTCTGAGCAAGTACGGTGTGCACCTGCCTGCCCAGCTCGTGCTCTCGCCCTTCGACGACCCCGCCACGCTGGCCGATGGCTCGGTCGTGCACGGCTTCGTCAACCTGCCAGCCATGCTCATCGTGTTGGTTATCACGGCTATCATCATCCGGGGCACGTCGGGCTCGGCCTGGTTCAATGCCCTGGTGGTGGCCCTGAAGGTGGCGGTAGTGCTGGTGTTCATCGTGCTGGGCTGGAAGTACATCAACCCCGCCAACTACCATCCCTACATCCCCGACAACACCGGCAAGTTTGGCGAGTTTGGCCTGAGCGGCGTGCTGCGCGGGGCGGGCGTCGTCTTCTTCGTATTCATCGGCTTCGACATCGTGGCCACCATGGCCCAGGAAACCAAAAACCCGCAGCGCAACATGCCCGTCGGCATCCTGGGCTCGCTGGTGGTGTGCACCATCCTGTTTGTGCTCTTCGGCTACGTGATGACTGGGCTGGCCAACTACACCGAGTTCAAGAATAGCGCCGCGCCGGTAGCCATCGCCATCGAAAAAACGCCCTACGCCTGGCTCAGCGGCATCATTATCCTGGCCATTCTCATCGGCTACACCTCCGTTATCCTAGTCGATTTGCTGGGGCAGTCGCGCGTGTTCTTCTCCATGTCGAAGGATGGCCTGCTGCCGCCCGCCTTCTCTAAGCTGCACCCCAAGTTCCGCACGCCCGTGCAGTCTAATTTGCTGCTGGGCGCCTTCATCGCCTTGTTTGCGGGCTTCGTGCCCATCTCGGTGGTGGGCGAAATGACGAGCATCGGCACGCTGCTGGCCTTCGTGATGGTGTGCCTGGGCGTCATCATCATGCGCCGCACCAATCCCGATGCGCCGCGCAGCTTCCGCACGCCGTGGGTGCCGGTGGTGCCCATCCTGGGCATTGCTACCTGCGTGCTTATGATGGTAAGCCTGCCCTGGGAAACCTGGCTGCGGCTGGCCGTGTGGCTGGCCATCGGGCTGGCCATCTATTTCGGCTACGGCAAGAAACACAGCAAGCTGCGCCAGCAGCAGGCGGCTTTGGCAGCCCAGGGTACGGCCGCGCAGTAGCCAGCAAGAGTAATTGCGAAATAAAGCCCCGTTGCGCCAGTAAAAGCGCAACGGGGCATGCTTGTTGACAAGCAGCCGGCGCCGGACCATCGGGCCGGACTACCTGCCAAAAGGCCGGCGGGCGGTGCTGGGTGCCGTGCCTTTTTCGGCCCCTATGAGCATCAAAAAACTACAAACTGGCATCACCGCCTTCGACCATATTTCGGCGGGCGGCCTGCCGTATGGCCGCACCACGCTCATCTCGGGTAGCTCGGGCTGCGGCAAAACGCTGTTTGGCGCGCAGTTTCTGGCTATGGGCATTCAGCTTTTCGGCCAGGCGGGGGTGTTTGTCACGTTTGAGGAGCAGGTCGAGGATATTCGCATCAACCTGCGCACCCTCAACTGGGACATCGACGGCTGGGAGCGCGCCGGCAAGTGGGTGTTTGTGGACGCCTCGCAGAAGGACGACGACACCCTGGTGGTGGGCGATTACGACCTGAGCGCCTTCCTGGTACGGCTGGAATATGCCATTACCAAGTGCCAGGCCCAGCGCGTGGTGCTCGATTCGATTGGCAGCGTCTTCACCGAGTTTCAGGAGGTGAATTCCATTCGCCACGAGCTGTTTAAGGTGACGCTGGCGCTGGGCCGGCTGGGCACCACCTCCATCATTACCTCCGAGCGCACCGAGGAATACGGTAAGGTGTCGCGCCTGGGTGTGGAGGAATTTTTGAGCGACAACGTCATCATCCTGCGCAACGTGCTCAGCGACGAGAAGCGCCGCCGCACCATCGAAATCCTCAAGTTTCGGGGCAGCACCCACGAAAAAGGCGAAAACCTGTTCACCATTCACCCGGCGCAGGGCATCGTCATCATCCCGCTGTCGGCCATGGACTTGCGCCACCGCTCGTCGGGCGTGCGCGTGACCTCGGGCATCGCCAAGCTCGATGATATGTGCGGCGGCGGCTTCTACCGCGACGCCATTATCCTGGTTTCGGGTTCCATTGGGGCGGGCAAAACGCTGCTGGTGGCCAATTTTGTCAACGGCATCAAGGCTAAAAAAGAGCGCTGCCTGCTGCTGGCCTTTGAGGAAAGCCGCGAGCAGCTTTTTCGCAACGCCAGCGGCTGGGGCCATGATTTTGCCAAGCTCGAAGCCGATGGCCTGCTCAAAGCGGTGTGCCTTTACCCCGAGGTGGCCTCGCTGGAAGACCACCTGCTGAACATCCAGGAAATCGTGCGCGAGTTTCGGCCCGACCGCATTGCCATCGATAGCCTGTCGGCGCTCTCGCGCACTTCTACCGACAAGGCGTTTCGGGAGTTTATCATCGCCCTCACGTCCTTTCTCAAGCACCAGGAAATCACGGGCTTGTTCACCGTGACCACCACGCTACTCTCGGGCGGCACCTCCGACACGGAGGGCAACATTTCGCCCCTCACCGACACCATTATTCTGCTGCGCTACGTCGAGATGTCAGGCGAGATGCAGCGCAGCCTCTCGGTGCTCAAAATGCGCGGCTCGAAGCACGACTCCTCCATCCGGGGCTTCACCATTAATGACAAAGGCATCAATATCGGCAAGCCGTTTATCGGCGTCAGCGGGATTCTGACGGGGCTCCCCGGCCGCAGCTAGTCAGGCTATTTACCCATTAAAAACTATTTATCAGTACCTACTTACAGCGCTCCGGCGCCCACCCTCGCCATGAGCAATTTTGCGTTGCAGCTCTACGTAAATGGCCAAAGCCACACCTCCGTGGAGGCCATCGACAACTTAACGACTATTTGCCGTGAGCAACTAAAGGGAGAATATCACCTCGAAATAATCGACATTCAGCAGCACCCCGACCGCGCCGAGGAGGCCGGCATCCTGGCCATTCCGACGCTCATTCGGAAATGGCCACTGCCCGTGACGCGCCTCATCGGGGCGCTCACCGTGCGCTCGCGGGTGCTGGCCGGGCTGGGCATTTCGAGCCTGGCCCCGGTGGGCTAGCTTGCTGGAGCCAGCCTCGAAACACTTTAGCCCCTTATTGCCTTAGCTATAAAGCCGCACGGACATTACATCCGCGCGGCTTTATAGCTCAGCTCCATGACCGAACCCCTGACTGCCCCAGCCACCGACCGCATCATCGAAATGGCCTGGGAAGACCGCACCCCCTTCGAGGCTATCCTGGCCCAGTTTGGCTTGAGGGAAAATGAGGTTATCCGCCTCATGCGCCGCGAGCTGAAGCATACCTCGTGGCGCCTGTGGCGCGCCCGCGTGCAGGGCCGCGCCACCAAGCACCAGGTAAAAAGCGCTGTGGACGACGCCCGCTTCAAGTCGAATTTGCAGCGCCCCATCACGGGCAATAAAATATCGAAGCGCCGCTAAAGTGGTCGTAGCGCGAAGCTTCCGCTTCGCGCTATGGTAGCCGGCGACGCAGGCTGGCCCACGCGCCTGATACCTCGGGCACCAAGCCGGTAGCCAGCAAGCCGGCCCCGTAGAGCGCCGTGAGCACGCCGCCGCGCAGCAGCAGCGTCAGCCAGGCGTTAGTAGGGGCGGGGAGCACCCAGGCCACGAAGCCGGCGCCGCCGGCCAGCGCCAGGATGTAGAGAATGCGCGCATCAAACGGCTGCCAGCCGAAGCTGCGCCACACAAACCAGGTGCGTATCAGGTTGATGCCGCCCAGCGCCAGCGCGTTGGAGAGGGCTGCCCCGGTGAGGCCGAACCTCGGAATGAGCAGGTAGTTGAGCCCGATGATGAGCGTGGCCAGCCCCACGTTGAACAGCAAGTCGTAGCGGTAGCGCGGGCTCGTGACCACGATAATGCCGTTGACGCCCGTGATGCCGTCGGTGAGGCGGCCGGCCAGCAGCAGTAGCACTGCTACGGTGCCCGCCGCGTACTCGGGCCGGTGTATGAGCGAGTAGATAAACGGCAGATTCAGGCCAATGCCAAGTGCCAGGTAGCTGCCCAGCGCCGTGGTGAGGCGCGTGGTGCGGCGGTAAAACGCCAGCATCTGGTCGGTAGCGTCGTCCTTCCAGTACTCGGCAATGAGCGGGTAGGCCGTTTTGTACAACGCCCGAAACGGCACCGCCAGCGCCGTGCTGATGTTGAGGGCAATGTTATAGATACCCGCATCGGCAAAGCTATGCGAGCCCAGCATGAGCGAGTCGATGGTGACCAATAGCGTGCCCGAAATGTTGCCCAGCAGCGCGTAGCCGCCGAAGCGTACCAACTCGCCCACCGGACGTACCCGCAGCACCGCCCGCGTGGGCCGCAGGTGCAGCTCGCCAATAACTGCCAGGTAGCCCAGCAACAACGTCGAAATCAGCGCATAGCACCCCAGGTAAGCCAGCACAAACGTGTCGAACGACCAGTAGCCCGCCCCATACAGCAGCGCCGAGCCCACGATAAGCAGGCGCTGCAAAATATCGGTGAGAAACGACGAGAACGAGGTGTGAAATAGCGACTTGGTATAAGCTTCGAGCAGGTTGTAGAGCAAAATGCAGAGCGCCAGCCCCAACATCACGCCGTAGTGCGGGCCCAGCAAGCCGGCGTCGTGGGCGTACCAGCGCAGCACTAGCGGCCGGCCCAGCCACAGGGCGCCCACCACCACCATAAACACCGCCAGCGGTACCCCCAGCAGCAGCGGCAAAAACCCCGAGTGCCCCGTTTCCCGGTTGCGGAAATACGGGAAATACCGCATGGTCGTGTTGGTAAAGCCCAACGCCGACACCAGCGCACCCATCGTGGCCAGCGACACCAGTACCGACAGCAGCCCGAGCTGCGCCGGCGCCAGCAGCCGCGGCAGCACCAGCGTGGTATTGACGAAGCCAATGCCCAGCCCGGCGTAGGAAATAATAGTGTTGCGCAGACCCTGGCGCCGAACGATACCCAACTTTAATTATGAATTAGGAGTTATGAATTGGGGCGGCGGCTTCGGCGGTAAACTCCCGCCATACTTCGCGGCCTGTCAGGAAAGTGGCGCCTTGCTGCTGCAAGTGCGCCGTTATTTCGTGGAATTGCTGCGGGCCGTTTTTGGTATTGGCCGGGTCAAAATTCTCGTTGTGCCACAGCACCGAGGCTACGCCGCCAAAGCGTTTTATTTCGGCAAAAACGGGTTGGAGCGCGGGCAGTATCTTGGCCGGGGGTAGCTGCAAATACTTCGGATGGTGCAGCGTGGCATCCATCACATTGAGCGGAATTTCCAGAAATTTTGCGGCAGCCCCCGTGGCAAAGTTGAGGGGATAGAAGGGCAGGCAGTAGCTGTGCCGAAAGCCGTAGTGTTCGGCGAAGCCTAGCGTGCTATCATAGTGGAAGCGGATAGCCAAGTGGTCTAAGACTTGTAACGTGCGGTAGGGTTCCCAGCTTAGGTAATGAAAGCGCTGACCGCCTGCTGCCGGCCGCACTAATTGCTGCTCAGCCAGCAACTGGCTTTCGCTGGTGCTAGTGCCCAGGCTACCGTGTAGCCCAATCTCGTAGCCCCGTGCCTCCAGCTGCGCCAGCCGCTTGCGTAGCCCGGGCGTCAGGCGGTAATCGGCGTTGGGGGTGCCGTCGGTGGCCTTGCGCCGCTCGGGTAGCATGAAAAACGTGCTGCACCCACCGTACTGCGCCACCTGCGCGGCCACGGCTTCGAGGTTGTCCCAAGCGTCGGACTGGGTCAGGTGCTGCCACACCAATTTGCCGAACAAGCTGAGCTTTCGTTGCGTGAGCGCCGCCTTGGCAGGCGCCTTCCAGGCGCTGCGCAGGTTGTCGATGTCGTGCGAGATAAAGGCCACAAACTCGGCGGCTTTGCTGCCCCAGCGGCGCGGCTGTAATAGCTGGCCGCTTACGTGTTCAACAGCCGTTTTTAACACGTCGAAGTAGTAATTAACCACCGGCAGCGCCACAAACCCATAGTGCTGCTGCACGCTCGCCGTGTAGGGAAAACGGCCGTGCCGGTCGCGCTCCGAGGAAAAGTATTCCTGCCAGCCGCTCAGTAAGTAGAAGGCGGCCGAAATAATATCGGCGGCAATAAAGACTTTATCTCCCCGCAAAAGCAGTAGCTCTTCGGCCGGGTTATCGAAGAAAAACGGTACCCGCTGGCCCAGCCACTCGCGCCAGTGGGGTGCGGCTGGGTAGGGGCTGGTGCCCGCCAAAAACGCCGCGCCCAACTCGGCCACTTCTATTTGTGGCCGGGCGGCAGCGTAGCCCACAGTTACGGCAGGCGCGCCGGGATAGGCCTGGTAAAAATGGTCCAGCACGTACTTCAGGCGCACCTCGGCCGAAACGGGGGGCGCGGCGGGCGACGGGGAAGGAGAGACTGACATGGTAGCCCAAAATTACGCCCCTGCTGCTGGGGCGGCCAGCCACTCGGCCAGTTGGCGCAGGGCCAACGCCTGGCTGTGGCCCTCGTCGGGGGTGCCGAGGCTGGCGTTGTAGTAGGCTGCCCGGCGGTAGAGGTCGAGGGGCTTATGCTGGGCCAGCCGGCGCAAGGCGGCGGCTAGCTCGACGTGCGAGTGGGCCCACTCGCTGAGGCCGTGGGCGGCGTAGCCGTAATAGTCGGCCAGGGTGGGGGTGGGTGAAAAGCGGTAGTACACGCTGGCTACGTTGAGCAGCGTGGCTTCGAGGTGCGTGCTGGTGTCGGCCGCCACCAGGGCATCGTGGTTTTGCAGAAACTGAAACACGTTCTCCTGCTGCGGGTCGCTCCACTGCAAGGCGGGCAGCGCGTGGCGCAAGGCGGCGAAGTCGCGCTGGTCGCCGGGGTGCGGGCGCAGGGTAAACGTCAGCTCCGGCAACTCGCGCAGCAGGTAGGCCAGGGTGTCGGCCAAGGCGGGTAGCTCATCGAGCAGGTTGCAGGCCACGGCCACGCGGCGCACCTGCGGCGTCAGGTTGCGCTGGGCCAGGAAGCCATCAGCCTTGGGCATGCCCACCAGTTCGACCCGGCCGCGCACGGGGCCGCACTGGCGGTATTTGTCCAGTGCATCCTGGCCTTCGAGCAGGCTTAGGTCGAAGCCCAGCGGCGGGAAATTGGTGCTCACGCTGGCGTGCTGCACGTAGGCAGTGGGCACGCCCTCGGCGCGGCAGGCCAGCAGCAGGGCGCGGGCATCGTCGTTGTGGTCGTTGGCAAACACCACGGCCCGGGGCCGGTAATGGCGCAAAGCCCGCCGGTACACTTCATAGTAGCCGACGGCATAAAAAACGAGGTCAAAAAACCGTGTGGCTCGCCCGCCCACCAGCCGCCGAAGTCCCCATAGCGCCGCCGGGTACTGGCCGTAGTACAGGATTTTGCGCCGCAGCGAAAGCCGGTTTACCACCCCGCCGTAGCGCCCGATATTTTTGCCCTGGCCCGCCACCAGCACCGCATCGGGCCGGGCTTCCTGGATGAATTTTAGGGCCTCGTAGTTGTTGGCACTCACTACGTACAGCCACACCGCCCCCGCCAGCTTATCGGGGTTGCGGATAGGCTGAAACAAGTGGCCCACCAGCCGCAGGGCTGCGTAGCCCGCCACGCGCACCAGCCGCCTGACCGGGCTAGCCGGCGAGATAGTGGCGAGTACCGAGGCTGGCAGAGACGCAAATAAATCGGTAAAGCGCAGCTGTAGTACGTCGCGCAGCCGGTCGGCTACAGCACTCACGGTTGGGGGGCAGCCTCGCCCAATAGGGCGTTCCAGGTCAGGGGCGTGCCGGGGGCAAGGTCGCGAGTGGCGCGGCGTCCCAGTACTACGTCCCAATGGCGGGGTAGTAGGCCGTCACCGGGGCGAATAATACGCAGATTATCAGCTGTAAGCAGTTCGCCGGCGGCCACGGGTTTCGCCACGTAGATGCTGCGTTTGAAGATGCGGCTTTTTTCCTCGCTGGCCTGTACGCACAGTTGCACTGTGCCCAGCGCTTGGTGGGCGCGGGTCGTTTCGTCTACGAGTAGCTTCAACTCCTCGGGCTCTAGCGAGAAGGATGAGTCGACGCCACCGTCGGCCCGGCGCAAGGTGAAGTGCTTTTCGATGACGCAGGCACCCAGTGCCACGGCCGCCACGCTGGCCCCCACGCCCATGGTGTGGTCGCTGAGGCCCACTGGGCAGCCAAACGTTTCGGCCAGCACCGGGATGGTGCGCAGGTTGGTAGTGGCCGGCGAGGCGGGGTAGGTGCTCGTACACTTGAGCAGCACCAACTCGCGGCAGCCGGCCTGGCGTAGCACCCGCACGGCCTCGTCAATCTCACTGAGCGTGGCCGCGCCGGTACTTACAATCACGGGCTTGCCAGTGGCGGCCACGCGGCGTAGCAGCGGCCAATGGGCATTCTCAAAGGACGCAATTTTATAGGCTGGCACATCAAGGCTTTCCAGAAAGTCCACGGCCGTTTCGTCAAATGGCGAACTGAACGCCAACAGCCCGTGCTGCCGCGCTCGCTCAAAAATGGGGGCGTGCCACTCCCAGGGCGTATAGGCCTCTTTATAAAGCTGATAAAGACTCTTGCCCTCCCACAGCGACTGCCCGTCTTCGCGAATCACGAAACCAGTATCCATGCTGATGGTGTCGGCCGTGTAGGTTTGGAGCTTGAGGGCGTGCACGCCGGCGGCGGCGGCGGCATCCACGAGAGCCAGCGCCCGGTCGAGGCTTTGGTTGTGGTTGCCCGACATCTCGGCGATAATAAAAGGCAGGCAGTCGGGGCCGATGGGCCGGCCGCCGATGGAAAAAGTAGGCATACAGCAAAGTTACGGCGACTAGCCGGGCATGCTACCAGGTTAGGTGCGTGGCCGGGGCCGCAGCGTATCGCGTACCTGCTGCCACTCGCGCCGCAATATGGCTAGGCCCACCACATCTATAAAGGCTTTGTCCTTGTAAATATGCTGCCGAAAATAGGCCTCGCGGCGAAAGCCGAATTTCTCATGCATAGTTACTACCTTCTCGTTAGTGACGAATACTTCACAGGATAATTTATTCATTTTCAGCTTCTCAAATACGTATTCTAGTACTGCTAGCTCCACCTTGGCGCCGATGCCGCTGCCATGAAGATTTTCTTCGCCTAAATAAAAAGCCCAGTAGCAGGAGCGGTTACGTGAGCTGATGGCGTAAAGATTGGCCACGCCTACCGGCCGGTCTTGGTAGTAAATAAGCCAGTACTGCACACTCGCATCTTGGCTGATGCGAGCATACCAAGCCTGCTGCTGCTCGCTGGAAATAGGGTCAGCTGTGTACATGTATTGCGCCACAGCCGGCGAATTGCGCCAAGTGCGTACTAGCTCAAGGTCGTCGGAGCCAAGCGGGCGGAGTAAGTCGGAAATCATAATCGCAATAAGAAAGAGCGCACGGTACGCGGCTGGGTTAGCGGCTAAGCAGCCTTGTGATTGTAGCTCGTAGTAAATCGATTTGTAAATGGTCTATGTAAGGTTGCCGGGTAGAGTTGGCCAGAAAATGCATTCCCTGGCTTAATGCAGTGAGCAAACTGTTACCTGCAAGGTCGGCAAAATTTCCTGCCGAAAAAGCTTGTTGATGCGTGTGCACATAGTCGGCTAGTGCTCGTTGATTATCGGCATAGTAGCCCGTGATAACTGGGCGACCCAGCACCAGCGCCTCAATAAGCACGGTGCTAGCGGGCACTACTGCCAGTGTATGCGTTTGCAATAAGTCTGCTAACGCCGCAGCACTCACGTTTTGGTGCAGCATGATACTGCGGGTTGGGTGCTGGCTGGCTAGTGCTTGCAAGGTCGCAACATCGCCGAAGGCACTGCCGGTCACTACGCTCAACCGCTGAAAATAGGGTAGTTCCAGCAGCGCTTCTAGGGTGCGCGTGGTGAGTCGTAGCGGGTCAGCCCCGCCAAAGCAGAGCAGTGCGCTGGTGTAGGCAGTAGCTGGCTGGGGTGGGGCTGCCGCGTTGAAAAAGGGCCGCCGTAGCAACGAAAAAGCTGGTCCTAGCAGTAATTGGCTGCGATTAAGAAGCTCATAGTCAGTGCTAATAATGCCAGGCGAGTGGTTGATAAGCACGTCAGCCACAACTGGCCAGGCTTTTAGGTCATCAACGTACACCAAGCCACAGCCACTTTTACGCAGGCACTGCTGGTAGGCTAAAGTGAAATCGTAGCCATCGAGCACAAGCACATCAGTAGGTCGTAAAAAATTGTTGGCCAGCCAAGTAGCCTCGGCTGCCCGGGGTTGGCCGCCCGGTAGTGCGTGTATAGCCCAGCCTGCATCCCTAACTAACTGCACGATAGCGGCCGAGGGTTCGCATATCACAAACACACCGCTGGCTGGCCCACGCAACATATCGGCCAGCGCAAGGAGGCGCATGAGGTGCCCTAAGCCAATAATAGGGTTACCATCGGCCCGAAAAACGAAACGATGCGCGGAACTGTAACGCATAAAGAGTAGATTTTTGAATAAATCACAGTATCTGTTTTAAGCGGCGCAGCTAAGCACTACATTTGGCAACTGTATTACTTGTACCCCCTTAGCCCATGCTAAAAAAACTACGTTTGTGCTTGAGTCTGTTTACGCTGACGGTAGCGAACTTATCAGCTTTCGGGCAACAGGAAAGTAACAATTGGTATTTTGGTACCAATGCAGCCATCAGGTTTCCGATGAGTGGTGCCCCCCGAGCAGTAACCGGTAGTGCCATGAATACCTACGAAGCATGCGCTACGGTATCAGATGCTGACGGCAATGTGCTATTCTATACGAATAGTGAAACTATCTGGAATAGTGCCAATCAAGTGATGAGTAACGGCACAAATTTGGGTGGGCACATATCATGTTCGCAAGGAGCAACGATTATACAAAATCCGGCCAACGCTAAGCAGTACTACGTGTTTATAGTAGACGCGGCCGAAAACCTGCTCGCTGGAGGGCTAAAGTATAGTTTGGTGGATATGACGCGCCAAAGCGGTCTTGGGCAGGCTATTCAGAGCCGAGTGCAGGTATCGTCGGTAAGCCTCACCGAAAAGCTGACGACGGTGCCACATGCCAATGGCCGCGATACTTGGGTGCTGGTGCATGGCTGGCAAACGAATACATTTTATGCCTACCTCCTCACGGCGGGGGGGCTGCAAACGGTGCCGGTAATTACCAATATTGGCGCAATACATAATGGCGGTGGCGGGGCTAATGGGAATGCCAACTCTGTGGGCTACATGCGTGTATCGCCCGACGGCCGTAAGCTGGCACTAGGCATCCGGGACCAGAATTTTGAGCTGTTTGACTTCAATACAACTACGGGCCAACTGTCCAATTATATTCCTCTGAATTCTTTTTACCGCAGCTACGGGGTTCAGTTTTCACCCGATGGCCGTCTGCTGTATGGGACTAACCTCGATGGCTTTGGGATATACCAATATGATTTGCAAGCAGGCTCCGCGCTGGCTATTGCCGGTTCCGGTTTACAGGTAGCGACTACCTTCAACAACGCTGGTGCTATCCAAACGGGGTCGGACGGTAAGCTATACGTGTCAGTGTTCAACAGCAACTACTTGGCAGTCATTGATAATCCTAACGTGCGAGGTACTGGCTGCGGCTTTCGAGCTAATGGTATTTACCTAAATGGTAACACTGCCCAAATAGGCTTGCCTAATTTCGCCAATTCGTACGCTGCCGCCTCTACTCCGGTGCCCACGGCAGTGCTGGTGCCCACCCCGGCCGTAGCCGATGCTATCCTTATTCCCAACATTATTACGCCCAATGGGGATGCGCAGAATGAGTATTTTGCACTCAAAGGGTTAAAAGCCAGCGAGTGGCGTCTGCGGGTGTTTGACCGCTGGGGCCACCAGGTATTTGAGCAGACGCGCTACGATAATCGCTGGAATGCTGCTGGTCAGCCGGCAGGAGTCTATTATTATCAGCTTTGGAATGCAACGACTGACGAGCGGCGCCAGGGCTACGTGGAAGTAGCCCGCAACAGCTAACGTTCAGGGTCATCAACGCTGCTCATTGGCGGCGTTGATGGCCGCCAGCCAGGGGTAGCGCGCCAGCAGTGCGGGCAGCTCGGTCGGGTCAGTAAGCGAAAAATCCGGCCCCAACTCCGAAAACAGCAGGCTTAGCAGGGCATAGTCGCTGGGGTAGTCGATGGTGAGGCGGAGCGAAGCTACGGCGGATGGTACGGTCAAGGCCAACGTTTCGAGCCGAAACAGCTCAGGATGGCGGCGCAAGTAGGGCGTTACGTGCTCACGCTCGTCGGGCAGCCGGGCTTCGGCGTGGACGCGGCGCAGAGCCGTAGCGCTAATGATTTCGAGGTTGGTGCCCAGCGGCAGGCCGGTGGTATGCGTGTAATCGGCCCCGGTAGTGAGGTGGTGGGCCACGGCTATATCCAGAAAAGCGGGGTCGAGTGCCGGGTTGTCGGCCGTGAGGCGCACGACTGTATCGACCGTGCCGGCGGCGGCCAAAGCGCCCATAAAACGGCCCAGCACATCCTGCTCATCGCCCCGAAACACGCCCGCCCCCAGCCGGGTGGCCAGGGCAGCCAGCTCATCATCCAGCGGTTGAGTGGTGGTGGCCACAATTACCTGACTTATCGAGGCCGCCCGCTGCGCCCGGCTCACCACGTGGCCTAGGATGGTGGATGCATCGCCTGCGGCCGCCAGCGGCAACGGCATGCGCGATTTACCCGGCAGCCGCGATGAGCCCAAGCGAGCCTGAATGAGTGCGAGCACCTGTGGAAGCTGTGACATGGGCAAACGCGCTTTAGCGAATGGTCCAGCCGCCGTCCACAACCAGGTTGTGGCCGGTTACGAAGTTGGATGCGGCTGAGCTGAGAAACACGAATGCGCCGGCCAAATCCTGCGGCTCGCCCACGCGGCCCAGTGGAATGCGCCGCTGCAACTCGGACTCGAAGCCAACATTTTGCCGCACGTGGTCGGAGGGAAAAGCGCCCGGTGACACGCAATTTACTTGAATATTCTCCGGCCCCAGGTACGAGGCGAAGTATTTGGTAAGCTGAATCATGGCCGCCTTGCCCGCGCCGTAGTGCGGCGGGTTGAGAAACTGTGGGGCGTCGACGTAGGCGCCAAAATCGGGGGCGACCACGCCGTACATAGAGGCCACGTTGATGATTTTGCCGCCGCCGGCCGCGCGCAGGTAGGGCAGCACCTCGCGCAGGCAGCGGTAGGCGGTACCCACCGAGCCATCGAGACCCAGGGCAAAATCAGCGTCGGGCAGGGCATCGGGCTGTTGGCCCCGGCCATAGTAGGCGTTGTTGATGAGCACGTTGGGTGCGCCGTAAAGGTCGAAGCTCTGCTGCAAAGCCGCCTGCACCGACGCCGTTTCGGCTACATCACAGAAGATAAAGTGCAGGTTAGCCGGGCTTTCACCAAATGCGCGGGCAAAGGAGTCGGCGCTGCGGCCCAGCACTACCACCCGCGCCCCGTGGGCCAGCAGGCCCGCCGCAATAGCGCGCCCCAGGTGCCCATAGCCGCCGGTGAGCAGCACGGTTTGGCCGCTGAGGTCGAACAGCGTGCGGTAAAAAGGGTCGGTCAGGGGCGCGGCGGCCATGCGTAGGGAAGAATAAAGGTATCGGTAGGTTCGGCCAGCGCGGCCAAGGCTGGGCGCAGGCTTTCGGCTGCGCCCAGGTAGGCGGCGGCGGCCAGGTTCTCGTGCAGGTTGGCCACCGAATCGACGCCGATAACGGCCCGCGCCACGCCCGGTGCGCCGGCCGCAAACAGCAGTAAGGCGGCCGGCAGCGGCACGCCCGCCTCATCAGCCAGCGCGCGCAGCTGCTTGATTTTAGGCTGCAAAGGCTGAAAAAAGGTGGGCAGCGCATCCGGCTCACGTAGCAGCAGGCCCTGCAAAAAAGCGGAGCGCACGTGCACTTCCACGCCGCACGCGGCTAGCCGGGGCAGCACCGCTGCAAAGCGCTGGTCGAGCACATTGTAGGGCACCTGCACGAGGTCCAGGTCCCAGCCTTCAGCCAGCAGCCACTCGGCTTCGTGCGGGTGATAGAGCGATACGCCGATGCGCGCTACTTGCCCGGCGGCCCGCGCCGCTTGCAGCGCCTGCCAGGCGGCCGGCTCGGCTTGCAGCGGGCCAAACGCGTGGAAGAGCACCCCATACAGCTGCGGGCGGCGCAGGCGGGCCAGCGCGGCGGCTAAGTGCTGCGTTACCTGGGCGGGTGGCCCGGCGGGTAGCTTGGTTATCATACTAAAGGCTGAATCGTTGCTCACCAGCTCACCCAGCCGGGCCTCGCTGTTGCCGTAGGCGGCGGCCGTGTCGAGCAGGGTGAGGCCAGCGGCCTGCGCGGCGGCCAGTACCTCGGCCACGACCGAAGTGCTGGGCTGGCCGGCTTGGTTGTTCAGGCCATAGGCCAAGCCAAACTGCGCGGTACCCAGGGCTAGGCGCTGTGTCAGGGCCAGTATTGCGGGCGAAGCGCTGGCCGTGCTCACGCCGGGTTTTGGGCTAGAAACTCCCGCACGCAGTCGATGACGTAAACTTGCTCCTCATCGGTGAGGGTGGGGTAGAGGGGCAGGCTCAGGCAACGGGCGTAGTAGGCCTCGGCGGCGGGGAAGTCGCCGGCCTGCCAGCCCAACTTTTCGTAGTAGGGCATGCGGTGCACGGGCACGTAATGCACCTGGGCCAGCACGTTTTTGGTGCGCAAAAACTCGTAGAGCCCGCGCCGATTTTCTACTTGAATGACGTACAAATGGTAGGCGTGGCCTGGCCGGCCGGGGGCTAGCACCATTATGCCCGGCGTGTCGGCAAAAGCGGCATCATACTGCGCCGCCAGCTGGCGGCGGCGAGCCAGGCCAGCCTCGGCGCGGGCTAGCTGGCTGATACCCAGCGCGCACAGGATGTCCGAAATGCGGTAGTTGTAGCCTAGCTCCTGCATCTCCATGTACCAGCCGCCCTCGTCTTGGCGCAGTAGGCCGGGGGCCTCGCGCTCGATGCCGTGGCTGCGCAGGCGACGCAGGCGGTGGTAAAGCGCCTCGTCGTTGGTAGTAACCATACCGCCTTCGCCGGTAGCAATGTGCTTAACGGGATGGAAGCTGAAAATAGCCAGCTCGGCTAGCTGGCCGCTACCGCAGAAATACTTTTCGCCCTGCGCATCGACCGAAAAGCCGCCCGGCGCGTGGCAGGCGTCCTCTATTATCCAGAGGCCAAACTCGTCGGCCAGTGCCCGGGCGGCCACCAGGTCCACGGCCAGCCCGGCAAAATCGACCGGAATCAGCCCGTTGAAATATCCCTTGGGGTGAGCCTCTAGTAGGGCTCTGACTTTTACTAAGTCAAGGAGCCCCGTGGCGGGGTCGATGTCGGCAAAATGCACCTCGCCGCCGCAGTAGCGCACGCAGTTGGCCGAGGCCGCAAAGGTGATGGGCGTGGTAATGACGCGCTGGCCCGGCTGCACGCCCAGCGCCAGCGCGCACAGGTGCAAGGCAGCGGTGCCATTGCTCACGGCCACGGCGTAGCGGGCACCCACGTAGGCCGCAAATTTCTCTTCAAACTCGGCTACGCGCGGCCCCTGGGTCAGAAAATCGGAGCGTAGCGTGGCTACCACCGCCGCCACATCCTCCTCGGTGATATGTTGGCGGCCGTAGGGTAATGGGTTCATGGCGAGGTGGTTGGGGTGCGTTGTGCGCCCGGTGAAGAGATAGCCAGCTGGCAGCAAAAGCGAGCGGTAGGCGCGGACGGGCTACGCCTCAAACCCGGCATCAACGTGCAGCCGGATTTCCTCCCGAATCTGTTCGGCCGACAGCCATTCCTTGTTATTAGCCGAGTCGTAGTGGAAATCGGGGGCAACGCGCTTGGCGCCGAAGTGCCGGATAAAGTCTTCTTCTTTCCAACCGGCTGACGTAGTGGGTAGAATGACGTAGTAGCGGTCCAGCTCCACGGTGCTCAGCGCGTCGGTCTGGGTTATCATCTCCTCGTGCAGCTTCTCGCCCGGCCGGATGCCCACAATCTGCTGCTCACAGTCGGGCCCGATGGCGCGGGCCACTTCCGTGATTTTATACGACGGAATTTTGGGCACGAAAATCTCGCCGCCCCACGAGTGCTCCAACGCATACAGCACTAGGTCCACGCCCTCTTCGAGCGAGATGTTGAAGCGCGTCATGTCGGGGTGCGTGATGGGCAGCACGCCCGTGCTGCGCTGCTGCAAGAAGAACGGCACCACCGACCCGCGCGAGCCGATAACGTTGCCGTAGCGCACCACCGACAGGCGTAAATCTCTAGCGCCCTTCATGTTATTGGCCGCCACGAAGAGCTTATCCGAGCAGAGCTTGGTAGCGCCGTAGAGGTTGATGGGCGCAGCGGCCTTGTCTGTACTCAGGGCTACCACTTCCTTTACGCCGCAGTCGAAGGCGGCATTTACCACGTTTTCAGCCCCGAAAATGTTGGTCTTAATGCACTCCATCGGGTTGTACTCGGCGGCGGGCACCTGCTTGAGGGCGGCGGCATGAATGATGATGTCCACGCCTTCGCAGGCGCGCTGCAAGCGCGCTGCATCGCGCACGTCGCCGATAAAAAAGCGGATGGCCGGGTATTGGCTATGCGGAAACTCCTGGCTCATCTCGTACTGTTTCAGCTCATCACGCGAAAAAACGATGAGCCGCCGCACGCCGGGGTACAGCTTAAATACGGTGCGCACAAACTGCTTACCAAACGAGCCGGTGCCACCGGTGATGAGCAAAGACTTGCCGTTGAGGTCGAGGGCCATGAAACTACTTCA
>Ga0160427_10000615_pt1 | contig 21461 bp, 16 predicted proteins | sample SolpanmetagenomL_FD_108194 | JGI IMG/M metagenome (GOLD analysis project Ga0160427, IMG submission 108194) | Solar panel surface microbial communities from Lawrence Berkeley National Laboratory, California, USA - L | ecosystem: Engineered > Built environment > Solar panel > Unclassified ...
GAATGCTACTTATTCAAGATATAGAAGCTAAAGCAGCTCGTCAAACATGAAAAAGCCCAACCAATCGGTTGGGCTTTTTCATGTTTACAGAAGTAGTACGTTGATTATGGGGCCCTTATTGGAGTATTTCGAAGGGTGCGTTTCCAGCGCTTAGAGGCACTTTTTTGACCCGTTTTCAGATACCCCTTATTGGACTAGCGTTGACGCAATACAAAATAGCGTACGATTAGGTATCCGTTACTCTTCATTATCTAATTCTACCTCAGCTTCGACTACTTGGGTTTTTAGTTTAGTGAACTGGATTTGTGAGTCTAGGTCCCAGCAAATGATGCGTTCTGCCCATAGCTGCTGTAAAACAGATAGGTACATCTCTTTCGTTTCGGGCGTCAGCGTAATAATCAGGATGCTGGATGTACGGGTCAGAATAGTATAAACAAACTCAAATACTTCTCCACGGTGTTCGATGCCGGCTCCGGTCGACCATATCACGCAGGTCTTTTCTAATCCTTTCAATCGGAGGATTGTATCTGTATCTACAGGCAAAAGACCGTTCAAACGTTCTGCAATGGCTTTTTCTAGCAGTGTGTCTTTCTCCAAAATGGTGACATCCTGTAAATTATAACCTGCGTATTGCCGAATTATTTCACTTATTTTATCCGCTAGTTGCGATAGGTTTTCAGCGTATACTAATAATGGCCGAGCGCCGGGTGGCGAGCCCTTATAAGGTGATATTACGCCTGCTGAGGAATTCCCTTCATACATTCCATTGATGTGTTCCGACATAGCTTTTATGGCTTCGCTAATACGGAATGGCAGGCGGTACGACCCTTGCAAACGGTACGGTTTGCGCCGTTGAATCATGTTTTCCAGCCTGGGTATCTTGGCGGCACTGCTACGGCCAATCTGTACTGATTGTGCTAAATCACCTGCTAAGACTAGGTGGTCAGGATTTTGCAGAAGGTGTTGAAAAATCTCAAAATCCGCTGGTGTACAATCCTGAAACTCATCTACGAATATGTATTCGTAAATCATGGGAATATTTCCCTGGCGCAAGGTGCGTAAAAAATGTAACCGCTTGCTTGTGAATGAATCTGCTACTTTTAAAGACCCTAAATAGTGTTGGAAGCATTCCCAAACTAGTTGTCGACGCAGCTTGCCAGCATTAATCTGTGGATTGGTACCCCGACCAGGGCGGGGTTGTGTTAGGTATTGGTCTCCTTCATCATAGCCCAGTCCATAATACACGCGGTGAAATTCCTCAAGTAGAAACTCTGTGTTTAATACCTTGGCGTGCCGATGTAGTGTTTGAGATTCATTGTCTTTACTCACCTTTTTGATAGCAGCCTGCATCATGGTCGTATGCCAGTCATTCATCTCGATTGTTCCCTTCAACAATCCCAACCGAGTAGGTAGCACATCAAACCACAAGCAGGTGATATTACGCTTTGTCGACCCTTTAAATCGAAAGCCATCCATAGTTGGGGTGCAGTGCTTTTCGTCTAAAAGCTCTTTCAGCCAGCCGTATAGCGTAGCAATCAACTGTTTATTGAATGAGGTAAGCAGTATCTGTAAATTAGGGTCATACTTGCGTTCCTGAACTAGGTTTTTAATGCGCTCCGTTATTACTACGCTCTTCCCACAACCGGCCGGACCTGATATGATAGCTGGGCGATTAGAGTGCCGGGCGGCTCTACGCTGCTGGTCGTTCAACTCAATATCGCGACGCACCACGAGTGGTGCCAAGTACAAATGCAGAGCGCGAATGGATTCGGTCGTTTCTTTTTCAAATCCTAACCCCGCCTGTACTCTGCATAGCGCCACGGCCGTAAAGCTATGGTCATCCCAGCTTACCTCATAATTTGGTATTGGTAACCCTTTCTTAGTTCTCAACGCTCGACGCACCTGCGTTACCAGCGGTAAGGCACCAGTAAACAGTGGCTTCGCTGCCTGATAAGGGGCCACTTGGTAACCGACTGCTTTGATAGCTTCCGATACCAAGGCCAACTGCTCTTTCTTGGCTTGCTGAGCTGATGTCAGCATCATCACTCGGTCCGGCTTATATAGCCGGACTAGAGCCTGGAATCCATCAGCCAGAAATTCCTTATTCTCTACATGGTCAAATAAGTAGCTCGATACTACCCAGGCACGCGCGCCGCTACCCTCGGCTGGGGTGCTCCACGAGTTTACATTGAACGAGCAAGCAATTTCCCGGCAGTCAGGATAAGCTATTAGGAACTTCTGCCACAAGAAGGTGCGATTGTATTCCAGCATAAAGGGACTGGAATCCACATTGATAATAGTGATAGTTGGCACCGGCCGATTACAGGCCTTCATACCGGCATAAACCAAACCCACGGCCCATTGCACAGCCCCCGTGCCAGCACCTAAGTCAAAAATATCTAGGTTCTCCCGCGGGTCAGCGGCTAGCAATTCTTGGAGAAAATACATTAGGAATGTATTTACCCGCCGCGCATGATACCAGAGAGAATACGTGTAGCCGATGGTAGGCCGGTCGTAACACAAGTCGCCGCCCTTGCCTAGATTAAATGACTCCACGGTAGTCACACCGATGTCATAATCCAAATTCTGAAAGCCTAACGTGGTACTATGGTATTTATAGTACATGTTGGCCGCTTGATAGATAACGCTGTCTATGGTGCTCTTCTGACCACTAAGCCAATCGAGTAATTGTTTTTGCATAGACGGTAGCGTAAAATAGGTGAAAATGTAGAGCTAATAACTTGGTTGCCTTCTAAATTGGCGCGAATCCTTGTTTGCCTTCCCCAATTTGAGGAATGTACTCTTTTATAATTTTTAGCACTTCTAAGTACCGGTCACTCGTCCAATCCAGCTCCTGAGTGAGCCGAACAGCTTCTTCGCGGGTGCCCGCCGTGAACTTGCCTCGCTCCGTGTGGAAAGGCTGGATAATGAAGCGAGTGATACCCGTAGCTAGCAGTCCCTGCGCAAAGGCATGAGCATCTTCTACTGGCAGAAGCGGCGTCATCGTGATACAGGCCGGTATGCCTGCCTCATGAACTTGGCGGATTGCTTGTAAGCGAACCTTATTGCCAGGACATAACGGCTCGAATACTTTGCGTACCCGCTCACTGTCTGTGGTGATGGTCATATTGACCTGCACGGCCGAAAAGCGTTGAAACAGGTCAATGTCCCGCGTTACTAAGGGGCTACGGGTCTGGACTACTAAACGCACTTGGTGGTAAGTGGCCAGCTCCCGCAGTAGGCTGCGTGTGAGTTCTAACTCCTTTTCGATAGGTTGGTACGGGTCCGTCACGCTGCTCATGTAGATGGCTTTGTTAAGCAGTGGCTTCTTGCGCAGTTTTTGCAATAGCTGGAGCGCATTTTCTTTCACGTTGACCCAGTAGCCCCACTGCTCGCGTTCAGCATTGTCGCGGGCGAAAAAGGCCGCGTAGCAGTACGTGCAGCCAAAGGAGCAGCCTGAATAAGGATTTAGCGTGAAATCGTAGCTATCCATAAAGCCGGTGGCCGGCGAGAGGATAGACGCGGCGTTCTTATAGTGAATGCTGCTATGACCGAGCTGCGTGCGGCGCGGCGCGGGCGGCGGTGGGGGAAATAAATCTGGTTGCATAGACCGAAAATCAATAGGAGCGGATAGGCCCAAGCAGGACGACTTTTTCGGTAGCTCCGGCCAGTGCGCAAGTGCCTTTCACCCGAACGATGCCCGGTGTCTCCCGGTGCGCAGCATCCCGCTGGCCTTCAAAATCAACGATTAAACCCTGTCCCTTCAGGGTTAAGCTCAATCGCAAAATATGCTGCACCGTATTGGTGAAGTGCAGAAACCAGGTGATAACCAAGGGTGCCACCTGCTTGAAGCGAGCTGCGGACCCGCCTACCTGCTGATACAGCGCGGGGAGTGGTGAGCCGGTCAAGTCATTAAGTCCACTGCTGGAGAGCCAACGCATAGGGCTTTGTTCGGGCGGCTGGGCGTTGAGCAAGAGTAGCTCGGCGCGAGCCTGCGCCTGCATATCGGGCGTAAGATTGCTATAGGTGACTTCGGTGCGGGCGCTGAGTTCTTGCGTTTCGGCGGTGAGGTGCCAGGTTTCGCGGTTGTTTTCTGTCACGGCGTGCAAGTCTTGTAGGGTGCAGCGGTAGGAATGCCATCGAAATACCACGCTGGCCAAGCCATCGCGCGATTGGCGCAGGGTAGTTAGGAAGGCGACTTGCGCAGGTGTGGCGGGCCGCAAAGCCATTTCCAGCTGCTTGCCAATCTTGGCGTGCTGCACCGGAATAACTTCCCACTCGCCACTGCGCCGCACGAGCAGTGCCTGTTGCGTGCCCGTCGCGCTAGCTGTTTTCGACTTAGTTGATGTTACTTCGGGTGCCGGCGTTTTAAGGATGCGAGAAGCAGCTTTTTTCACCGTTGCGCTGGGCTGGTCGGTGGGAACGACTACGGCTTTCTTCGCAACGGCTACAGATGTAACTACGGGTTTTGCGACGGGCTTTTTGGAGGGCGCCACGAAAATTTCGTGCACTCGCTTCGCTACCTGAAACAGGGTTTGATTTACCTGCCCATCAGTTAGCAAATCAAGGGGCTGCTCAGGGCCGTTCACTGCCTGAAATGCGCTGAGGGGCGTCAACGAAAAAGCGCTAGTGCTCAGCAATAAAGGTAAAATGGTGGTGCCTTCCTTCGCAGCGGCTTTTAGAAGAGGCGGTAGCTCATCGGTATGGATAAAGTCGGAAGCCAGAAAATTAGGGCTAATCAGCAAAATTGCCACCTTGGTCTGGGCCAACGCTTTCTCAATCTCAGCTCGCCAGTTGTCGCCCGACCGCAGCTTGGTATCCACCCACACATTGATGTTAAAGTCGCGCTCCAGAGGCTTCAGATGGGTCTTCAGGCGCTCCATCCAGGCTTTGTCGCGCTGGCTATAGCTGATAAAAATATCGGTGCGAGCTATAGCGGCAGCTTTTTTGGGACTGGCTTTCTTAGCCGGAGCAATCTGTTTGGTAGGCGCAGGCTTCTTGGTCGCCGTCGTTTTCTTGGTGGGAGCAGATTTCTTGACGGGCATGCAGCAGCTGAGTTAAAGAAAGTAAAGAAACATCCAAGCGAGTTAATTAAGTCGCTGACTGTGTGCAGGAGTATTTACCACGCCAGCAGCCCTAGCAACTCTTCTTCGACCGCCTGCCAGCCTTGGTTAAGATTAATGGTAGCCACTCGTAACCGATGGGCCGTATCAAGCAGCTGATAGGAGTGGCGCAACTGCCCATCGACTACCGGATACAGCAGCAGGCCATCTACGGGCCGGGTAGGCTCTTGGCGCTGCGCGTGCTGCACGTAGGCATAAAGCTGGTAGAGGTGGGCAGAAATGATTTTCTCCTTGTTGTAATTCTGCTTGAGGGCTTTACGGTAATATTTGCAGTCGATGATGAGCTTGTGGGATGCTTTTATAAGCGACACATCTGTGTGCATGACGGGCAACACGGCTTGGTCTGCCTCGGCGGCTGGTTTTAAGGCCCAAGTCAGGGTTTCAGCAGCCACTTTGTAATCCTTTTGACGGCGGCGGTAAAAGTTGCGCACGAAGCGTTCGAACAGGGCCGCCATGCGCTTGTCATTGCCCGTGAAATTGCGGAATAGTCGTTCGCCGGCTTCCTGGGTTAGCAAGACCTCCTCGTGCACCAGTTGGCAAATGCTGAGCAGCAGCCGGTAGTGAGCTGTATGGCGGTGCAGTACCACTTGGTCGTATGCCCGCAGGTCGGGCACGGATACCAGCGCCACGTCGGGTAGGCGCACGTAGAGCGCGTGGATTTCGCGGCGCAGCGGTTTGGCTAGCTCGGGGGCAGTAAGCAGGTGGTGCAAAGCCGATTTTAGCAGCCGGTTCACGGGTACGTCGTGGCTCAATTCGTCGAAAGCACACCAGCCGCGGCCGGTTAGCAGCGTTTGCTGCCGGATGGATTCGCTGAGCAGCAGCTTACCGCGCAGCCGGCCAATGAGCTCTACTTCGGGTACATAGTCGCGGGCCAGGCCGCGCTTGAGGACGTGCGTGGTGCCCTGCACGAGCACCCGCGCCAGCAGGTCGAGCAGTGAATCGGCCGGCTCGGCGGTTACGGCCACTTCTTCGGCCTCGTCGAGCTGGTCCCAGGCGTAGGTGAGCAGGTGGTAGAGGTTCTGGACCGGGATGCTCATGCTGGGCCGTGAAGCGCCACAATGGCTTTGGTAGCTTTGGCTTCACTGTCAAACCAGTACTCGCGCAGCAGTGGGGCCAGGTCGTGGCTCACGATAGCGGCCCACCACTCGGCCGGGGTCTCGTCGGCCAGCGCAGTGCAGAAGTAGCTGTGGCCAATCAGAAAGCCGGTGCCCAAGTTTTTATCATCCTTGATAGTCACGTTCAGGGCTACTACCCGCGCGAGGATGTCGGCCGCCAGCTCTTCTGGAATCTGGCTATTAACGAGCTGCTGGCGTAGCTTGTCGCCCAGCAGGGGCACTAGGTCTACAAATGTGAAGCGCCGCCGCAAGGCATAGTCTACCAGAGCCAGCGAACGGTCGGCGGTATTCATCGTGCCGATGACGTAGAGGTTGGGCGGCACGTAGAACGGGGCTTCGTGAGGCTTGCGGTAGGTGAGGGGTAGGGCGTAGGTGGCACTGCGTTTATCAGCTTCTAGCAATAGCAGCAACTCGCCGAAAATCTTGCTCAGGTTGCCCCGGTTGATTTCGTCGATGAGAAAGAAGTAATCGCGCTTGGGGTCAGCGTGGGCGCGCTGCACAAAGTCCACAAATACGCCATCGGCCAGCTCGAAGCCGCCCGTGGCGGTGGGCCGCCAGCCCCGGATAAAGTCCTCGTAACTATAGCTCTGGTGGAACTGCACGAGCTGCACCCGGCTATTGTCCTGCTGACCCATTTGCAGCCAGGCCAGGCGGCGGGCCACATAGGTTTTGCCCACGCCGGGCGGGCCTTGCACTATCAGGTTTTTCTTGCGCCGCAGGGCGGCTTGCAGGTGCTGAATCTGCGATGTAGTTAGGAATAAATCCTGCTCGGCCTCGGCCAGTGTGTAGGGCGGTAGGGGCGGTGGCGCTGGTTCTTCTTTTGCCGGGGGCGTTGGGGTAAATTCCTCCTTCGGGGGCGGCATGGGCTGCGGCTCGCCAATCTGCTGCAAGTGGTGCGGCTGGGCTAGCTCGGCCAGAATGGGCTTTAGAAAGGTGTGGTAGCTGGTAATGCTGGTGAGGGTCTTGGTGGGCACGCCGGGACCGGCTTTGTCTTCCCACCAGCCGGCCAGCAGCCAGTTTACCCGCCGCACGTTGCTGTGCACGGGCCGGGCGGGGTCGAAGTGGTAGTCGCCCAGCACCTGACCAACACCCAGAATCTTGCGCCGCCCGATTTTGACTACCACGTAGTCGCCGGGCCTTATTTCACGGCAAAACTGCCAGCAGGCCAGCATGTTATTGTTGTGGGTGGTATCGCCGCCGTAGTGCTGCTTTAGCGCTTGCCGCAAGGGTTCATCGGTGGCGTACTGGCGTAGGTCGCCTAGGGCTTCCCAGCCGATAGACATGATGCCCTCCGTCTGCCACGAGTTCCAGAACGTACCGCCCTCCCCCGCTCCGATGGCCCAGTAGTTGGGGCTGGCGGCGGGGGTAGGGAACAGCTCGGCCGCTGCTGGTTCGGCCGCTGGTGGGCCGGGCTGCGTTAGTTGGTCCAGGCCCGCCGGTGGCGGCTGAAGCTGGGCGTAGGCGGCCAAAATACTGGCCCACTGCGTGGTGCGGTTCCACATGCCGCCCGTATTGAAGGGCGTGCCGACTAGCTCCACGGGCGTGGTCACCAGCCACGCTACGGGGCAGTAGTGGGGCGGCTGCCCGCCGTCGTGGGCAAACTGGCCGGTAGCCTGCCCGATGCCCAGCACCCGGCGCGGCCCCCGCGTCACCACTACCACGTCGCCGGGCTGCACCTGGGCCAGCAGCTGCGAGCCGTCGTTGGTGCCCTCGGCGGCCGGGCTGGCCAGGAGTTGGCCAAACAGTGGCCGCACCACGCCCTGCTGCCGAAATTGAAGCCACGCTTCGGGGCTGGGCTCTACTTGCGCCGTCCAGTAATTGCGCTTTTTGGGGACCGCAGGGGCCGAAGTTGGGTGCATAGGGGTAAAAAGAAGCTGCTCACGGCAATAGGGCCAGCAAGATGCACCCACGCGCCGCACTTGGCCAGCCAAACCGTTATCTTGCTCCTTTTCCGCTATCCGCTACTAGTTCTACTCGTGCTTCCCGACGACCTTCGCGCCCGCCTGCTGGCGCACTCCGATTTTTCTGATACTGACCGTGCCGCTCTGGTGCAGCTCTTCGACCAGCAGCGCCGCTATGGCCTGGTGTGGGAAGACAAGCCCGAGGCCGTGGAAGAAACCCTACGTCAATACTTGCCGGTGCTCGAAGAAGTGCCCGACCGCTACCTGCCCGCCGCCGAGGCCAGCGCCCCCGCCCACACCCTCATTGAGGGCGACAACCTGCACGCCCTCACCGTGCTCAGCTACACCCACGCCGCCCAGGTCGATGTCATCTATATCGACCCGCCCTACAATACCGGCAACCGCGATTTTATCTACAATGACCGGTTCGTGGACCGCGAGGACGGCTACCGCCATTCCAAGTGGCTGTCTTTCATGGCTAAGCGCCTCAAGCTGGCTAAAACCCTGCTCCAGGAAACGGGCGTCATCTTCATTTCCATTGATGACAACGAGCAGGCTCAACTCAAGCTTCTTTGTGATGAAGTGTTTGGGGAGGAGAATTTTGTAGCTAATGTCATTTGGCAAAAGAACTATTCTCCAAAATCAACAGCCAAGCACTTATCTGTAGACCAAGACTATATTTTCATTTACGCGAAGAATTCGGATATATGGCGGCCTAATCTTATGCCTCGTTCAGAGAAGCAAGATAAGGCTTATAAGAATCCTGATAACGATGACCGGGGTGCTTGGAAACCGGGTGATTTATCGGCCAGGAACTACTATAGTAAAGGCACTTATTCAATAACTTGCCCAAGTGGAAGGGTAATCCCTGGTCCCCCACAAGGAACATACTGGAGAGTTTCAGAAGAAAAATTTCAGGAGTTGGATAAAGACAATCAAATCTGGTGGGGTGTTACAGGGAATAACGTCCCAGCGGTCAAGCGGTTTCTAAATAAAGTGAAGCAGGGAATGGTACCCCAGACGCTTTGGTTTTATACTGAAGTCGGGCATACCCAAGACGCAAAAAAAGAAGTCGTATCAATACTAGGAGGAGAAGATGGTGAAGAGGTTTTTTCGACCCCCAAACCATTAAGATTGATGCAACGAATCCTAGAATTATCAACTTCAAAAGATTCACTCATTCTCGACTTCTTCGCTGGTTCCGGTACCACGCTACACGCCACGATGGCCCTGAATGCCGAAGACGGCGGCAGCCGCCGCTGCATCCTGGTGACTAACAACGAGAACAACATCTGCGAGCAGGTCACCTACGAGCGCAACTGCCGCGTCATCCAGGGCTACACTACTCCTAAGGGCGTGGCCGTGCCCGGCATCACGCACAACAGCCTGCGTTATTACCGCTGCGTGGCCCCGGTGCCGCGCACGCCCACCCTGCGCCACCGACGCGAGTTGGTGCGCCGCGCCACCGACTTGCTCTGCCTCAAGGAGAGCTGCTACCAGCCCCTACCTGGTACCCCGGCCGATGGGGCGTTTCGGGCCTTCGGCAGCGCCAGTGCCGCCACTGTCATCGTGTACGACGACCTGGCTGTGGAGGCCGCCGCTGCCTTCGTAGCCGCGCTTCCTACGCCTGCCCTAGCCCCAGCCAGCCAGCCCTGGTGCGCGGTCTACGTGTTCGCGCCCGGCTCTTACGCCTACCAAGAAGAGTTCGGGGCTGTGGCCGCCCGCGTGCGCCTCAGCGCATTGCCTGAGGCGCTGTACCGCGCTTGGCAGCATTTGCTACCTCAGGAAGGTGCCATGCGGACCGTGGAGGAGGCTGTAATCTCACCCCCAGCACCAACCTCATCCCCCTCTCCAAAAAAGAGGGAGGAGCCAGCTAACAAAGGGGAATTGGATGCTAAGGCGGAAGCGAATGACTTGGCCGATAATGTGCCAGCGGCTAAAACCGATAAGCGCGGCAACCCAGTCTTGTTCTAACTATAAATTATTAGTCTAGTGAGTCTTATCCCAGTGTCAGGCTCCCTCTTTATTGGAGGGGCCGCGGGTAAGGTTCACGCCAGGGTACTATGCTTCACCTAAGAAACTATCAGTCTAAAGCCGTCGACCGGCTGCTTGACGAAACCTATAGCCTGCTGGCCCGTCCCGTGCGCCGCCAGAAACTCGTATTCAAAGCCCCTACCGGGGCCGGCAAGACCGTAGTAATGGCCGAGTTTCTGTCGCGCCTGGCCGAGGAGCTGTCCGACCACCCAGAGTTGCCGGTGCGCCAGTTGGCCTTCATCTGGATTGCGCCTGGCCACCTGCACTTGCAGAGCTACGGGGCGCTGCGCCAGTACTTTGCCGACACCCGCGCCATTCACCCGGTGCAGTTCGACGACCTCACCGAAAACCACCTACGGCCCAACGAGCTGCTGTTTCTGAACTGGCAAAGCATTAGCTCCGACAAAAACCTGTTGGTGAAGGACAACGAGCAACAGCGTAACCTTTCCAGCCTCGTAGCCCAAACCAAGCTGCGTGAAACCCAAGTAATAGTGGTGCTCGACGAAGCCCACCTCTTCGCTAGCAAGGGCGACAAGGCCCAGAAAGTACTGAACCAGCTGCAAGCCTGGGTGGAGGTAGACGTGTCGGCCACGCCATTCTACAAGTCCGACAACCAGGTAGTTATCAAGCGCGAAGAAGTGGTGCGCGCCGAGATGATAAAGCGCGGCGTGGTGTTGAACCCCGACCTCGACGCCAGCCAGCAAAAGGGTGGCGACGCCCTCAATATCGTGCTGCTGAAGCTAGCCATCAAGCGCCGCCAGGAGCTGGCCGACGCCTACCGCGCCGCCGGCAAAAATATCAACCCGTTGCTACTCATTCAGCTACCCAGCGACACAGCCAAGGAAAGCGCCCTCGACCGCAGCATCCGCGACACCATGCTGGCCCACCTCGAAGGCGTGGAAGGCATCACCCAGGTCAATGGCCGCCTAGCTGTGTGGCTGGCTGGTGAAAAAGCCAACTTGACAGGCATAGAGCAGCCAGTCAGTCCGGTGGAGGTGCTGCTCTTCAAGCAAGCCATTGCCCTAGGTTGGGATTGCCCACGTGCAGCCGTGCTACTCATCTTCCGCGAGTTGAAGCAGGAGTCGTTCAGTATTCAGACGGTGGGCCGTATCCTACGGATGCCCGAGCAGCACCATTACGCTGACGAGCGCCTCAACCTGGGTTACGTGTACACCGACCTAGCCCGCAACAATATTAAGATTGAGGCTGATTCGGCCGACTATCTCTCCCTCAACAAAGCCGACCGCCGCGCCGATTACCAGCTACTGGAGCTACCCGCCGAGCATGTGAGCCACCAGCGCGAGCAACGTAATCGTCTCAGCAGCCAGTTCCGCGCCATTTTGTACAAGGCTGCCGAAACCCGCTGGGAGATTGAACCCGAAAACCTGCGGGCCGATGGCGTGCCCTTCGACCAGCATAACACCGGGCGGCTGCGCCAACGCGGCCTGCAAACCAACGTGGAGAGCATCGAAATCGTGATTCCGGCCAACGTGCGGCTCGACTATGTGGAAGTGGGCCAGATCCAAGTTGATGCCGACCACCGACAGAAGTTTGCCAAAACGCCCTTCGAGCTTCAGCAGCTGCTCAAGCGCTTTTGCCGCGAGCGCTGCGGCATCTATGCCCCCGCCGAGAGCACGCCCGTGCTACACATGGCCCTGGTGTCGCTGCTAGAGGAGTACCTGCTGTGGGATGAGAACAAGCAGATAAACAAGTTCTTGCTCTGCCCGCAGAATGAAACCGAGCTGAGCGCGCTCATCGACGACGCGCTAGCCGCCCACACCCAGTACCAGCAGCAGAAGCCTGGCAACGCCCGCACCCTCGAAACCGTGGCCTGGGACGTGCCCGTGTTTGAGTACTACAACGACCACTACGAGGAGTACGCCGCGCCCACCCACGCCCTGCAACCCACCTACTTGCGTCGCCGCCCTGATGGCCATCTAGCCGACTCGAAAGAGGAGTTGCTGTTCATCCAGTTTCTGGAAGACGATTTCCACGCCTCGCACCTACGCTGGTGGTACAAGAATGGCGCGGGCACCCGCACCGATTTTGCCGTGGTATACGAGCGCTCCGAACGCGGCGAAACCCGCCTGGCCCCGTTCTTCGTGGACTTTATCATCCTGTTTGCCAACGGCACGCTGGGCGTATTTGACACTAAAACCCTCGATTCGGACCCGCACCTCGTGCCCAAGCACAACGCCCTGCACGCTTGGATTGCAAAGCGCAACGCCGCGCAACCCGGCTCTACCATTGGCGGCGTGCTCATCCGCGACAAAACCCTCTGGAAATACAGCCTCGACCCGCTTACCGACGCCTACTCGCTGGCCGGCTGGCAGGTGCTGAACCCGGCCCTGCTCGCGGTGCCGGTCATCGCCTAACTTGCCGCCGCCATGCCGCGCCGCCGTGTACTCTCTTCCGCTCAATGGACCGCCACCGTTACCTACATGAATAAAGGACTCGACGCCACCTTCGTCCACTACGGCATCCGCAAGGACGACTTGGCTCTCATTCACCGCCTAGCCGACGATGCTGGCCTCCCCGCCGCCTGGCTCGACGGCGTGCTCAAAGCCTACCACGAAAAGAAGGTGCGCAACGAGTCGCTGGAGGAAAAGGACATTCAGCGCCTGCTCAATGAGCAGCTGGATAAAGTGGGCCAATAACTAGCTTTGAATCATGCTGAAACGTTTGTTTATCAAAAATTTCACCGTCTTCGCCGAGGCTGACTTCGAGTTTGGGCCGGGGCTGAACGTAGTGGTGGGCACCAATGGTACGGGTAAGAGCCATGTACTGAAGCTCGGATATGCGGTCCTATTTAACTCAGCAGCACGTCTGAAGGAGTTAAGAAATATGGCTGCACACAGCGAGCAAGAAACTGTTTCAGGCAGTTTTGATTTCGTGAAGCTAGAGGAGAAGATGAAGGGAGTGTTTCAGCCAGTTCCTAATGATTTGAGTGAGTTGGTCCGACGTAGTGCAGTGCCTACATCAGCTACTATTCGCTTCGGCCTAAATGATGAGCCATCTATAGCTGGCAACTTAAATTTTGGCCCAGGTGAATCAGATGGGTCGTCGTTTGAGAATTTAACTACATCCACTCTGATGCGAGTAAGTGATTCTCTAGCTGCGCCTGTGTTGATTCCAGCAAAAGAGATACTGACACTAGGCTGGATGGTGCCAGCTTCTAACCAGCTTGTTCTGCCGCTAGACGAGTCCTATCTGGACCTACTCAAGCAACTTAGTGGTCTATCATTACGCAAGCCCGAGCCTGCCGCCGCCGCTGCCTTACAACAATTAACCACTATTCTTGGGGGGGGTGTGCAGGAAGATAACGGTCGTTTTTATCTGGTTTTCCCAAAGGAAAAGCGGTTGGAAATGAATATGGTAGCCGAAGGCTTACGCAAGTTCGGCACACTGCAAAAGTTATTGGCGAACGGTACTCTCACACTCAAATCCACCTTGTTCTGGGATGAACCAGAAGCCAACCTGAACCCCGCGCTGTTGCAAAAACTGGCTACTGTGCTGGCCGAGCTGGTGCGGCAGGGCTTCCAGATTATTCTAGCGACGCATAGCTTGTTTTTGCTGAAAGAGTTACACATTCTGAGCCGGCAAAAGACGGTTCAGAAGTTGCCCATACGCTACTTTGGGTTGAACTCAGGAGAGGATGGGGCAACGGCCGTAACCACGGTAGATAGCTTTGATGAGTTGCCCGACATCGTGGCGCTGGACGTGCAGTTGGAGCAAAACGAACTGTTTCTTGATGTCTTAAACGAGTCAGATGCAAACGTTTGATGAAGGCCGCTTGCGATTTGAGTTTCCGGAAGGCTGGCCAGTATTGAAGTATGATGACGGCCGCTATTATCGGGGGACAATAGGCCGCACGGGAGCTGAGTTGGCCGCAACAGATTTTGTAGTAGCTCCCGAAGCCTCTCAGTTACTATTGCTCGAAGTCAAGGATTTCCGCGAGTACGAAGCAACCAACCGGCCTCGCCTCTCAAAAGGCGAGCTAGCGACAGAGATAGCTACTAAAGCATTTCACACGCTAGGTGCCCTGTATGCCGGCAGCCGGGCCAACCATGCTGAGTTGCGCCCGCTAGCCAGCGCTATACGGCCGTGGCCCGATACGCTACGGGTAGTATTGCTTCTAGAAAAGGATACGCCGCCCCGTCCTGGCGTAGCTGGTCACCTCTCAACCCGAGACAAGCTAAAACTAGAATCTTATTTAGAATTGGAAGATAAGCTGCTCACTGATTTGCAGCAAAAGTTTGCGCCATTTAGAATCCAAGTTGCTGTCTATTCCTGTGGTACCGTGCCTGCCCGCGAGCAATGGACAGCCACTATACAATCCTAGTTGCTTAATACATCTACCCGCCCATGCTGCTCAAACGCATTAAAGCCCAGCACTTCAAAACCTACCAGCACCTCGACCTGGACCTAACGGTGCCGGCTGGCGACGAGCGGCCCATCATCCTCATCGGCGGGGCTAACGGGGGCGGCAAAACCACGCTGTTTGAGGCCATTTACGGCGGGCTGTACGGACTGAAGGTGAAGACAGCCCGCGACTTTGAGATGCTGCTCAACGCTGGAGTGACCGACCGCGCTAAAACCCAGATAGTATTGGAACTGCATTTCGCGGGTAAAGTCTTGCAGCAGGAGCAGCAGTACATTCTGCGGCGCACCTATATGCTCAACCCGGCCCAACAACCGGTAGAGTCGGTGACGCTGAACATGGACGGCAACCTGTTTACCTACGGCTCGGCGATGGCCGCCAAAGACCGGCTACGGGCCGAAGCGGAGGTGAATAAAATCATCAAGGCCAACCTACCCCAAGAGTTGAGTCGCTATTTCTTGTTTGATGCAATGGAATCGGGTAACCTGCTGAAGCAGGACCAATTGAATCGCGTGATTCGGGAGAACATCGAGAACGTGATGGGTTTCCAAAAGTATGCCCAGCTAGCCCATGGAGCTGAACTACTAGTGCAGCAGCATACTGCCAGCCGCTTGGAGCTGGACAAAGAGCGCGAAGAATATCACAAGCTAACGGCGGCCAAGCAATCGCTGGAAGACACTATTCGGAGGCACGAGGAGCGTCTGGCCCAGTGCCGCCGCTACGCCGTGGAGCACCACGACACCTACCGCCAGCTGCAAGCCGGCATGGATGCGGAGGAAACGCTGACTCAGAAAATAAAGACGGTGCAGGGCCAGATGCAAACCACGCTGGAGCGCCAACGGGCTTACCGCGAAGGTGTGGATAGCTTCGTTCGCAACCTCGAAACCCACGTTGGGCTGCCCCAATTACACCAAGCATTCCGGCCCGAAATTGGGCTGGTGCTGCAAAGCCAGGCCCGGCAGGACGAGCAGCGCGAGCAGCAATTCAGCCCTGAAGTGCTTGACCGGCTGCTTACTCAGTTAACACGCTACCTCGACGAGCGGCAAGTATTGGCGGAACCCCTCGATGCTACCGATTTGCGCCGTTACCTGCTGGCCAGCCAGCCAGCGCCCGACGCTCCCAACCCCTATGCATACCTAGACCCCGCTGAGGTACGTGCGCTCACTGCGCTCCTGCATTCGAGCTTTAGTAACCCTTTTCCGCCGCTGGCTGCACAGCAAACTGAATTAGCCGAAGCTCTGACTGGGCTCAGCCAGCAGCAGGAGCAGATTGAAAGCTACAAGGCCCAGATTTCGGGTCACGATTATACCTTGCTGAAAGCATACGAGCAGAACGAAGGCGAAATCAAGCAGCTAGAAGGAGCCCAAAAAACCCACCGCGATGACCTGAAACGCCTCACTGAGCGTATTCACCAGTTCGATATCCAGGTAGACAACGAGCCCGACCCGCGCTTGGAGGCACTACAAAAGCTACCGACGTTCTTCCGCGAGGTAGCTAATACCTTGCTGCGTACAAAGAAGCAGCAGATTGAAAGCCAGATGTTACACGACCTCAACCTGAACCTAGTGGCTTACCAGGGGGTGATTGAGCGAGTGGAGCTATCGGAGGAGCTACGCGATTTAGCGTTCCGCCTCTACCATACGGCGGGTAACGAAATTTATCTCGACCAGCTCAACACGGCATCTAAGCAAGTGGTAGTTCAGTGCCTGCTCAAGGCATTGCACGAGTTTGGTGACTATGACCCACCTGTGATGATTGATACCGTAATGGGCGTGTTGGACGAGCGCAGTCGGGCCACCATGCTGGAGAGCTATTTCCCTCGCGTTTCGCACCAAACTATCCTACTCAGCTCGGACAGTGAAATCCGCCTGGGCGATGACCTGGAGCGTATTCGGCCCTTTCTGGCCCGCACCTACACGCTGGTTCGTGATAAACAAAACCAGTGTACCGACGTGGTAGAGGGTTATTTTGGTCAGCATCCTAGCCATTTGTAATCTTATATTCCTTAGCTTCTTACGCATTGCTTTCTCGACTATATGGCTGTTACTGCTACCCAACCTGCCGTCATCCGCTTCGTGGGCATTCGCCAATCCGAAGAAGTTATTGCCCAGACTACGACCCTCCGCACCTTACTGGAGCAGCAGCTTAATCTACCGGAGTATCGAGCCGACACCAAGCCCGTGGTACTGACCCAAAATCTGGTGCAGCGCCTTGCCCTGATGGCTGGCCTGAGCCAGCCGGGCCCACGCCTGGCCGACGCGGCGGGTAGCTTGCGTCTGCCTAGCATGTTTCACGACACGGTATTTTCACGGGGAGATTTTCAGGCTCTTTTTTCGGCCTTGCTTAAGCTGCGCTACCCGCCCGATACTGATTGGGAAACGCCCACTGTACGCGACCGCATTCTCAACCACGAGATGCTGAGGGGGATTACTTACCTGCAAGACCCTAACCATCTGGAAAATTGGCTGCTCAACGCAGCTACTGGTCTGCGCGGTGATGCTGCCGGCCGGGTACCGGCCATTAACCTACATGTGGGTACTTATGAGGGCGATATGCCGGCCACGCTCAACCTGAACGGAGCCGACGTGACCAATACTCAAATTTTAATTGCTGGCAGTACGGGCTCGGGCAAAAGCAATTTGCTGGCTGTACTACTCCAGCAACTGCGAGCAGCCACAGTCGAAACGGCCTTTCCCGTTAATTTTCTGTTATTTGACTACAAAGGCGAGTTCTCGGACCCCGCAAATGCCAGTTGGCTCACGCACTTTGAGGTGAGTCCTGATGACTGCCTGCTCGACCCGGTGCACCAGCCACTGCCCTTTTCGCCGTTCAAGAATTTTGAAGGCAAGCCGCAGAATGCCATTAATCTATACGCTAGCGAAATAAGCGAAGCTTTTAAAGCCCTGGACCCGCGCACGGTTATCAGCGCCAACATGGCTAACACGCTGACTCAGGCCGTAATTAATGCGTACAAGCATACAGCGGGGCAGCCCGTTTCATTTGCACTTATTGATAAGTACTATGTGTCGCTGCTTCCGGCCAAAGATGCGGATAAGATGGACTCAGTACGGTCGATTTTGCAGCAACTCATTCGTAGTAAGCTCTTCCGCGATACCGACGATGTGGACCTCATTCGTCGCAGCTTCATTGTAAAAATGGACGGCTTTCCCAAGGATGGGGCCGTGGCCAAGGCCATCGTATACTTCACTATTTCCAAGCTCAATAACCTCTACGAGGAATTGCCCAAACAGCAGGTCAGCGGTGGCGTTGTGGAGTTGCGCCACTTCACCATCATCGACGAAGCGCATTACATGCTCGATTTCGATAATCGGCCGTTGCGCAACCTGATTGCCGTGGGCCGCAATAAAGGACTGAGCATCATCCTGGCAACCCAGAACATGGAGAGCTTCAAAAGCGACTATTTCGACTTTTATGCCAATGCCCAGTATCCGCTTCTGATGAAGCAGCAAACCATCAACGATAAGATAGTAAAAGACCTATTTGGTGTTGCTTCCGGCAGCGAGTTCAACGAAATTAAGCAGGCTATCAGTGAGTTAGGCAAGGGCGAAATGCTTATTAAGAATGCTACTGCTGCCGTCTTAGGTATGGGCAAGAAGTACAAGAAGATACGAGTAACGCACTTGATTTAAACCTATAAGGTTGCGTTTCGTCAGCGTGCTTACTCTTATATCTATAGCAAGTATCAACTTCGCTAGTTTCTAGCGAGAACTAATTCATTTAATATGCAATCCGGCCAACAGAGTTCTATCAATAAAGTAGTTGCATTAGCTGGTCGCCGTACTGATGCTTCGGATACAAATATTGTCCGATTCCCACTGTCAAGTATAGAAAAGGTTAGAACAGAGTTACATAATCTTTTTCTTGAAACTAAGACTAATAAGCTAGTTTGCTCAGCAGCATGTGGAGCTGATTTAGTAGCTTTAGATGTAGCTGGAGAACTTGGTATAGAACGACATATAATTATTCCATTTTCTGTGCCTGAGTTTCGCCGTATATCAGTCACAGACCGTCCAGGGTCATGGGGCTCGCTTTATGATAAGGTGATTGCTGAGGTATTAGCGCTAGGTCTTCTGCAAATACTTGGGCGCGACTCAAACGATGATTCAGCCTTCTCCGTAACTAACAAGGTTATCATTAAACAAGCTCAATTATTAACTAACGATACCATTCCTTTAGCTGTTGTCATATGGGAAGGCGAATCACACGAGGTAATTGATTCTACTAGGGAGTTTCTTCGGTTAGCTCAACAGGCAAAGTTTGACGAAGTGAGCATCATAAGTGCGTAGCTCTGTTCAGAATAGTTTTTTTCTAATTAGTTAAAATCTGCCATGCTCAAAAGGATTTTCATCAGCTTCGATTACGAAAATGACAAACATTACAAATTTTTGCTTACTGCACTAAGTGCTCATCAAGGGTTCGAATTGATTTTTGAAGACCTTTCGTCTCGCGAGATTAATTCGTCAACTATCTCAGTAGTTAGGGCAGGCTTGACTGCTAAGATTAATCGAGCTGAGTATACATTAGTGATAGTTGGTAAATATGCAAATGACCTTCACAAAGATTTTGCTCTAATCGGTTACCGGAATTGGATTAACTTTGAAGTTGCACAAAGCAAAAAAGCTGGAAATAAGCTTATTGCTGTCAAGCTGGATAGGTCTAACGTTTCACCAGATGAACTTTATAACTCTGGTGCCTCATGGGCGATGAGTTATACTGTTGACGCAATAATTAAAGCCATAGAAGCAGCATGAGTGCCAAAGAGAATGTAAGAAATGAAAAATCATTAGAGCTCTATTACGACCATTATAAAGATACCTTTAGTTACTTAAGAGTTTACATATCTGCTAGGGACAAGGTTTTTTATATTACACTAGGTTTGTTAATAGCTATATTCTTCCAGTCAAATAACCCAGATGTTGCGAAAAACATATCTGCAGTTTTGGTAAAGAAAAACATTGGAGACAACATTTATATTAATATAAATTTTATAAATAGTTTATTACTATTTGCTTTTTTAAGCCTTGTTATAAAGTATTTTCAGCTGACTCTGCTTATAGAAAGACAATATCCTTATCTGCATTCTATAGAGGAAGAATTGACTGCAAATCTTGGAGTTAAAATTACAAGAGAAGGTAAAAGTTACGCAGAAACTTATCCTATTGTACTCTCAGTTATTCATAGAATTTATAGCTGGTTGTTTCCCGGAGTTCTGGTTTCTATTATTATAGTTAAGTTTTTTAATGAACTTAAATTTTTTGGTGACGAATGGAAAAATGGATATTTTATATTTGATTCGATAATACTATTGTTTATGCTTGCAATAGTAATAACTTATATTTCATGGTCTCAATTCAAAGATTTCAAAAAATCGGCTGAGTCTCAACCTTCTGTAGTGCTGGAAGCACCCGAAGAGCTTATTGCGCCAGAGTTTCTCGGTAATACAGAAGATGATAAATCCCTGTAAATCATTCTAGTTCATTACTGTTATATGGAACTACAAACGATACGCCAAGTATACCTGCTACCTGCCACCTCTCAGGCTTTAAACAAAGCCTTGGCAACCTTAGCCGCATTAAGCATTGCCTATGAAGAGCCTCAAATAGTTAATGGTTTAACAGGAACACTAGTTGAGCTTGTGGTCCAGGTACCCACTTTTCCTGTAGTGCATTATTTCGACTTGTTAGAGCTTCGCCACGAGCTTGTAGAAGAAAGAAAGAAGCGAACAGAAAGACCCTCGCATCGAGAAGCACAGGGTTGGAGTTATGGGGCGATAGCGGTAGCTTACCCAGATTCGTTCTTTTCATCCGCATCTCAAGCAGAATTAACTTTGTCTGTTACCGACTTAGTAGTGCGTGAACGCATTATTCAACACTTTGCAGCACAAGGGATTAGTGTGCAAAAAATCACCTTATCCAAACCAGCTTCTGAAGCCCTCGGCGCTGGGCGCTTTTTTCCACAAGACGGGTGGTATGCTTTTGCTGAAGAGGCGCGAATTGCGATACCTGGATTAGCTGCTTTACTCGGTGCGGTATAGAAAGCTTTATAATCATGTATTCACTTCAAAGCGCTCTGTGTATACACCTGCCTGTTCTAATAACTCATAGATAGACTCAACCTTCTTTCGATACTGCTGTATCATTCTCCCCGCTGCATTGGGACGATATTCTGAGAAGGTAAGTAGCACGCGAGCTTTAGCACGAGAGAAAGCCACAAAAAAGTTGCTATCTTCTTCTATTGCATTACCATTGCCGTAGCCACGAAATTGATAATCTTCTAAGCCAACGAATACCACTGTGTGATATTCAAGGCCCTTGCTTTTATGAATGGACATCACTGGAATAGTATATACTCCAGCTAATTCATCGAGTGCTTCCTTCCAATTAGATGTTTGAGCCCGCGCGTGAGCTAACGCAATAGCGCACTGGTCAATAATGCGGTAAAGGTTATCTACGTTCGTATAACGTTCATACAATTCACAGAACGCTACTTCGTTTAAGAAGTCCAGCAGCTTAAATATAAGCTCCCTCATAGCTGCCATAGTCTGGCTAGCAGTCATCTGGATAGTTAGCTGCTTCAGGAAAGCAGTCAACTCAGTAGCAGATTGACGAGCTTTATGCTCCTTATCTTCTACCTCATACAGCCCTCGTAAGCGCAGAAAAAGCGTGGAGAGGTGTTGCCAACTATCTGGATGCTGTCGATGAGTACAGAGGCGTAGTGCACTCACTACAGCGGTCGTCAACGGCTCTACAAGTAATTCCTGTAGTTCGTCTTGTCTACGACTGCGTACTCCCAGCTTCTTCAACTCTTCTCGCAATACTTCAGTACAATCAGTTGGCTTAGCTGTGCGCGAGATAATGCAGATATCTGCTGGTGAAATACCATCTAA
>Ga0160427_10000616_pt1 | contig 21433 bp, 19 predicted proteins | sample SolpanmetagenomL_FD_108194 | JGI IMG/M metagenome (GOLD analysis project Ga0160427, IMG submission 108194) | Solar panel surface microbial communities from Lawrence Berkeley National Laboratory, California, USA - L | ecosystem: Engineered > Built environment > Solar panel > Unclassified ...
CCTAATATTTTAAATATATTCTTCGACTATATATAGAGTTTTACCCTTAACCTAATGCTTATTCTAAAAGTAATTAGAAATAGTAGCTAGGAGTAGTGCTCTTCTATACTAAAGGTATATTACTAAGCCCCGATCGTAATTATAGAAAAGATCGGCTACCTATATATTATAGTAGACTTTATATTTAATAACTAACTACGTATTTTAATAATAACTATAGATATTTTAGTATTAATTAAGTACGCTTAATAGCGTAAATAAATTAAAGTATTTTATATATAGTAAACTACGCGTTATAAAAAGTTATAAGATTAGTTATATCGATAAAAAGATATTAGTTTTACTAATAAAAACTTAGAGCTAGACCCTAGATTTACTAGGAAATATATTAGTTTTACTAATAAAAACTCCGTAATATATAGTTAGGACCTCTATTCTAAGGAAACGATAAAGTTAGTCGGTAAGTAAGAACTAGCTTAGCTTAAAAGTTTTACTAAACCTTAGTTTCTTTATAAATAGCTATAGAGAGCGTCTATAGTTACTAGAAGATCGATCTAGAAGTATAAATATAGAATCTACGTAATTTCTTAATTATCGTTCTATTTATAGTTCTAGAGTAAGCTAAACTTAGGGAGCCTACCGTACGCTACGTAGATCTCTCGCCTAATAATATTTTTAAATCTAACTCTAGAGACATAACTGGCTTAATTGATTGGTAGTAGACCTCTGTATTACTATTGTTCTTAAAGGCTAAGATCCCTAAATACTTTCGAAACTAGGGCGACGAAGTCTCTACTTTCGCTAAAACACAGGAGGAGCGGGGATTGACCTCGCCTCAAACAACTTCGCTTTGCCACGTAACAAATTCATTCTTTTCTACGAGCACACGACATTGTAACTGACTTATGTAGCTACCTTCTGTTCTGAGGCCGACCCTTGTGGTAATACTCAAGAAACTCTACTCCATCATCAAAACACATCTGAAACGGACATTGCCATCCTCCATGTGCTTTATGGCCTTGTTAGCGTCTTTGAGTGGGAACTTCTCGATCATGCAGTTGACTTCGTGAAGCTGCGCAAACTGTATCGCTTCTTCGCAGTCCAGTGCATGGCCCGAAGGCCACCCATGCACAGAGAGACCTTTCGTGATCATTGCGATGGAATTTGCGGGAACGTCGCCAACAGCTGATATTTTGTGAGCTTTTGTGGTAAATCGCCTTGGCAGGAGACTTACGAGCAAGAATTAGCAGCTTTCCCATAGGAGCCAAACCATTCATTAGACCCGTGATAACTTCTGGATTTGGAGCGGTGCAAACGATCAACGCTGCCCCACCAAGTTTCTGCAGCGCCTCTCCCTGATCCTCCTTGCTACCATCGATGTATTCATTGGCTCCGAGCTTCATGGCAAAATCTCTCTTGTAATCGCTGCTGGAGAGTGCGACAGTCCTGTACCCCATTTTCCTCACGTACTGCAGTCCAAGATGACCCAAACCACCAAGACCTTGAATTGCGACTGTGTCTCCCGCCATAATTCCCATTCTTCTAACACTGTTGAATAGCGTCACGCCAGCACAGAGGAGTGGTGCAGCCTCGGCCGGATCAATATCTGTAGGAACTTGGACAGCCGCTTCTGTACGCAGAGTGCAGTATTCCGCGTCTAGAATATGTTGTTAGTATTTTTGTTAATGTCTTCAGAAGCAATGGAAGTGTCATACAGCCACCATCCCTCGAAACTCCATTTACGAGCTCGTTCGAGCACAATTGAAAGTATCCACGATTGCATTGCTTGCAAGTACCGTCGTGCCCACCATGCCAAGCCCCGCCGACTCTATCACCAACCTTCCACTTCTTCTCCCCAGCTCCAATGGCAACAACTGTACCGACTACCTCGTGTCCTGGGATCCTTGGACTGTTAAACGTTAGTAACGCACTGTCATCATTTCGACCTGTCCTTGTGAGACCTACAACAAGTCACCAAACATGCCCGAACCAACCACCACGTCACTGTGACACACTCCACAAGCTATAGTCTTGATTAGGATCTCTCCTTGCTGCGGTTCGTTAACGGGCACATCTTTGAGAACGAGACCTGCGCCGGCCTTTTCAAAGACTTGAGCTTTGCAGGTTTTGGGGATGCTTGGAGCCATTGTTGTTGATGAGATCTTCAGGGAGGGCAGGGGCTTGATTGTATTATAATATAGAGCGTTCACTTTCTGGGCCAAGCCGCGAATTTAATCCTATTAACTCCTATTTCCATTAGTTTAATCTAACACCATGAAATCTAGACGTGCTTCGTAAGCAGCCAACTTACGTCATTAGCGGGCATCATGTTCCCTTTGGTAAACAAAGATGAATCTAGACGTGCTTCGTAAGCAGTCAACTTGCGTCATTGGCGGGCATAATGTTCCCTCTGGAAACAAAGATGAAGTCCCCAACTTCCAAATAACAAAAGGTGACTTCGCAAGTTACCCTGAAGACATTACTACGGCGCGTTTGATGAATAGAACCGTGACCCCGTCAAGTGACATCTTGGTCATGGGTGAGAAGTTCTGAATCCTTGAAAGGTCTTGCTGTCCTTACTCGGAATTATTTCGTGCCCATGCCGGGCCATGCCCATTTCTTCGTCGATAGCATGATGGTTGGCACCTGTATTGTTTCCTCTTCGACTCTACTGTTTAGCGTAAGTGTCCACGGGCCTTCGAGCCTTAGAGTTAGATAAGAGTCAGTATTGAAGTTCTCGGGTATCTGAGTAGAAATTGCGGGAAACTGTTACCGTTCTTGTGGAGTCGTCAACACAGTTGGTGCCCGAGGACGGTACCCTATGATCGGTTCATCACAACCTTCTTCTGTTGCACGCAGCTTGAGTAGGTCGGTAATGGTGTTTGTTGCCTGCGGCGTTCGTTCAGGCGATCCCGCGATCTCTTCTGTGTAGCTTTTGATCGCTGTCTTCACATCCACATCGATGCTCGGTCGGGTAATAACGGCCATGTTGATGTAGAAAGATGCATCAAGTGAGGGAAAGATAGGATAAGCAAGAGTAGTGAAAAGAGCAAGTCGATTCTGCCACCCCACCGGCCTCACGCCGTATTTAAGAAAGCTCGGCGAGTGATCATCGCCACGGGTAGCCCCGCATCGCATGAGACTAGCTCCATGTCGTTGTTCGCAATTGGCGGCAGTGTGTAAAAGCATGAAGATGGGATATGAAGGGAGTCTGACAGCGGCGGCTTGTGCGGATATGCTTATCCGCTCTTCTATGCCGACCCTACCAACTGCGGCCGCCTTCACGCTCTACGACACAGGCGGTGGCGGTACAAAGATGCGGGCATTACGTGGTGGCATTTCTCGCTTCTTGCGGCTTCAGCGATGATGCCTATAATTCATTACACCGCTACAGTTGGATGGTCCCAAGCTTGTATACAGATTGGTACCCAATAGTGCCTTGCTGAAGCTATGTCCCTTCTGCTTGGTGCTGGTATGTTCGTTGGATCCCTAAGAGACAGGCACCAGGATTCTTCGATATTTGGGGCCACTCGCACCAGTTGTTCCATATATGCGCTATGGCTGGAGCAGCGTTTCATTTATATGATGAGCTTTTTAAATGAGAAACCGAACACGCTCTCAACTATCTGACAGACCAACTACTCCACGCACCATATATTGCTGATAGCAAACGTGCCTTCGTCATGCTACGGCATGCTTCGACGTTTCACTCTACTCATCCCAACGAATTCAATCTACTTCTTTCGTTATTCGTTGTCTCGATCATCGTAAAGATCTTAGCAGGCAGCGCATCCGCGATCAGGATGTCAAACAGCCACGAGGCGGGTTTTGGTCTGTTAGATTCAATAACCTCAAGACAAGTGGTATTCTGCGAGTTATGCAACGTCGGTCAGCCGGAGTTTTTTCTGCTCGCAAATATCGCAAGCGCCCGCCAAGAAGTGCATCAAACGCAGGTTCTTGATGCGCATGTGGATGTCTACGCTTCCCAAATACAACACCGTCCAAGCTTCGATATCAGAAGGTCACTCTACACTGTACAACGAGGCTTTAGAAGGCGCTAAGGCAGGCATGAAGGAATTCGCAAAAGCCGTGTGTATAAGGCTTGACGCAAGATAGCGGCTGAAGAGGTCGACGCTAGTTTGTAACAAACCAATCGGACAGTGTTTACAAATGAAGGCTAATTATTTGTGTATAAAGTTGGAGTATGGTTGGATGGCATCATCGAGAACCGTGTTCGAAACTACAAAACCTCTTGAATGTGGTCAACCTTACTTAGGATTTAGGGTTTCTAATGCTACAAGAACTGCGAAATTAGAACAACACGACAATGCCGATGATAATGACGACGATGAAGTACCGTATATTCCCTGTGGCACAAAACGCATGAAGACTACGTCCCAACCAAATAAAAAATTAGCCGATGACAGTAGATTGACTTTAGCGAAAGCATAAAATCCTGAAGGTCCCTCTCCCTACTTCCAACGTCCCAAAAGCTCGACTAAAGCAGCTCCTCCTTTCACCGCGCAGACTTATGCCGCCGCTCGCGCTGTTCCCAACGACTCCGCCGCCGAGACTGCTTCGTTGAAGAAGCTTCGCTCGTTCATTTCGCGCGCGAATCGCCTAGTCGACATTCCGCTAAGGTAGACAGAAAATCGGCTGTACATGACGAGATCAATTGATGTAAGTGCTGAGACGGGGCACTGCTGAGCAGTTCTTAGGAACGCTTTATAGGGGTGGAGAGTGTAGAGGGCTGTGCATCAAGGAATGCAGAGCTCTAGGTTAGGTTGATTTTGCAGCGTTGATAACAGTTTGTTTCGTTTCGAAACAAGGGTTTCACAACGGACTCTTGTCTGGTTCTGAGAACGACCACAGCGATGCAGACAGCAAGCATGCATTGTTGACCGTCGCAAGATGAAAGTGCATCGGACTCTCTGACGTTCTAGCCAGATCTGTTCAAGAGGAATGTACTCAGACGGACTTTGCTCGTCCCACAGGCTGTTATAACCATCGGCCGACAGATTAACGAAGAGGAGTCCACATGAACTTAATTCAGAAGCGTCAAGGACGATTTTAAACGACGGTCTCAAAAGGGGAAGAAAGGACAAGGATTAGGTTTTACTGGATTCTTCGAAAGACTAATTTACCGCCGATATGCAGACTAATTGCACATTGCCGGAAAATCGCCGGGATGATACTCAAACAACGAAACGTGACACCATGAAAGGAAGGTAAGAGAAAAAACTATAATTTTGCTGTGCTTGTGCCAGAAAAGGAAACATAAAGGCCCTATCCAAAAGGAAAACCATGCGTAGAATTGTCCTGCTCCACTAAACCAGGACTCAAGATAGCCAAAACACAGTATAAGAAGCAAGAAAGATTTTTCGTGCTATGGAGAGAATAAAGAAAAGAAGAACCGTGAGCACAGAGAGTAGGAAAAAACATATGTTTATACACGGGGTGTGGGTATCTTGAAATATCTAGCTAGCCCAAAGATTTACGGTTGTTCGGAAGTGTCACTATGCATGAAAGAGATGCGGGAGAAAGGTCGACGTAAAGAATTATCATGATGGGGGTGTATCGTGTCTTATGAGTAACTTAGGAAGCCGTTTAGTTTTTTTTCTTTTCGCCTTTAGTCGGGATTTTACGCCATTCCGTTATAGGAGGCTGTCATCCCAGTGTGAGCGACCAGCGTTAATATCAATGCCGGGGTATAGTTGAATGTGACCTCCTGCGTTGAACATTGAATCCGTAGTGCATGATACGCACACGTAAGGAGGTAGAATATGTGGCAGCTGGTTCGAGTGTAGCCCAACGCATTTTATGTGCAACCACTTGACGCATAATTCATTGGAAAAAAGTTAGCAAAGAGATTGACAACAATAAGCGCAACAAGGCAGCATACCGTTGAATTATTGGCTGATCATTGACATCCGGGATGTCGCAGATGCAGGCGCTTCCAAGCGCTTGATATCCTGTTGGAGTGTACAGTTCCTGCTCGGAGACCGTGCTTGGCAATATGTTGTTTAGAGAAATGTTTTCAAATTGGTCAACGTTAACAGAGTAAGCGGGGATGGATCTAGGCAAAGATACGTTCGACGCGAACAACGCTGTGTTCTTACGTTGATCAATGTTGAGAAGCTGCCCAGCACCCTCTGAATGCGATCGACTCAGCGGGTGGTTCTGTGGCTCAACATGCGAACTGCGCCCTTGCTTCTCTCGCTTTTGCTCTTGAACCACCTGTCTGAGAGCATCCTGTGCATCGTTACAGTCACATGATGATAGTGCGAGCGGCTTGCGTGGTGTGGTCAAAGAACTCTTCATGGTCAACGAGCCATCTTCACCAGCATCAGACTGGTCCTCTTCGTCCTCATGAATTGAAGATTCGACTGGTGAGCCACCAACGGTGGTAACCTGCGCTCTTGCTCGACCCTTTTTATCTACTGTCAGTATAACAGGTTGACGTTAGTCGTTTTGAGAAAAGGATGACATGTTTGCATCGGCTTTGTATTTCTTTAGCGGCGACGATGTTCTCCGTATGTTTGCGAGCATCAGCCCATCTGTGAGGTCTTAGCCATCCGTCGAGCAGATTGAAGCAGGCCTAGTAAGCGCGTCCGGGATTGTACGTATCTTACTATACGTCATACTCCTTCGAGGACCTGCACGGGGAGCTTCAGAGGTGGTAAAAATAGGAACGGGAACACGTAGCTGGCTGCTCGGCTGCTGCTGCTGCTGCCGCTGCCGCTGCCGCTGCCGTGGTTGTTTGACAACCTTCCGTGACCTTTCCAAGTTTTTATCACGTTTTAGTTGGTCCAAGGTGATATTGGTATGGTCGCCTATATTCCATTATCTGGGTGCCTCCTATAGTATTTGAGCGAGTCCGGGAAAACTCCTCTACTTTCTTTGGCCTCCAAAGCATACTCAGACCAACGCTTGGGGTTGCAGAAAGCGAAGACGGAGGCAACATAGCATTCTGTCGCAATGAGACTAGACCAGCACTTTGCGGCCTTCCGGGATGTATGATTTGGTGCTACAGAATCGCGACCCGAGCGGGTGCTTGAAGGGGCTTTGGAGGCCGGTGTTGTATTTGTTGGCTCATAGGAAGTCCTCCCGTGAGGCTGGTCGCTACGAAAGGATCTTCGTCTAAAATCGAGCAAGGCATGTGAGAAGCTCCTTGCACAAGGTTCTGTGATTCCAATAACAGACCAGCCTGTGAGCAGACAGGAGCAGGGGTTGGACCCATGTTATAAACTTCCAAACGGACCGGGGGAGTGATCTGCAATAGTGTGAACTGATAAGGCGAAGCCTCCATGGGCGTTTTGCCTCCAGTTTTCTGACGCCAAGCCTCGCCTGCCATTGACATTCTTCTTGATGCTAGCGTCGATGGGGTTTCCTGTACATTCTGTTGTAATTGTCGTGCTGTTCGCCGTGAGGCTGTATGTCGAATAAGAGGTTGTGTTTGCATCTGAGCATACGGTGCCGACTCCGGAGTCTGCTAGGTACAGCACAAACAGAAACAGTTCAGAAAGAAGCACACGAAGGACGCTCGCACATTACCACCATCTGATAATCCCCTCGAATTTTTCTTTGCCCAGTATCTTACGTTCATTCACTTTCGGCAGGCCGCATTGATGCAAGAGTTATTTCGCATGAGCGACACCTTCGACTGGAGTCGTGACGATCCAGCCAGAAAAGAAGCACATGAAGAGTTCAAGACCGCGATTGTGGAACAGTTCAACCTTCTGTATGGAACTGAAGTTGAAGATATCCAGGCTTGGCGCGGACATTGCCTTGCCTTGGAGATATTTCCACTTTCCGATAATGTGGCTGGAGTGAAAGAGGTATGTCTCTTTGGATCACCCGGAGCAGCGTCAACGAATAAGAAGCGTGTCTTTAGCTTGTTCGGTACTCACGCAGTTCGGATCTTCAGGAGAGTCTTTGTCAACCTTGTCTGTCTCATTGATACTGAAAGCACTGAGCGGTCGGTGGCTCAGTTCTCCTCGCTCGAAGAATTCCAAGTATACACTATCAGGACGGGAAAATATTTTCCAAAGGATTCTGCATACGACGGTAGGATGTTGAGATTCTTACTGCGTGAGATCCTGAACAAGCGCCAGAAGCAGCAAGTCGAAGCGCTTGGCTAGGCCTGATGGTAGCGAGTGAATTGTTCTCGAAATTATTTATTGCCTATCTCCCTATTTTAACACAGCATGTATACCGTTAAGTTTGAATTGCACCAGAAAGATAAAGGTTCTCCGGTTGGAAGGTATCATGACTTCACCATTGATAATAAGAAACAGACAGCTAGACAGCAGCCAAACGAGGAGAGTAAGTTTTCGAAACGATGATCTAACAACATGGAGTGGGGTGTGTGACGATGCTGGACGATGTTGTCGAAGCTGGCTTTGTCTGAAATTAGAGTAGGCTGAATGCATCGGAGGACTCTTCAGTTAAGCGTTGCTTGTCCACAGTGGCGCACTGTGTTGACATTCGTAGCTACTCTCTCATTCGCTTACACGAATCAAAACTGAGTCCTGGAAAGTCGAAAGCTTCTCAAAGCGAACGGGTCTTGGAGGTTTCAGCATGGTTGATCAGTCTGGACTAACCTTGACATGATACTATAACATGCGAACTGGGATTACTTCCAAACCGACTGGCGTATAATTCTAGCATATAGTTGAAGCTCCCTTTTCATGAGGATGAGTTAGCAATCGAATCAGAAAGGCCAAGGATTTGAGCAAAGCGATAGTATATTCAGTAATTTTGAGCATACAAGCATGTAACGTTTGAGCCTAAGCCTTATGTTCCTGCAAAGTCAATGTCGAGCAATCAACAATAGTGTTTGTCGGCTTCCTTGCTCCTACACTGATTTTCTTGGAAAGACGTTGAACACAGTTATGAGGTATTGTTGATATCCACCACTAGGATTCAGCCGCCCAGGTTCTTTTCTTATGGTTCATGAGAACTTAAATCCAGGAATATTGCATGGAATTTATTCTTAGCAGTACTCTTGTTCAGAACTCGAACTAATCGAACTGATCGAAAAAACTATATGCATAGATCATATGGTATTTGGAACCTAACAATACGTAATTTCGCGTGATTTCCTACCAGGTTTTCAATGGAGTACCCCGAGAAGAGCTCTGACGTGTGGATAAGCTTTTGCTATCTTCTTTGAGATAGTCTTGCCAGTCTTTGCTGTGTAATCTCTAAGTTGCGACCGCTTCAGGAAGATAGGGTTCATTGCGCGACCATTATGCTTGCATTCTATGTAGTCGCAGATGTTGACGAAAAGACTCGATAAAAACTTATAAGATCAGTTTATGAGTTGGACTTCAGCATCGGAGGATATTGTATCTTCTTGCATTGAGTTATGATCGGTGGCGCTGGAAGATCGTATCCCAGATCGATGCAGAGTTGTTGCAGCCCTCCCAACTTGAGTATTTAATCGTCTCCGCCGCAAGTTTCTTTTCAATGATAACCCCCCAGACGAGGACTCGAGCAGACCAGATTAGCAATCAAACGCTTCGTTGCTCGTACTGTAAGTGCTCGGCGATAGTTTAAGGTGCCCCAGCTGTCTCTCAAGTGGATTGTCTATGACATTAAGCAGGTTATAGGGATTGTAAGCACATGCCTTACCATCATTGTTCGCTCTCTCTCCAATGGTCTTAAATTTGCCGTGGCATCGTCTATAGCTCTTTCCGTCGCCTTTCCATTGGCTCACAATAGCCAAACGACTAAATTCGTGTTCTAGCTCAGCGCTTTGCTGAGAACAAAAGCCCGCAGAGGTACTAAAGAAGTCGAGCTGCCCGTCAGATAATATTTGGAGGCAGTAGTGTTGATGAATAGGTGGAAAAAGGTTGAGTGTTGTTCGTGAAGCAGGGACCGGAAGCTCCTTTGGAAAACCAGGCAGATGTACAAAGAGGTGTACGGCACAGAAAGTTTGACAGAAGTTCGATCTCAACTCAACAACTATGGAGCGGCTTCATGGTATCTCCGGGAGATACCTTCCGAGTCTTGAACATAGAAGCAGAAGGGAACTTGGTAACAAAGACGAAATGTTAGTGAACTTCAACAAAGAGAAGGATATGCTTTGCTTTCATCAACATGAAGAACATTACCATACCATATCGACATTGATACGAATTCTACCACCAATCTCATCAACGATTTTATTAGTACTATATGTAGTCGTTAAAAGTCTACCATTAGAGAGGATGGTAGTGCTCGAGAATGGCCGTTAGTATTACTGCCATGCGCGTAGATACAATGAAATCGAATTTCGCTGATAAAGTGTAAAAGGCATGTATTCAGACTTGTAGAATCCCTACAATCTGGTCGACGCGACCTGTTGAGGCTGTACTAGAGCCCGAAAGTCTAGTTCGATGTAGATGCGCGGGCGTAATCTGAAATACTACACCTTTCCTAATGGACTTATCACGGCATTTAAAATATTCGCCGTAAATTTCGTCCCTTCGTCCTCACTAACAATCGGTGGGACTGGAGCACGCCAGCTTTTCCAGACATTCCCACAACACGGCCGAGCAACGAAACTACCAGTTTGGTGCTTCATATATAGATTGCAACAGTAGCAGAAAGTATAATGCACCCGATACAATTATCGCTATTCACGAATTCTTAAGGTTGTTTTGGTAAAGCATGAGTTCTGGATAAAATCGGGGTCGAGAATTACGACCTGCACATTCCTGGAGAAATTGAAACGTAAAGTCCTCAATTCTCAAGCCGACCAGAGGCAGCCGGATATGTTCGAATTGTTTGTTATTATGTGCGGGAACCATGCAACCTAGTCCGTTATACAAATTCGTCCTTGAATCAGGCTTGGGCAGTGCAGTTGGTTGAGGCGAGATGATGAAGCCAACACGAACGTCATTAAAAAGTCTCAGGATAGCTGAGCCTCGTCCACCAACGCTTTTGAAGTTCTTAGCCATGGCCCGATCGACCAATATAGTGAAGTAGCAAAGACAAAGGCGTGGGACGGGTAGAGTTTGCATGCTCGTTCGCAAGTAAGGCCATGGTGTTGGTGTTACAGAACCTGGAGGCACTTGATGCATAGACACAAGTTCACGAAGAATCCAGTCAATGTAGGCAGAAGATTTGTCTATAAATTCTTCGTTCGTGCATAGCCAATGCTTGATTTAATCTACGATGTCCTCAATTGCAATGACGAGAACACCAATCAAAGCCGAGACAGCGGTACTAACATGAACTAAAGGATTTAACCTGTGGATCGAGTATTATGACGAGTCAAATTAAAGCGGTGAGTGGCACCGGCCGTTGAATATTAGAAGCTTCTATTAATTTGCGGTTAAGAAGGCCTTCAAAACGCTACGCGAACATGTCGACAATGAAATATAGATTTTGCTCGATTCCCAGTCAGATCCCATCGAGCTCATTCAGGAGGAGATACGCCGTCTACGGATGTCTTTGAAGACTTTTCTTGCCCATAATCTCATTGATGACCGTAACGTATACGACAATCTATTGCAGCAAGAATGTACGATCCGAGAGACGGATTTACATTACAACTTTGCACTGCAACGGTCAGCCTCGGAGCGTGCATCTCCTGAAGCCTACGCGCCGACATCGCTCATAGATATTGGGGATTCTCTCGCTTTCAGACCATCAACCACTAACGAAGGAAATGCTAGAACTCACGCTCTCCTGCACTCTTTGGAAAATCAGACCCTTACTTCCAATGATGTGGCACTCCAACCATTGCAAGTGATTGCTGAACAGGTTCTCTCATCATCAATCGCTAGCTTATTCCATGACACTTTGGACACAGACGATGAAAGATCTCAGCCTCTGTTCCACAATATCCACCAAGTTTCGAATACTGCTAGCGATATTGGTCTGAAGAACAGTCCAGGATGTGATCAAATCGCTGCAATTCCTTCTTAACAATTCAGTCCGTATCGCGTTCTTATAGTACTCGAAATGATATTATACGTCTACTCCCAAGTGTCGACCAGTAGAATAACTTTCCGAACCTGCTCGCTTTTGCTCGTAGCATCGATGTAGATGAATTTGGTGTTTACAAAATTGTTGTGCCGGAAGAAGTCCCAGGGCGAAGTTCTTCGACGATATTTTCATGGCTTGAAGGCGATCCAACTATTGTTAAATCACAGAAACAAAGTAATAGGACTTTCTAGGTCCAGGTTGGAGAGTGTGAAGTTAAGCTTTCAGCAGAGACTGACTGTACGACTCTTATTCGAATGCGTAATGCCACGTCGATGATAGGTAAGCAGAAAGTGCGGATTATATCCGTATTGGGAACCAGACTAAATCGCGGCACTGTTGTCCTCCCTTTCCGCTCCGCTATCATTTGACACTATGATAAGTAATTCTATCAAAAAAAACCTGAGAAAAGTGGTTGAAAATCCATACCCCAACACTAAGAAGCTTTCCTGAATCATGTGCATACCTCCAGGCCATGACAGAAGGCTAGACTTGAACTCGTCTCCAGATGCAAGGCAAAGGCCGAGATTTTGAAAACATTACGGTTTATGTACTGTATGCTTATAAGAAAACGCCGAAAACTTAAGGGCTTTTCTTGCTCACTATTTATAATATGACATAACTATTAGCAATTGTCCCTCCGTCCACGAAGAATATTCACGAACGTCTACTCTTATTTTGCGAGTTGAAGGTTATTTAGAGATCTTTTAGAGGCATTACAATAGAGAAGAAGTTCTTCTACGTATCTAATAAGGCACGCTAAGCTCCTGAATTTTTCTCTCCGCCCAGATTCCCAACTCGCCAAAAAACACTTCCGGCTGCCTACCTCTCCATTCCCGTAGCGCAAACCACAGATAACGCGCATCTTTTCCTGCTTCAATAGCTGCTTTGTACCCCGGTGCTTGACAGTACAGATGCTGTTAATTATGGGTAAGCTTCTCAGGTGCGCGTAGAGTCTATTCTATTATACCTAAAACATACCTCAATATATTGTCGTGCCCAGCTTGCGTAGACTGCGAGATTATCAGGGCCTGTGTCAGGAGGCTGCAGCGTAACAATTGCTTTTCCATTCTCACCCGCGCTTAAATCGACGGGTCCTGCGGCCACTTTCGGATCTGACAGGATAGCGGGTACGATATTTCCAGTCTCCCAGTCGTATAAGGACGTTACGAAAGGTTGGCCCTGCATATCTATAGCAATCGATGTATTGTGAATGCCGAAGTCGCCATGTTCGAGAACATGCCGGTAAAGTTTGTTATTGTTATCCTCTACAGGCAAGATATACGGTATGGCACGTAAAAGGGAGATTTTGGCTGCAGCAGCAATGGGTCCAACAGTTTCATTATCGTCTTCCCAGCCAATCATGTCGCCTATGTCTTTTATAGTAGCCTCAATCTTGGCACTGAATTCGGCAATCCAATACTCACGCGTTGGAGCCACAGGCATTGGGGGGTTTGTGGATGTAAACGCGAAGATTCGTTCGTGGAGGTAGCGTTCCACATAGTCCGGCGACGGATTGTAATTGAACAGAGCGGCGCGTATGTCTGCCAATTGATGCAGAAGAATATTCTGCACACAATAGATGGATTAGAATAGACTAGATACAGACCAGAGCTTGAGGGTGGATAGGACCTGTTCCTTAGAGCCAAGCTCCTCCCAGACATCATTAACGCCATCAGCTTTCTCGAAAACGAACGTACGACGACCAACAATGTCTTTGGGTATTGTGACTCTGGATCCACTATGCTGTACGGGAATCCGATGATAGAGTAATCGAGAGGCTCGAATAGCAGGAGTAAATTGTAAAAGCTGATAGGTTGCTACCTCGAATCTAGCTCCGGGCGCCTGTACTTCAATAGGGAATCCGTCGAAACTGGGCATGTTAACGTCACCGCGAGCAACGCGTGCAATAACGTCGGCTCGATTTGACAGCTTGAAGTGAAAACCCTAAGGATTGTTTAGGTTTCATTACTTCATTGAACAGTCAATTTGACTTACGTAGTTATTAGATCCCTTATGTACAAAGGGAATATCTGTCACCTTGGTTTTGAGATTGTGCTCGATTTCTTGGATAAGAAGCCTGACATCCCAGACTTCTTGAAAAGGACTATTGTTGTTTTGGATTAATTCGAACAATTGCTTGCCATCGTACTCGTTGTTACTTAGCATTCGAGGCCATTCATCACGGAAGCTCATTCTAATCCGGGACCTGATGCAAAACCTCGATGATAGATAAAACTGCGCCCTTCGATGACGAAGCAGGTGAATATATTTAGGTGGTGGAAGGATGAACTGCCTAGAATATTTAATATGTCTGGCGAGCGATGCTCAAATATATGCCCGGGGAACTTCAGGCGGGCAATACCGCTCGCTAGTAACATTCGCTAGTAATAAGTCACGTTACTCCATAGAACCCCTAGAGGTCACGTTACTATATAGGACCCCTAGAGGTCACGTTACGAGTGTTGTTCTCCACTTCTATACGTTCACGATCTATTTCCTTCTCCCTCGACCTTCGTCTTCCGTTGTAATAATCTTCTGAGTACCGTCGCAGGTCCTGCGCTGCGCAGTGCAAGGGCGCATTCATGTATAACTCAGAGATCGCACAGACGCCGTCACCGCCTCCTTTATCAGGGATACTTACGCCGCCTTGGACCGGCGAGAAACCAGTCCCTACCGCCAGCACTGCCGTCGCGGCTCTTCTTCGCTTTTGTAAGGCATGCCAGAAGGGGTACGCAAAGCAACACTCGTGGACTCGCTTCTCGATCAATCCGCTACAGTACGCAGAGTTTGAGCGGTTTGCGCGGCGTGACAGCAAGCTCTGGGACTACTTGGAAGAGAAGCTGCGGTAAAGGAAGCTTCTTTTCTTGCGTCGCTCGCTATTTACACTGTACTGACACTTTACAGGTTTGACTACGACGCGAGCAAGTCCAATTTCGTTGTTAGGATGCCTCTTAATCTCCACGAGAGCTTTCTACAACAAGTCTGCAGCCACATTGAATCTCAGCTAGACCGGTTCAAAAAGCAATCGATTGATCGTAACAACAACGTCGATACTATTCTCAGAACATGGGCAGAAAAACTGGTGGGTGATCGCTCAGCGGACATCCGCCTAGATCTCGCCGACATCACGCCCGACCGTTCCAAGCAGTCTCCAGATACGTCTTATGCGCATAGAGATGCAAAGTTTCCAGGCTTAGTCATTGAGGTCTCTTACTCTCAAAAGGCAAAGGATTTACCTAAACTTGCGGACAACTATATTCTCGGGTCTAACGGCAACATAAAGATGGTGCTGGGTCTTGATCTTGATTACAAGCGGGGGTCCAGTCTTGCCAAAGCTTACGTATGGCGCCCGAAATTCACGAGCGTCGAGGGCGATGAGGGCGTCGTCATTGAAGAGCTATCCACTCAACTTGTGTATGAAAAGGTTAGCCGTAATTCCCCTTGACATCAATCGTCCTTTATTGATCCCGATAGCTGTTCCGAGATGACGAAGGACTTCCTATTACCGACTTTAGTCTTACCTTGAAGCCCGGGGATTTTTGTCCACGAGAGCGTCTGCCTGGTCCGCAAGGGCTTCCGCCTGATCTGCAGAAGTCTCTGCTTGAAACCCCAGAATCCGCGTTTTCACCAGCGCTTGTCATAATTGGAAGCGAACAGTTTTGCGAGTTCCTTGACTTGGCCGAGCACCGTGCTGAGATGGTGGTTGACGGTGTAGAAGACGTGCTGTCTCTAAATGCCAGAAAGCGCAAAATGTCATCGTCCCCGGTGGAAGAACTTTCTATTAAGGATGAGATTACGTTCCGTAGCCGGGAAGAACAGGCCGCAGCGAGAGTCTCTGACAATGATTCAGATTACCATCCGTTCGCGAAACAAAGAAGGACGTCTCGAACGCGGGCTGCTAGATAGTTATATATAGGTAGCGCCCTTGAATCATTAAGAAGGCTTCGTTAGGGATTCGCCTACATCTACGGATTACGAAGGAACGTAGGTCAAGGTCGAGCAACTTCGCGATGAGTTGATTTTCTAGATATAATTTACAACTTGTCGGTCCTAAAGTTGCAGCTTAAAAAGTCTCAAGTCTATGTACGTTACATACAGGTCAAAGTCGCGGCATGCAGGCCATCCCGCGACTAGCACTCCGGCCATAAAATGTCGGTAGCTATTGGAATTCAGGCGAAAGGCTTGCAAGATTCTAATTTTGTATAAGTGATAGGCTGGCCTAAGTTAGTTATTGTCACAGGAACAAATGAAAGCTTCTGCAAGAATATCTTGTCCTTTTCGTCCTGATAATGTTTTTAAGAGTATCTTCTCAATGATATCTTGTAAACTAGTTCTAATCGTGCTTATTGAATCGCTAACTGTCTACAATTGTAGATAAGCGATGCAAAATCATACGGGTCGCCATCTCATCCGTGTAAAACAAGCGGGCGATAACATTACGTTGTAGCTGGCTTCATGGCTGACAACGAGGAACTGCTAAAACAATCGGAATCAAGTCACATACTAACGCTGAGATAACGAAGACGTTTTCCTAGTTACACTAAGGGCGTCTCAAGGACCGATTACAGCTAAATATACAACACTGTAACTTAGCGGTTATAATGAATTAGAGCGCATGCGAAGCTCTGCGACTTGCTTATCTAGCTAAGCTGCCTCGAGATCTCGAGTTGCCTCCTCTACTAGCTTATTGTTCAATGGTAGCCGAGAGTGTGATAAATTTCTGTGTGGCTCTACTTGTTATGGAATCAGCTGAACCATCGAGTCTATGCCATCCCTTAAGAAACATACTATTTCGTATAAGATTATGTTCCCACCTGGGTGAAAACAGATACTTTTTATCCGAATCGTTCCCCTTCCTACACCCAAGGCCGGTCAGAAGGGTAACTGAATCCTAGTTCATCCTTTATTATATGGTTTTGCCGGTCTGTCCACCAAGCAGGCCATTGGTACTTTCACACATCAAAGGAGAGTGCCTCAGCATCCTCTAATGGCGTAGACACAACTATGTACGTAGAACTTTTTAAATGTGGCCAAGTCTAGGATACTGTTCGATTGCACCGACGATAATGGATCACATATACTGACACTATCCCACAAATGTATTACAATGTTCGCGTCTAAGGTTCTACAGAGACACCTAATAAGAATACTTGTATGATCATATATAGGGATGGAGCTTTTAAATTTTTAGGTAAGCCCTAAGACATAAGCAACGTAGCTGCAAGCTTCAGATCTATATTAATTTCTGTTAATTATCAAGCTTGTCGTCTATCTTTATCAATTCCTTTTCAAATCTGCCCCCTTCTAAGCAGGACCGATATAACTCATGCGAGACTCCCTTCTTGTATTACAGAGCATATTAGCGTCATGTATCACCAAGTCAAGTACAGTCTTAATTGTCATTGTGGCATGCTCGTTTAAAACCTATGTTAGTCTACCACGTACTCTGCTGGCATTATTACTAACGTTATATAACGTGCTCTCCTGTTCAAAAGTATCTATAATTATATCTAGTTCCATTGACTCTATATATACAACATAACCATTCTGAGATCGCTCTCTAACACACGTTTCAACTATGCGCTCAGTACGGGGCTAGAACTCACTATAGATGTTTCTATAATACTCTATACTGAACGCATGTCACGTATAGTTATATCCGTAACAGATACATAGTTTACTCCATATCTATTAGAGAGTATATAACACATGCAGCAACAGCGCTAAGGCTGGTTGTACCTCTACGTTTAGAACCAAGTCTTTTCATCAACATGTTACTAAATTCTGATGTATACGGGCAGTGTTTCATGCGTGCAGTTCGTATTACTACAGAGTTGGATTCCGTATTAACGACGCCGTCGTACCCTGTAAGCAATACTAAGTAATCAGGTGATACTATAGATAATAAGCTATGTAAGTACATATCTATGTTTAATTCATGTACCATAGTGGTATTAGACTCGCATGGTTTACCCATAGTTGACTCGTGTAACTTATCCGTATCCACACTTACGTTTATACTTGACTCATATACTATATATATACTTGATTTAGGTGATAGATTAGCACTAGATTATTCTTGTAGTACAGTGCTATGTTTATCTAATGTTCCGTCATATGAAACATCTAAAGCTATATTATTAAGTTCTCGAGAACCTGTATTAGGTATTATATCATCATTAGTTGTATCTCGACATTAACTGTAGGGTTAGGTACTCCTATACCTTCTTTCTCAACGTAGACTATGTTTTAGATTGACTTTGACTTAGTCTGAAACATATTCTTTATCTTGAAAAAGCACCCCTTAGCCTTCTCGTCACAGCCTTATCAGCTATTAGTTACAACTAAACATAGACGTGTCAATCACTAAATACTTCCAGTAAGTCCCTACAGCGCTCACTGCTTCTCTTTAATTCTAGGCTCAAGCTAACCTTTATACTTATAGACTTATAAATCGTCCGCTTGTTCAGATTTACTTCTTTCCGATACTTTCACCTCAGTATATTTTACTATACTACTTAAAGGGGTGTCGGCCTCGCATCTCTTAATGAGTTACTCAGTTATACGTAAATGAACATTGCTGTTACCTAGTAACTGTTAGTCACAGCATCCCTCTAGGAAGATCCATCTATAACGCATTCTCTATACACCAACTCACTATCATCAACTACAACTAGCGTCCGGGTCCCTTGGGCTATATACCTTAACCCTCGCTGGGATCTAGGATTATCTTAGACCTTATAGGGAACTTGTAGTATACATTCAAGAGGGTGGGCGGTTGACCTTGTCTGACCAACAAGAATTTACTATCTGTAGATACATTCAGCTGTGGGTGGAGTAAGAGCATCATCTGAAGGCCAAGCATACCTAATGGAGCCCGCATTTACTAAGAAGCCAGATACAAGCGCTCCTTTAGGGGATTATAGAAGAAGCAGAAAGAGGGATGCACTTCTAGTTGAACAAACTCGTTCTCTTCAGAGAAGAGAACGGTTTAACTAGTCGTACTTCTCCACCGCCTATCGCCAGCTTCGGTAGCTGGTACCCTTGATGGTTCCGCTTTTCTTTTCCTTCTCGAACACTCTCTGGCGCGACTTCACCTTACTAGACATTAACTCGAATCCAATAGGTAGGATTTCCTCTTTATGAACGTTGACCTAGAATCCGACCCGCAACTCTTCGTTTTCCTAGAGATCGATTTAGAATCCTATCATGCCCAGGTCTAAGGATGCCAACTATATCAGTCCATATCACGCTGAGTACTTCTAATCGTTGACTAGATGCAGACTCTTACTGTAACCGGCTCTGACTGAAGATATAGCATCCTCTCGATTCTTACGTGTTATTGACTACCTAAAGCTCGTTACTACTACTTATTAACTGATTTCAACCGCAGCTTTCCCCGACCATACCTAGACTTAAAGCCACAATCTCATCGGTCTAAATTACTATAAGCCTCACTCCTCCACTTCTTTTAGCCACTACTGCAATATCTTCTAACTACTGCTATAGGTTCTTTTATACTTAGCATTACCCACGGACTCCACTAGCAGCTTCCATTCGGCTGCGTTGAACTCTAGGTTGCCAACCGTATCGATCCACACCACAGTGAGGACGGTCCTAACTGTTGTAGCATCTTCTGACTACTGCTACAGATTACTTTTGCCTTCTTAATCCGATCGCCCAGCTCGATGTATATAACGCTATACCTCACTCTCCTATGAAGATCGACCCTACTATACTGTTTCACAATCGTAGGCTTCAAATCTTATCGACACTGCTTGCTTTCTTTTACGTAATAATCCTTAGCAACACCTGCTCTATACAACGGCTTTATTATCCCGTTACCTACTCAACAACCTAAAAAGTTTGTATGAATCCACTCTTACCTTACCATTCGTAGAAGTCCTTCTTATTCCCTTTGACAGTACTAACATGGCACAGGGTCCGATCAACGTATGATACCCCCTAAGTATATTGCTGGCGGCGGGGCACACGATAAATCTTACCGATATTCATCTTAGCAGCCTCCTAGTACTCCATCTCGCTCTTTAGGCACTAATTTTAACACGCCCCATATCATGGCTGGCACCATCTCGTTTGGCCTGTATCTCATCAGCCTCAAGCTCAACAAGTCTCCTCTTATTAGGCTACTGTTTTAGCGAGCAATAAGCGAAACCATCGTCCATGCTCCAGTTCGCCCAACCCGAAGGCTCCTCGACTGACCACTTGTTAGTTATATTCTTCTACAATACTCCGTTGACATTACTTCGTTTATTATTACTTCCCATTAACACCTATGCAGCCGCAAGCTCTATATAAAGGTTGGCTTTCTTTTCTCTGTCTTTGTCTCTACGTGCTAATATATACTAATACTAAAGGGTTTTCGCGTTCTGCTTCGCTGTTCATAGATATATACTCGACCTTAGTCACCAACAGTAAACGACACGTTCTAAGGCAGCGGTTTCCGTCGGCGGCTCTACACTCTTAACAACACATGCTCTCGCTCTAAGCCGCACATAAAGGATAGCGCCCGCTTTTTCGGCTTGTTTGCTGACTCGCCTCGGAGAGACAGAAAAATGACTAAGCCCTTCCATCGATAAAAACGATCGCTTTCTTCTTCCAATATCGCCCTTCAGCTCACTTGTCAATCCCGAGCCTTAGGGCTCCGACCCTAACCTATAGCTTTAAGCAGAAGACGGCATCAAGATCTTCGTTGAATGGTAGTCACCTTTCCAATACCAAGCTTTTTAATCCAAGTTCCGGCACTACTGACAGACTCTAACTATCATCGTCTCTCTCTTGAAACTCGCTCACGGTCGCATTTTTCTAAATCAGTAAGATCTTTGCTCCGCACATAATACCTCACCTATCAGCTCTACATCCACGTCGCAGTACTACCAGCCAGCCTTAGTATCGCTATAGCTCACGAAGCCATCCCCTTTTCCTCCTTCCATCGACATAGGCATAATATCCGTAACACTAGTGCAATAATCTGCGCACTAGACGTTCGGGTCCTCGGTGTGGAGAGCTCCTTACGGAAATACTACAGAATAAAAGCTTTACACCACATCTTGTCTTTACCTTGCATGACGAAACAGAGTAACCCTGCCCGCAAGCAAAATGGTATAAAAACGGCTGAGCTTGACTTTGCTGCTTGCAGAACCCTTGGCTGAGGTTCCTGTGCTTATGACGTGTTCTTGCTCTTCTCAGATAACACTATCTACTAAAACAAATAGTTTTAGCGAACAGTTTGCTCCTGAGAAAAGCAATATAAAGACTACGAATACGTACATTCGCTGAACGCCCAACATAAAAAACATGAATCATACTATTGCTACCCGGCCCTGTGTAGTGACCCAAGGATGATAGAATGAGCAAGCGCAAGATTAGGCCGAGCACAAAGTCGATCTAATCCGGAACAACGACAACTCACAGGCAGCACTCTCGTCTTAAG
>Ga0160427_10000617_pt1 | contig 21432 bp, 26 predicted proteins | sample SolpanmetagenomL_FD_108194 | JGI IMG/M metagenome (GOLD analysis project Ga0160427, IMG submission 108194) | Solar panel surface microbial communities from Lawrence Berkeley National Laboratory, California, USA - L | ecosystem: Engineered > Built environment > Solar panel > Unclassified ...
AACCAGGAATGCTGGTGTTGCGGGTGCGACTCATCAGTAAGACCTCCAGTGAAGACGCAGGACAGGTTAACCGGACGGTATACATGGTTTTTACTCCCGCTGATGACGCTGCCCTGCAGGGGTGCCGATGAATCGTGGCGTCAGTAGGCAACAGTTCGTGCGGGCACGCGTGTGGATCAGCGTCTTCAGAGCTCGTGTTGATGGTGCTAGCGGCTGTCTTGGTCTGGGGCCTCGTGGCCCACCGGAACCCGGTCGCCGCTGTCGGGCTTGGCCTGTTGCCCTTTGCCCTCACGCTGCTGTCGGCGGCTTCACTTCCGTTGTCGTCGTCCTCCACAACTGGCGTTCTGGTATTGTTCCGCGCGGGGCTGCCCTGCTGTGAGTTATCAGGCAGCGGCCGGTACGATTCTTGGGGCTTAACTTGGTTGCGTCGTCCCCAGGAAGATTCAATAACTTGCTCTCAGTGCGGCCCCACTGACAGAAATTTTCCTAAACGCCGGCCATCTAGCAAGGCGACTCCGCTGGGGAGCACCCAATGCACATCGTTTTGCTTCCACAAGCCAGGTTCACCGGGCTCATCTGGAAGGTACTCGACCCACCAGCCTGAGGGGGCAAAGATGTGGCCGACCAGTGGGACGAGGAGCTGAAGCCGGTGGCCTGGAGTCTCGTACTCTGAGGAGCCCTCATCAGGAGCGTACAGCAGCCAACGCTTCTGGTAGCGCGGGAGTTCAATTTCAAACATCTTGATCAGGTCGGTAGGAGTGAGGTCAGGATCAACCTTTCGCATGCCTCTGATCAGCGCATGAACCGTTTCGGTTCTGGCTGTACCGATGTCACTTCCATACTCACCGTATTCCGCGAGCAGCCCAGCAACGGAACTGCTGGGAAGGCCGGTCAGCTCCTCGAGAGCCGAGAACGAGATGGGAAACCCTTCAAACTGGTGGCTCTCCATCCAGGCTTTCAACGTTCGCGCCCGACGATATTTTTGTTCGCGCCCGGGAAGACGTAACTTCCGTACTTCTCTGGGAGCCATGGGCAGATGATACCCAAAACCTCGGAGGATAGTTTCAACTGCGGAAGCAGAACCAGCACTGCTCGTTTACCACTCGCGCTAGCTACTCTGACATGCTACTCTCAAACAGTGATAAATCAGAGAGCAATCCTGAGTGCTGCCCTGTGTGTGCAGCTGAGCGGACATACGCTCGATACTTCAGCCATCGTTGCGGGTTTGGCACTGAACGATCCGAGTCGCGAAGAGCGAAATCTGATTCGTAGCGTGCTGGCCAGCCTAGAGGAAGGTGAATATGCCAGCGTCTGCAGTACTGCTGACATCTTCGTCGGTACCGGCCTTGCCATCGAGACAGCTGCACAGATGGCCGTCGACCTCAAATTCTCAGGCCCAGCACAGGAGAACGAGACCGCCAATAACAGCAAGCAAGAGAAGCTATTCGTAGTAGAACAAGACCAGAGGAGCAGCCAGGACATTTACTGGGATCCGGAGCGGAAAGAGGCATGTATCATCCGGACCATCAATCATTGGAGACAGAACGGGACTTGGCCCAACCGCGGAGACGTCGCCCGTGCCGACGGCATCACAGACCGAGAAATCATGGCGTCCGGCAGGTATCACACGGTCCTGCTCAACGCTCGGCAGCGGGTGGAAGCGCTGCACCGATCAGAGCGAGAGGAGGATTGGACACCAGAGGTTCGTGGCACCTCTCAAGTCGACGATGTACAAGACGAGCTGATGCCCTCAGGGGACCGATTGCTCACCGTGACGGGGCGGATCGTGACCGTCGAACAATTGACGACACTGATGCACATCGACCCGGAGCGGTGGGAGATCGAGACCATCACGGGTAATAAATGGGAGGGTCTGCAAGCCGGGGGGGAGCACAGGACAGAACTAATCCAGGTTAAATTTCTCGCCCGGCGCAAGGCATTTGACGCGCTTGATGCAGCGCGTGAACTTCTGCAAGACGCGCCCCCATTGCCACCATTGAGGCGGACGGCACAAACCGACGGCCTGATGATGGCGCTGGGACTGGTTGATCTGCATGTAGGCAAACTATCCGTCCCGGAAGCGACTGGAGACACCTGGAATCTGGCGTTAGCCGAGCAGGTGGCGCTGGAAGCTACGCAGACTTTGTTGACCCGTGCTCAGAATGCGGGGAATATTGCCCGCATTCTGCTGCCCTGGGGGCACGACCTGATCCACACTGAGGATGGTCGGATGACCACCCGGGGTACGCCTCAGGATGTGGCGGAACTTTACCACGCCGTCAATCTTACAGCGCTGCGAATTTCACAACGGGTGATCGAACTGTGCCGCGAAGTTGCTCCGGTGGACGTGATAATGGTCGCCGGGAACCATGCACGCCGCAGTGAGTGGTGGCTCGGAGAGGTCCTGCGGGCGCGTTACGCCGCGTCTGAGGGCATCAGCGTCAACAACAGCATACGTGCCCGGAAATATGTGGCGTGGGAGGGAATTTTGCTGGGGCTGACGCATGGGGATGGTCCCAAGCACAGCGCTCTGCCCGCGCTGATGGCGCAAGAAGCCGGAGTCGCCTGGAGTGGTGCCCACACGCGAGAATGGCTCATCGGTCACCTGCACCATACAAAAGTGTTGAGCCAACGGTTCGTGATCGACGCTCAGGATCAGGTGGGAGTGACGATTCGCCAGTTGCCGACGGTCTGCGGAAGTGACGTCTGGCATGAGGCGGCAGGGTATGTCGGTGCGACTAAACGGGTGGAAGCTCCGCTCTATCACCGTAGCGAGGGATACATCCACAGCATCTGCTATACCCGGCCACAGTCCCAGTTGCCCCCGAACAATGTCATCCATGTATCAGCGTCCGAACCTTTACCAGGCAACCCTGACCTCATTGGGCTGTGAACGATGCATTGTGATTGACTTATAAGCGAGTAGGGTGCGGAGCACGCCGGCGTTCAAGCCTGAACTGCCGATGCGTTTTTATGATCTCTGGACCTATCTATAAGGTCCCTAACCAAACTGGCGGCACATTGAACACCAGCCGGAAGTTCACGTGGGACAGTGTAGGAATGAGGTGGTGACAGGTCTGCTTCGAAGTGTTACTGGCTAGTGATGAGGGAACGTAACCAGACGGCCGTCAAAGACCTGCTTCAGCCTGCTCTTCAGCTTTCGAGGATTCTGAACGGCACGCGCCTGACTCTGAGGCCTGTTTTTCGGGGCACGCCGGCTGGCCGCTTTTCAGGTGTCCAGTTCAATGGAATGGGCAACCCGGCATCGATCAGCACCTGTCTCGCCCGTTTCAAGGTGGCCGAGTCAGCTTCGATCAGTCCTGGGAAGTCACGGGACAGCTCCGGGTCGCCATGCAGCAGGATGAATGTCACGAAGCCCGGGCCGGTGTAGCCGATGACCAATGACTGCTGCACCGAATCGCTTCGGTCCTCGTGTCGAGTCTGAAGCTCTGCAACGAAGGCGATCCGCTGCTCGGCCGACAGGGCCAGCAGTTGCCTGTGGTACCAGAAATCGATTAGGCACTGTTCCAACGCGTCGGAGCAGATAGGGTGCAGACGAACCTTTCTGATGTTCCTCAGCCTCCCCTTTGTTTGAAAGGTGCCCTGATGACGCTACGCGACCGAATTCTGGCCTTCCTGCGCGAACACCCTTCGAGCACCGCACGGACCATCGCCGACGCTCTCGGCGTGCCAGGCGTCAGTGTGTCTTCGTATCTCTCCATGATGTTCAATTCGCATGCAGTCGACCGCAGCAGAAGAATGCCGTTCGCCTACACCCTGCTGGACCCATTAGCCGCTGGGGTGTTTCCGAGTCGCTCTCCGGTTCCATTGGGAAAAGGGACGAGGCTGGCCGACGAGCAGCTGGTCCTGGCCGCACTGACAGAGGGCGTGGCAGGCAACCGTAAAACGCTGCTCGGCCTGTTGGAATGGACTCCTCACCGCCTTGGGCAGGCGGTAGACCGATTGCACTCAGCGGACCTAGTCAAGACGGTCCAGGGATCGTATGTGCTGATCTTGCACAGCCCTTAGCTTTTTTGAAATACCCAAGCCGGGTGCTCAGGCCCGGTAGAGAGTGCTGGGTAAAGGTCAAGGCGCTCCCTCCCAGCCGGACGCGCCTCCCTTTTGTCGACGCTGCGTCAGTGCACTGTTAGACCTCATCAGTAGAGTTGACGGAGTAGAGCCACCTGCTGACGTCCTGCTTGCTCTGCACCAAGCCAAAGCCCCTGCCTGTGCTGAGAAGCGTCTGGGCGGGGACTTTTCTGCTATAATAGGAAGCCTGACTATACAGCTTCAGGCGAGGTTGCAGCGCGCCAAGTCTCACCACGGGCGCGCTCCCTTATGGATTCGCGATGCCCCCGATCACCACGACATTCAGCCAGCAGCTGGCCTCATCTCGGTGCGCTTCCGACCACCCGGCCCGGACCAGCTGAGCTTCCCAGGCCTGCCAGACCTGTTCAAGCACTTCTGGCCGGGCATCGAGCGCTCGGGCCAGTGCTTCCAGGGTGATCGGGTCTGGAGCCATGAACCCTCCCCCACTTAGATCTACGAGGTACGCCTCGGCCAGCAGATCCACCGCCTCCAGCACCGTCCAGTGCATCCTGTTCATCCGTCGTTGATCACCCGATACCAGCGTTCTCGGCACTCAGCCTCCCACAGGCCCTCCCAGGGCTGCAACCAGGAGAGGGGACCACCTTCGAACTGAGCGCAGACCGCCCTTGCTTGAGTGGCCGTCCCGAAGTTCCCTAGCATCGTGCCAAACTTATCGGACTTCAGCAGCACTTCGGCGCGGTGGTTCATACCCTCAGGAGAAGGCCGCAGAAATCCCCAACCTGATCAGGTTGGGGATTTCTGCGGCCTTCTGGCGATCCTTACAGCGCTTTCTTGAGGTCTGCCGCGATCTTGAAGCCGACCTTCTTCCCGGCGGGGATGGTGATCTTCTCCGCGGTGCCCGGTTTTACGCCCTGACGCTCAGCGGTTGCCCTAATGTTCAGGGTTCCCAGACCGGGCAGGCCGACCGTCTTCCCCGCCTTCAGCGCCTCGATGACGACTTCGAGCACCGCGTCGATGACTGAGTCAGCCTCGGCACGGGTCAGGATGGTTTGGGCCGTCAGCTGATCGACCAGCCCGGTCTTGCCAAGCTTGTCTACGCTCTCGCTGGTCGTGTCCGCTTTGGGTGCCTTGCTGGCTTTGGGAGCGGCCGTTTTTGCAGGAGCAGGAGTCGGTTTGGCGGGGGTTTTCTTCGTTGCTTTCGTCATGGCGCTCATCTTGCCACGAGTCGACAAGCGAGACACTATCACTCCAAGTGTCTGGATACTTTTTCCAGCACAGGCTCAGAAGAGCAGTGGCTGGGCGGCCGCCTCCTGCGCGCTCGGCAGCGCATGAATTTCCTTGAATTCTAGACTCAGGCGCTCAAGGGTCAGGGCGGCCGGCTGGCTGATCGACGGGGCTGCCAGAATGCCCCGCACGACCGCAGAAGATGGCAGGAAGGCCCGTACCGCATCAACGTAGCGGGAGAGCTGATGCACAGCCTCCTGCGTGGCCTTGGCCCGCTTCAGCTCCACCACCACATACCGGCCCTGGGCGTCCTGGGCGTAGAGGTCCATGTCGCCCACGCCGCTGAGTAGCTCCCGGTCCAGCACCCGCAGGCCGGGTTCGATCAGCTCCGGTTGCCGGGCCAGTGTCGCCTGCAACTGCGCTTCACTCCCAACCAGGAGAAACCCGGACTCCTCGCGGATCTCCAGGGCCTGGGCGAGGCTGATGTTGAGCATCACTACCCGCACCGTCTCTGCCGGACTCTTGCGACTCGCGGTCAGCACGCAGAAGCCGTCCTCGACCCGGGCCGTGATCGAGTCGGTTTTGGGCTGCCAGTTCATGGGTTTGATGCCCTTGGGGTGGTGGATCTGGAGGGAGCCGTCGCGTTTGATCAGCACGAGGTAGGCGCCGGCCTCGGCGGTGCTGGCGGCGCGACCCTGGTAAATGACCTCGGCCTGCCCGGCGACCTGCACGAGGCAGTCGCCGCTGCGGGTGTGGCGGGTAAGGAACGCGGCGAGCGGCTCGGCTTCCGGGGAGAGCAGCTGCTCTCGGATCACTGGGCGTCGGGCACTTCGACCAGGTTCAGGTCGAGGCGACGGCCGAGCGCGGCGGCCACCTGGCGGACAGCGGTGAGGCTGTGGCTGTGGTAGTTCAGGTCAAGCAGGCGGGCGAGGGCGGGCTGCAGCATGCCGGCCCGCTGGGCCACCTCCGCCTGGGTCAGTCCGGAGGCGGACACGGCCTCGCGCAGCATCAGGCTGACCGGGTCGGGCGGTGTGCCGGGCGTACTTTCCAGGAGGCGCAGGGCCTCAGGCTTGTTCGGGTCACTGTTGGGCATCCGGAGGGTGTCGGCGTCCAGGTCGAGCTCGCCGGGCCAGCTGATGCCGCGTCCTCGGGGCATCACGAAGACCCGCTCGAAGAAGGCACGGTTGGCGAGGAGGGCGAAGACGCCGGGGGCTCCGGTGAGCAGGCCGCTGAGGTCGGCGTGGACCGTGGCGCCGTCCTGGTAGGTGAGGTGGAGGGTGAGGCCTTCGCCGGGGGTGACTTCGGTGATCTTGTGCATGGGGTCTCCTGTCTGCCAGAGAGGAGGGGCGGGGGCTGGAGCCCCCGGGGCCTTCAGGGAAGTGGGGCGATCTTGCCGAGGGGCTGCTGCGCCTGGGCGAGGGATCAGAGAGCGGCGAGTTCTTCCTGATGGGGGGTACCCCAGGCAATCACAAGGCAGTGGGCGGTGCGGGGAAGGTTGCCCGCGTAGACGGCGAGGCTGGAGATGATGATTCCTTCCTCGTCGTCGCCGTATTCGGCGTGGAAGTGCGGGGGCTGGTGATCATGGTGATGCAGATTTCGTAGAAGGTGCTGACCTCTGGCCTGCCTCATAGTATAACATTATTATTATATACTCAAATAGAATGACCACCAGCACAGCAGAACTCCCCGACCGGATCATGATTGAGGGGGTGAACGTGGGCCATCCGTAGTCGAGCGGTGCGGGGCAGTGCGGCCTTCACTGGCTGATCCCATGCAGTAAAGGCCTGGTGGCGCATCTTCCGAAGAAAGCAACGGAACAACAGCCCATTCCTGCTCCTGGTAATCCAGAATGCCACCCAACGCGGCGCTGGGTCGTGGAGGTGGGGCACGGCCGGTTCAACCGTTCCCGCCGCATCCAGACCCGCTGGGAGAAGCGCCAAGACCCGTATCTAGGATTTATCGAGTTGACCGCTTGCCTCATCATCTGGCGCAAACTCGCTCCCAGCGCACTACTCAAAAAATCTTCCGGTAGGCTCTAAGTATCTTGAGGTTGCTCTGGCTCGACCGTCAACTTTAGTTTGAAGTGATGAAGGATGGTGACCCAGACAAGGGGAATCTTGCCCCGACTCTGAAGAGCGCGATTGAGTTCCTGCGGCTCTAGCCCCATCTGCCGAGCGACTTCGGCTTGGCTCAGTCCTGTCTTCTCAATGTGCGCTCGTATAACAGCGCGTATGGCGTCGTTCACTCCAATAGGGTACGTCGTCCGTTCCGGGTTATGTCCCACCTCCATAGCGTAGTCCAATTCGGTTGACGCGTAAACCGTTATGGCCTATGATGGAACGGTCGGGAAGGTACATCAGGTGTTTTCCAACGACAGGCCCCTGTTGCGAACCAGGGGTGAGGACAATCCCTTGGGAGGGCCAATGACCAGCATGACGCCACAGACTGTGACCAGCCCGTTCGACAGCATCCGCCAGATTCACCCGGATGGTACCGAGTACTGGAGCGCCCGCGCCTTAGCACCAGTCCTCGGATATGAGAAGTGGGAACGCTTCTCTGACACCATTGCCAGAGCCCGTCTGGCTTGTGCCAACTCCGGACAGAATACTCAGGACCACTGCCCCGTTGCCGGGAAGATGGTCGCTCTTGGGAGCAACGCCCAGAGGAATATTCAGGACATCGAGCTGACGCGCTACGCCTGCTATCTGACTGCCATGAACGGAGACCCGCGTAAGTCTGAGATCGCCAGCGCTCAGTTGTACTTCGCCACTCGCACCCGCGAGGCGGAGCTGCAGCGTGTCCGGTCCAAGCAGACAATTTCCACCGACCCAATCCTGGCTCAATTGCAGATGATGCTGCAGCTGCGAAACGACCAGCTCGCGCTCACGGATGATGTTCGGGAGCTCACTGCCCGACTCGATCACGCTCCGATCTCAGGTATCCAGATCACAACAATCTTCCGCCTTGGACAGCAGCTTGGCAAATTGATGGGCAACTACTCTAAGGGCTGGGGACTGTTGAAAAGCAGGTATAGCTTGGCCGGATACCGCGATCTTCCCAGCTATCGATATGAAGAGGCCGTGCAATTCCTGCAGCTTCAGATCCAGGCCCAGGTAAATAGCTCCGCCCAGCAGACACTTCAGCCAGTTCTCGATCTCCGCTTGGCAAATCAGGACCATACTGCTGTATGACCGGGCTGATCATCACTGAGGTCCTACCGGAAGGAGACGACCGGGCCTGGATCACCCTCAATGACGGCCTGACCCGGCTGGTGGGTTTACGGCCACTGATGGACCAGCCGGCACATCAGGCCTTGCGGCTGCGTCGGTTGACTCGCACTCCGCGCGTTTCTCCGGACGGTACCCAGGTCGTCTGGCCGGGCGGGTCACTGGTCGACGTTGCTGCTGTCAGGGATGCCCCACACGGCCCTCTTCCGCTTACGCTCTATGCTCTTGTCCCAGAGGCCCAGCGCTATCGCCCACTCGCCGCCCTCCTGCGTGCCTGTGAGCCTCCAATACCGGACTACCTCGATGCGAAACCGGCCCACGTCGTGGCGGCACGCTTTGGATTGAAACCGAACGAGATGGACAACATCCTGGCAGGGCATCGTCCGGCCAATCCAGAGCAGGTAGTCCCCAGGCTGAGTGACCTCGCCCTACTCTTGAGTGGTCTGGTTCCAGATAGTGTGGCAGGCGGCCTGTTGCGTAGCCCCTGGCCCTACGCCCACAGACATTCTCCACAAAATCCCCTGCTCCATACCGCTTTAGGCTGTTTGTGTGCTGGACGCATCGATCTCATCGAGGCCCCTCTCGTTCATCTGTTGCTGGCCCATCCATATCCTCTTGGAACGATCGAATAGGGGCTGCTAATGACTGGCAGTCTCCTATCCACGGCGCACCGGTAAACATTGAGCCGGAGGGCGGCGTTAAGGATCAGTCTGCACGTTTTTAGCTACTGTTTGCCTCCTCCTCCAGCACCTGCCTGAGCAGTTCGTCTGCCCGCATGTTCAGGGTGTCCGCCACCCTCAGCAGGGTGCTGAGCCGTACGTCGTAGCGTCCCTGCTCCATTGGTGAGACCGAGCTGCGGTCCAGTTTAGACCGGTCCGCGAAATCGTCCTGAACGAATCCGGCTTCGGTTCTCAGGACCTTGATCCGCTGGCCCAGTCGCTTCTGAAACTGCTCTTCGTCCTTCGTGTAGACCCGTTTGCCTCTCGCCACGCTGTCTAGGCTGCGGGGAGAACCATTGTTCGCGCTACCTAACATGTCCGTCACGGACATGTTAGGGTAAATGAAGTTTTTCATGTATGGGGGAAATTATGGGAAAGAAAAACGCTGTCGTACAGGGCGTCGGGGAACAGGAAATCGCTCGGCAGAACCACGGAACGCGGATGCAAACCCTGACCAGGAAGATTCGGTGGCTGGACCGGTCACGGGTCTCCAAGCAGGAACAGGTGAGATCCCAGAGTGCGAATAGGCGTACGGCCCGGTCTGTCACCACTCTCCTGCCGGCGACCTTGGGGCTGCTGGTGCTGCTCGCTGGATGTGGGGCCAACCCCAAAGCAGCAAACAAAGAAAACTTTTTGAAGGCCATCCAGGCTTACGAGCAGGCTGAACCCGAGCGGACCCGGCTCTGCACGCGGGTCACCACCGGCATAGAAGACGCCAGCGCCGACTACCAGCCCTCCGTCAGGCAGGAAGACTACTACGTGCAGATGGCGGCGCTCGCGCAACTTGGGTATCTGACCATCACGGACACCACCGGGCAAGGCCTCTTCGCGTCGCAGAAGGTGGTTAGGGTCGCTGTGACGCCGAAGTTCGTCCAGACGTTCGGAAAGCCCGCTTCATACATTCAGGCCGTCTGCGTCGGCACGTCCAGCGTGGAGCACGTCGACGACTTCACGACTCCCGCAGAGATGATGGGCTACCAGGTGTCCCAGGTTGAAGCCACTGTGAAGCAGACGGTCACTGCCGCGTGGACCAAGGACAAGGAACTGACGAATGTAGTGAGGTACCGGGCCCCGACGGCCGAGCGCAAGCAACGATACGTGATGGTCCTGAAAGACAGCGGCTGGGCGGTCGACAGCCTGAGATAAGTCACCCAGGAATCCAACCCCACTCAGCACCTCAGAAGCGTATTCTCCTTTCTTCTTGCCACGGCACTACCAGCCACGTCAGACGCCATGGCCGTCTGTCTCTCAGCTCGAGGTGAGTGGTCTTCGTCCTGCTGACCCTTGGGTCACCGTGGGCCAGCCAAGCATCAACTTCCTGAAAGTTCAGAGGCGAAACGCTCTTGCCAATCGAGACGCTCCATACGCCAAATCTCTTGCATCGCTTCTCCTCCAGGATGTTGGCTCATGAACCACTCCATGTGTAGCGCCCAACCAAATGACGCGTTCATCAGCGAACGCTCTACTGATGACGGCTCCAGATCGACCGAGGTTATGGCTCCTGGCCAAGCCTGCCAAGGCCTCGCTTCCAGCACCTCAGTCCGAACTGGCTTACTGCCGCTATAGAAATGATGCCAGCTCTCGATGAAGGTCAGCAGTTGCTGGTTCTCCTCCTTGAGTTTGACGAAGGCGTCTTTGAGCAAGGTCGCGTAGATTTTCGCCACTGCCTTGTGCACGGCTGGACAGCAGTCGTACACCGTGTTCAGCCGCAGTTCCCGGAGGCGCGGTTGGCGCTCACGCTCCGAGACTGCGAGTCCCCCAGGATGCTCGACCACGAATCGGTGCTGTACCACGGCTCGCCAGCGTTCCAAGGCCGCCGGAGTGACACTCAGGCCATTTGCGTTCCGAATCTGGCCGGCACAGCACAGTCCCCACATGGCCGCCTCGTCTGCGCTCTCCACCGCCCGCAACACGAGGTGGAACCATCGGCCTCCCTCACGTCGCCCACGCCCATCGCCCGCACGACTGTGGAGCCAGATCCAGACTGGCGCCGGGATGTCCAGTTCCGGCGCCTGCTTGGGAAGGGCGCGTGACGGTCTGGCTGAACTCTGCCAGGTTGCGGCCATCCCGATCACCGGAACCGTCTTCCGGGCGCGCTTCGGCCGTTTGCGTGGCGTGCTTTGAACGGATGAGGCAGGAGGCGCGGCCACTGCGTCCGGTTCAGGAACCAGAAACTGGAACGTGATCGGTGGAGGGATAGGCGACTCAGAACCGGACGCCTCCGCCTCCCGGTTGATCAGTGTGATCAGGCTTCTGGCATCGTAACGGTGACCACGGCGCAGGTGCGCCCGGATCCGGCCGTTGATCAGTTCGGTGGTGGCGTTAGTCGCGCCGGTGTCCGCATAGGCCAGAATCTCCTTCCAATACGTTCTTATCGCCCAGGATATCCGGGGAAACGGGGCCTCCGGCGGCGGCTCCTCTTTGCCCTGACGTCTCCACTCCTCCATCCGTCCCATCCAGCGTTCCAGCCCAGCGCGGATCACCGTTGTCGGCTTTGAAGCGTCATACACGTCGTAGAGCGCTTCCCGCCACTGGTACGCTTCCCAGAGCTGTTGCGCTTGGAACTGGGGATTTTGCTGACCTTCAAGTAGCAGCAAGGTCCAGGCCGCATGATCGGCGGGAGTCAGGTTCCGGCGGCGTCTGAGCACCAATGCCCGCAGGGACAGATACGGGTAAGCCTTCAACCCGAAAGACCGTACTGCCTGTTTGGCCGCGATAAGATCGCCGAAGTTCATCCATCGGCCGAACAGCAGGTCGCTTACCAGCTTGAGCAGGTCCCGGTCGATGATGCCCAGCAGGTGGCGTTTGTCGATCACCAGTGTCGCCAGAGGCCAGCGGGCCTTGGCTGCCGCCAGTTGTTCGGCGTGCATGTCGAGGGTCACCACAACGGCGTCCGGAAGTGCGCTGAAAAAGGTACGCATGTCTACGGCGCTCGCCCGGCCCTCGACGATGGTACCGACCCGTTCCAGGGCCACGATGGTCTGCGCACTAAGATCGGTGGCTACCAAGTAACGGCCCTTCAGGATATAGATGTCATCTACCCCCAAATAGTCGATCCTCTGAAGAGGAGCCGATTCTCCCGATAGGGGTGCCAACTGGACTGCGCGAATCATTTTCTCAGAGACGTCGGTTCGTCGGGCCAGCGTCCGGCGTGGTGCCTGGCCGAAATGACGCCGCAGATATCGCACCAGGGCTCCGGTGAGGGCACCTTCTCGGTCCGGCAAGTCACAGGCGAGGTGTTGCTTGGTCACTCGGCAGTAGGTGCTGCCTTCCTCGACGACCAGGATGAGTGGATGGTCTCCGTACGGAATGTCTCTCACCTCAACGGAGGTTCGATTCTTGACCGGGTGCCGATGGCCGCAGAAGGGGCAGGTCAATACTGAAACGGCTCGGTACTCTAGTCGGTAAGGACTGGTATCGTCGCCAGGACCGGGTACGGTCGCGGAAACCAGTTCTAACCGCTCCCCAACCTCGACCGGCGGGATACGCTGCATCCATACACTATGCCAAAGATCGCCTTCACGGCTCTGCTCTATCTCCTCGAAGTGACGCGCTCGCTGCAACCTGAATCCCGGGTTTCTAAGAAGCATCCCCGGACGTATGCTCCCTGGAGTCTCCAGGAACAGCAGCTGATCAAAGCACTTGAACAGCACGGCTTCGACCAGGCACGGGCCGCCGTTCTTGTTCAACGTAGTCCGAAAGCACTTCAGGAACGGCAGAAACGCAACGGGGAGACTCAGATTCGTCTGGACGATCTACCCGTGAGTGAGCTTTCCCTGACAGACGCCGACCTCGATCTTCTACAGAAATGGACCACCGAGGCGCCGCGTGATCCCCTGGGCTGGCAGTATGGCGAACCTGCCCTGACCAGGTGGCTGGCCCCGTCCCCTACCCCCACCCTCAGGGTCATCGACGTGGAAGACGGACGTCCAGAACAGCCCGTGAAGTACCAGGATCGACCCTCACCCTCTCTCTGGGCCCGCCAGGAGTTCGATGACGCGGCCCGGTCGACCTGGATCGATCTGGCAGCCCGCCTGGTGTACCGGAAAGGAGAAGGGCAGGTACTGCTGCCAGCACCCGATCCACACCACGCGGGAAAACTCGCGATCCGTGAAGCCATCCGGCGGGTCGGGTCACAGGTCGCTCCCAGGCTCAGCGTGTCCACTTATCCCTTCCCCTCGGATGCGTCAGACTGGGGTGCACCTGTGGTATTGATCGACCGACCGGAGCGCTGGAGCGACAGCATGATCACAGGGCTCTCCGACCGGACCGTGCTGCTGGTGCTCCCCCGACTGCCCTTCACGGCGGAGGCAGAGGGCTCAGGCGCTCTGGAGACGTCCACTCCTAGCGGGCCACTCAAAGTTGAACTGGCGATGTTGCCCTCTCTTCTCCAGGACACCGATGACGGTGACCCGTTTGGCTACCGAGCCCAGGAGGCGTTAATTGCCCGCTGGAGTACCGGACGACAGACCGAGCGGCAGCAACAACGAGGCGTTCCAAACTCCAGTGGCATGTCCGCTCGGCTCGACTGGCTGTCCCTCCACCTGCTCCCTCCTGGCGGTCAGGTGATTTCCACGCGTGAGGATCTACTCGTCCGAGCGGCGGTGTGGTATTCGTTGGCTCACGGAGCCGAGCAGCTTCCCGCACTCCCCGCCGACATCCTCAAGCGTCTGCACTGGGTGAAGGCCTGCTCGGACGGCCTGTCCCTTCCAGAGCGTATTCCCACCTTGCATCGAACCTCGAACCGCGAGAACCATCCAGCCCTGCAGAGGATAATGGGCCGGGTCTGGCTTGACCTGCTGGCCATGCCCAGCTTCGCGAGTCAGGGCGCAGCCTCGGCGGCAGAAGGCACACCGACCGTGACTTTCGAGATTGCCGTGGAAGCCAAGCCTGACATGACATACATCGGTCGCTAGCTCGGAAATATAGTTCTCCATCAAGAAACGCAGGTCGTGACGGGGGTACAGCCCTTCGACCAACTCATCCTTTATCCGAAAGCCATCGGAGGGCGAGTGCGCAACTTCCACATACTCATTCTCAAATCGCATCACACCCGCTCTTGGATTGATGGATGCCTGTAACTTTGCTTCTCCTGATCAGGTCACCTCCATCTGCCAGTCCGGTTCCAGAAGACACTTCACCAAGTTCGCGTGATGGCCGGGCGACCCTTGCGGGCATACTCGACGTAGATCTCCGATGAGGTGATGTCCCGGTGGCGCAGGTGATCGCGGACCTCGAGCAAGTCGTGCGTCTCGGCATACACGCGGGTTCCGGCGCTGTGCCGGAGTCCATGAACTGCCCGGCGGTCATACCGGACACCAGAGCGCTCACAGAGGGCCGTCAGATAGACGCCGACGGTCTGCCGGGTGGTAACGCTCAGCACTCGGGGGGCCAGTTGCGGCGTCATGTCCATCCACCGCTGTAAGGCAGCCCGGAGGCTGGGACTCACAGGAACGTCCTGACGCTTCTGCCGTTTACCGGTCACGGTCAGGTAAGGGTCCTGGCCTTCCAGATGGAGGTCGGGGCGGGTCAGGCTGAGCATCTCGCCCACCCGCAGGCCTGCATGGGCCCCCAGCAGGACGATCACGCTCTCCTGCGGATCAGCGCAAGCCAGCAGGCGCTGCAGATCCGCCTCCGGGTAAGGCTTTCTCTTCTCGGTACGGGGAACAGGGTCGGCGGGTGCGCGGACGTCGTTGAACGGCGCGGCATCGCTGGCTCCACTCCAGCGCAGACCCGCATAAAGGCAGCGGGCCGAGGCCAGTCGGTTCTTGACACTGGCCGGCGAAAGACCTTGGGACTCGAGCCAGCGAACGTACGCGAAGCCCTCATTCGGCCTGGGCTGCAGAAGATTGATGCCGGCCTGCCCTGCGTATCTCAGAAATGTTTCGAGCGCGTACCGATAGGTGGCGAGGGTGTGATGGCTGACTCTGGCGCCCCGGGCACCCCGCAGGACAAGATACGCCTCGGTCAAACTCCACAGCCCTTCCAGGTCATTGTCGCGAGCCGACTGTACCCCGTAGCGCCGTAACTCCGGAGGGGAAAGGCGCCCGAGACGTTCACTGCGCCCCTGAAGGTCCAGGCTGTACATCATCACGCCATATCCGGTCATCCTGACAGGGTACGAAGGAGGTCGTGACAAGGACGTGAATGACCTTATGGGTGCAGGAGACGAACCAGCCAGAGCCCGCTCTAACAGCTTCAGAGTGGCCTGAGGTACCACCAGTTCAAAGCCTGTCAATGCAAAAATAACGCTGCTTTGTAGAGTTTTTGATCAAAGAATTGGGCACGCTCACTGAAGGAGTGCACATAGACGAAGTTTTATATATATTTTTCATTATTTGCTCATTATGCCTGTCAGTCTGAATCTCCACTGTACCTAACCAAGGTCCGCTCCTGTCAGAGAGCGACAGAGGCAGCTTAGGTTCACGCCTGAGCCGCCTCCGGGCAAGGGGGCATCAGGTTCTCCGCCCGCTCAGCTGAGTGCTCGAACTTCTAACTCTGCTCAACCTCTGGATACGTCGAGCAGAGTTGGAAGTTCGGGTTCAGGGTTGTGCATCTATTGTCAGGCAGTATGGTTCTAGCAAGTTAAGTGCAATGCCAGTAAGTTAAGGGGTTCGGGCGGACCGGCGAAGGTGTCAAGATGAAGGATGAATCTTGGCACCGCACTGCTCACCACGGCCCGCGATCAGCCACTCAACCACCTCGACACCTTCGCCAATAGCCTCGACGCTGCGTTGGTGACGCAGGCCCTCGAAGCGACAGGGACCGCTTCGGTTCGCCGCCGCAAACTCCCTGCGGACCGCGCCGTGTGGCTGATGCTTGGCATGGCGCTCCTGCGCGACCGGTCCATTCAGGCGGTCTGCGACCATCTGCATCTGGTCCTTCCTGATCACATCCGGAAGACGACCATCAGTTCGGCGGGCCTGGTACAGGCCCGCGATCGACTGGGGATCGCCCCACTCAAACACTTGTTCGATGCCCTTGTGACTCGTCATGGTCGCGAGCAGCTTGACGTCCACCGTTGGCGCGGTCTGGTGGTCCTGGGCATCGATGGCACGACGCTCCGGGTACCGGACGGTGATGAGAATCGCGCGCATTTCACGCTGCCCTCAAGTGGTGCGCACCGTGAGAGCGCGTATCCACAAGCCCGAGTGGTCGGTCTGATGACGCCCTTGCCCATGGTTAATTCAGTGCGCTGTTTGCCGCAGGCCATCCAGTACTGTCTCCGGCTCTACTGCAGTAGGCCTTCAAGCTGCTTGAGGAGCTTCTCGACTTGCATCTGAGCAGCGCGCGTGAGCTGGCGCCGGTCGAGTTGACGTCCCATCCCCTGCAGCCGGTCCTGGTACCCCCGCGGCGCCTCCCCTGCCTCCGCCGCCCACGTGGCCAGTTCCTGCCTCGATCGCCATGGGCCGGTCGGCGCGCCCACGAAGATCAGCGCGTCCGCGTGCCGGTCCTCAGGGAGGCGCTGGACCGCCAGCGCAAGCGAATAGGGCATACCGGACCGAACTGCAGTCTGCAGCGCCGCAGGCAGACTGTAGACCCGCATCCGGTTGGTGTAGAACGACAGCCAGGGCATGCCGGTCACCTCCTGGATCAGACGGGCGGTCCCGAGATACGGTTCCTGCAATTCCTCGTGCCCGGTCGTCTTCACCTGGGTGCGCATCTCGCCCAGCAGGCGGCGGGTCACCTCCACCGGGTTTCCAGGTCGGCCACTGCTGACCGCTACCAGCCGAACCACACCCTCCGTCTGTTCGAACAGGTTGACGTCCTCGCGGCGGAGGTTCTCGTCGAGCATCGCCCGGAGCGCCTGAGGATCGTCATATTCACGGATCATCGCCGGCACGGCCGCGCGCTTCAGCCGCCGGAACGCCTCGACGCGGCGGTGGCCGAGGACCACCTGATACCGGCCCGGGACGCCGGCCGGGCGCACCGTGATCGGCTGGTAGAGCTCCTGCGCCTGGATCGACTGGGCGAGCGCCTCGACGGCGCCTTCATCCAGGGTGTAGCGGTATTGAAGAGGGCTGGGCTCCAGGTCGGCGAGCGGAATCCAGTACGCCACCACATCTTCGGACGACCCGTCGTCCGCGAGCGGCCGCTCCACCGCCGTCAGGTGATTGGTCGTCACATTGACCGGCGTGGCGGATTCACCGACCCGGCTGCGCCGTTCCGCCAACTGCTGGCGCTTACTCGGCACGCTGCATCACCTCGGCCAGCACCGCCCGGAGCTCATTGGAACTCACACTGTTCGGCTCTGCGAGGACCAGCGGCAATCCCAACCGGGGAGCCTGATTGAACCGCTCCGCTTCGCTGACGTACGCCTCCAGCAGGTACGGAGCGAGCTGCGGCCGCTGGCGGATGGTCTCGCGGATCTCGCCGTGCATGATGGTTCTCGGATTCCCGAAATTCATCGCCAGGCCCGCGATCCGCAGGTACGGATTGAACTCCAGGTACTGCTCGACCAGCGACATCAGCCGCTCCAGACCGTCGAGACCGAGGTCGCTTTTGGCGAACGGTGACAGCAGCGAGTGACCGGCCATCAGGGCGTTCCTGGTCAGGGGTCCGAGGTTCGGCGGCGTGTCGATCCAGATCTCGTCAATGTCCGACCTTACAGTGCTCAGCGCGGCGATGGCCTCCTTGAGCGCGTATTCCACCGGTTTGGTGCGGTGGAAGTTAGCCCGTTCGAGGTCCTGGAGATCATTGTGTGCCGGCACGAGAAAGACCCGGCCGAGAGACTCATCGGCACCCTCGTGAGGGATGGGCTGGAGCAGGTCGCTCCACAGGGTATGCCATCGTTCCTGAAACTGCGGATGGTTGCGGGCCAGGCACAGTTCCTCGTCCAGCAGCTGCGCGGTGGTGCGGCTGGGGTCGACCGGCATGCTCAGCAGCGTCGCCAGGTGGCCCTGCGGGTCGAGGTCGAGCAGGAGAACCCGTCTTCCTTCCTGGGCCCGCAGGACCGCGAGGTTGGCGGTAAAGGTGCTCTTCCCTGCACCGCCTTTTGCGTTGGCGACGACGTACACGTGCGGCCCTTGCACCACTCCGCTGAAGCTCAGCCAGTCCCGGCCTTTGACACGCCACTGCGCCCCCACCTTGTAGCCGCGGAGTTCCTGCGCCTCCAGCTTCCGGGTGAGGGTACGTTCGCTGACTTGAAACTCGTCCGCCAGCTCCCGCAGCGTGTACATCTTGCCGGGCTCAATGTCCATGCCCCCAAGTCTGACATTCCGGTCAATGATCTGCAAGCGCATGTCCGGGATGTCAATTCAGTTCCCCCGTCATACTCGGGGGAAAGACTCGAAACGGGGCCCGGCATACTCGGGGCATTCCCGTCATACTCGGGGGAGAGTCACGGCCACAAGCCCGTCATACTCGGGGGAAGCACCTGCTTCCGTACCCGTCATACTTGGGGGGTTTACCCGTCATACTCGGGGGGAAACTTCTCTAAAGCCCGTCATACTTGGGGGGTTTACCCGTCATACTTGGGGGGTTTACCCGTCATACTCGGGGGGAAAACAACGAAAACGCCCTCTAGAACGCATTTTAGTTCGGCGCCTGTTGTTGTTACAACAATCTTTTAATCTTTTAAAACATCATCTAAGAAAGCAACAACAGGCGCGAGCAAATTTGCCTATAGTGAGGACCGAACCCTATGGCCAAACCCCTGCCTCCAGTTTCTCCTCCGCTTGCTCCGCGGCACCTGTCCGTGTTGAGCTATGACGAGGCGAACGTGTCGAGGCTGGGGCTGATCAGTATTCAAGAACGAATTCCGGACGACTACACCACCTGGACCATTGATTTTTTCCGGGAGGGCCGACCGTCCCGACTGCAGTGCGTGGCCTCGGCCGAATACGGCGGAGTTCCACATGGGCTCGACGGAGACATCGCCACTGTGCTGACAGACCTGTACATCGAACAGGGGGCACCTGAGGACGGCAAGATTCGGACGACCGCATACGCTCTCCTGAAACGCGCCGGTTTCAGCGACGCGGGGCACTACTACATGGCCCTGAAGCGCAGCCTCCACCGCCTGCGCTTCGCGGGCTACTCGGCAAGCGAGTGCTGGCGAGACGCCGCACGGGAGCGGTGGACCACGGTGACCTTCACCTATCTGGCCGGTCTGAACTTCAGCGCCGAGGACACCGACCTGCACCTGAGCCGGGGCAGCGAACTGGAGGTGACACTCGCCGAGCCGATCGTTCGCAGCATTCGTGCCTCCTACCTCAAACCCCTCGACTACGACTTCCTGCGGTCTCTCGACCGTCCATTGACCCGGTCTCTGTTCCGTCTGCTCGATGCGCGTCGGTATGATCCACTGAGCCTGAGCGATCCGCTTCCGGAGATTCGCGTTGGGCTGATCGAATGGGCCAAGGACTGCAAGATCGCAAATCTTTCACCGGACAAGATCCGCCGAACCCTGCAGGGTGCTCATGACGATCTGCTCGGGCGTGGCTATCTCAGTGAAGTGATCTATGACGGAAAAGGCAGCCGGCAGACCATCACCTACCGGTTCCAGACTGGGGCAGGTGCTGGCCCCGTGGTGTCCCAGATCACTGTCGACAACGAAGCCCTTCAGCGAATGGTCAGCCGTAGAATTTCGAAGCCAGTTGCTGTTCGCCTGCTCACGCAGTTCGGAGAGGAACATATCCTCGCGCGCCTATCCCGTGGCGAGCAGATCCTGGCGAGTGGATTCCAGCCGAAAAGTCACGGCGCCTTCCTGGTCGACGTGATCAAGGACACGGCCGGAAAGTACGATGACGCTACGGCTGTAGAGGGCCCTGAGGCCGTGGCAAGGCGAGCCGCGACCCGGAGCAGAGTCGCCAAGACCATTGCGTTGGAAGAGCAACGAATCCAGGACACGGTGGACCCCAGTCTTAAGACGCCGACTGAACGGGTCGCGTCTGCTCTGCCAATCCTGAAACTCGTGTTCGGCAATCGACTGACTCCCGCAGAGTATGACAGGCTCCAGAAGACCCTGCTTTCACCTGACGTGGATGCCGGTAAGGTCGGCCGGGACGCACTGGCGGCCAAAGTGAGTGGCACGGTCGACGCTTTCCTGCTGACGCTGCGAAAGTTGATGGGAAACCCGTAAGACTTGGGGGATATAGAGGCAGGCCAGGATGTATACTAGTATACACTCAGTCGAGAAATCTCTCCGAACGAGCAGGATGACCCGTCTGACTGGACAGAGAACAGCCATCATCTGAGTGTCAGTGAACCCTGAGATATGGACTTGGATGTAGTTCATCCTGATTCAAGCTGCTACTGCCCGACCCGTGAGTAAAGAGACGCCTCAGATCAGGCCAGATGACCCGCATCTGTAGAATCCGTGAAATCGCCTGATGCTCAGCCGGTCTTTGACGGAGATCGGAACGCCCTACGATGAAGCCGGCGAAATCTGTCGGGTGATCTGCTTTCGGAGCTTCGGCTCCAAATGCCTGACCTCCTGACGAACCTGAACATCAGTTTTGCCTGATGCGCTCTGACTGTTTGCTTGCCCGACCCGTCCGGAAAAGAAATACGAAGTCATGTTGCTTTCAGCGCATGTCCTGACCGAGATGGATCTGTCACGGCATGGGAGACCAGCACGTGGACCTGCTTGCCATCCTCTTGCGGACGCTATCAGTCTCTATTGGCGGCTTTCTTTCCTCTCCGGGTATAGTGCACGTAGACCTAGGTGCTGTCGATATCACGGTGCCGTAGCAGATCTTTCGCTTCCATGATGTCGCCCGTCTGTTGGTAGGTACGGGTGCCGGCGGTATGTCGAAGGCCGTGGACCTTCCGCCCTTCGTAACGTATCCCTGCGCGCTCGCAGAGGTGCAGCAGGCGCAAGCGGGTGGATTTCCGGGTGCGCTAGGTCAGTAGGAATTCGTGTTCTATAAGCGCGACAGCCAGCCATCGCTTGATGGCGCTCACTCCGCGTCCGTAGAGCGGCGCTCTCTCCGACCAGCTGCCCCGGCCCTTGCCGTGCACCTGGAGGTGGGGGTGCTCTTCATCGAGGTGGAGGTCTGAGCGGCGAACGGTGGTCATCTCGGAGTTGCGTAGACCGGAGTCGGCGGCGAGAAGCAACAGGACCTGTTTCTGCGGGCCGCGGCTTCTAAGAGCCTGCGCTCAAAACCGGTTTGGGTAGAGTGGCGAGATGGTCGAGAAATTAGTCCCGGATGGATTGTGGGCGCTGGTCTTTCCCCTCATTCCTCCACGCCCGCCGCGACCCCGTGGGG
>Ga0160427_10000618_pt1 | contig 21400 bp, 14 predicted proteins | sample SolpanmetagenomL_FD_108194 | JGI IMG/M metagenome (GOLD analysis project Ga0160427, IMG submission 108194) | Solar panel surface microbial communities from Lawrence Berkeley National Laboratory, California, USA - L | ecosystem: Engineered > Built environment > Solar panel > Unclassified ...
GCCATCGAAACGAATGACAATTTTATGTTCTGCTACGCTAAAAATGGATGTCCAAAGACTTGGAGCGATTAGTCTGAAAGATGCTAATCACATTACTGCCGATGACGTGGGTACGACTGCCGAGCCCGGAGCTCCAAATGAGACCGACGCCTTCTTGGCTCCCTCACAACTGCAACAATCATATGCTGTAGTCCCTGCGAAACAAAGGCTAGTCACTTTAGTAGCAGTACTTCGAAAGGCTTTTGCAAGAAGGGGCACGACCATGAAAACAATGATATTCTTGTCTTGTGCTGATTCGGTTGACTTTCATTTCGAAGTCCTGACGCGGTCGCTGAATGGAACTCCGGAGAATAAAGACACCTCGGATAAGAATATTGCATTAATAGAGCAGTCAACAACAAAGCCGTTAGCAAATGGTAAGATACCACAAAAGTCTCTGATAGCAGAAACCAAAACATCCGCATTGGCCACGGCTTTTAGTGTTCCAAACAACGCCGTCACTTTGTACCGCTTACACGGATCGTTACCACAAGCTGTACGTACATCTGCCCTTCAAGCGTTTGCAAAATCCACTGAGCCGTCGGTGCTTATTTGTACCGATGTTGCATCACGCGGATTAGATGTGCCGAATGTAGACTTTGTAATCGAATACGATCCAAGCTTCTCACGCGACGATCATCTCCATCGAATTGGTCGAACAGCAAGAGCTGGCAAACCTGGTCGAGCGATGATATTTCTGATGCCTGGTTGCGAAGAAGGTTATGTTTCAGTGCTGAAATCTGGACGTGGAGATGCCAATTCGCATATTACACGTCACGATGCTGAAGAATTGCTACGTAGAGGTTTCTCCGCAACTAGTGGAGTCATATCAAAGTCTCAACAATGGGATGAAATGGCGACAAATTTCCAATTGGACGTCGAACGATGGGCCTTGGACAATGTCAAACACCTGGAACAAGCAAGACGAGCTTTTCAAAGCCATGTACGAGCATATGCAACCCATGTAGCTTCCGAGAGATCATATTTTGACATTAAAGAATTACATCTCGGTCATTTATGTAAAGCCTTTGCTTTACGTGATCGTCCAGGCGCAATCAAAGTGCCAGGCTTGAGACAAGGCAAAGATGCTGTTAAAGCCGGTCGAACTATGAGCGCAAAATCTGCATCACGAAGCCATAATAATGCATCTGCTCGCGATGATGACACAGATGATCGTGTAGCAGCCCCTTCGAACGGCTTGTCGGAAGCAAGGAAGAAGATGGCTGCAAAGATGAAAACCATGAGTGGAGCTAGCGAGTTTAATCTGGGGTGAGAGTTGAATGAATAGTTTCATCTAGAATCAAAATATGTCCCAAAGCGAAACTTTTCCATCTTTCGATCCAAGTGCGAGCCAATGTGTAGTTTGAGCTTGAGAAGAGCGTCTTGTGGCAACCGTGCTCGTAAGGCTTTGAAGTCCAGATCCACTCGTGCTGTTTTGAGAATCTTCCACGACTTCGTGGATTTCAATTTGAGCAAAATCTAAAGCTTGACAGCCTTCTTTATGCCACTTGAGAACCGCTACTTCTTTCAAGGTCTTGCAAGAGTATACTCGGCCCTTCCCATCCCATCCAGCTGTTGCGAATATTTTGCAGTCTGATCTTATTCGTAGACTTTGTTGTCCAGAATGACCTGTCTTTGACGTTTCTTGTTCAGAGCTGAGAGGTGTGTACTTCCCTATAATTGCATCTGCTCCACATGACAAAATGACATTATTGATAAAGTCTAGATCAATTGAGAGTATAGGCTGATCATGTAACTTTGAAGAATACTGCTTTGTCCATGACTTATCTTCAGTCTGTTGCCAAATAATTACACTTCCAATTTCATATGCCGCAACCACAGTCAAGCCATTGCAAGAACTCTTCAAAGCAATTGCCATGACCATACCTACTTTTGTACGAGATTCGTATGTAATGGGAGCTAATAATTGCTCATCGGGCAAACTATATACAGTAATATTACCTTCGTCTTCACCCGGAACAGCAATGAAGCGAGCAGTCGGATCGTTGTAGTCTTGTGCTATGGCGAAAGAGCAAAAGTTCAATGTATTCACTTTCAGCGAATGTAAGAGCCAGGGGCAAGGCAATTCTTCTGGCTCATTTGCAAACTCAACAGGTAATTGCTTCGATAAAATCGCTTCATCTTGACCAGTGAATTTCCAAACATTAAGCTTACTATCTCTGCCATGCCTGTACGACGAATCACATTAGCTTGGCTAGACGAGGTCAATCTTACTTGGAGGTTACGCACGTGATGATCTTGTCGTCATCCCATTCACCTAATCCAAGTAGTACGGAGCTATGTGCACGCCAGACTGCTGCTGGACGTTTCGTTGTCGTATCCCATAAAATAGTCCAGCCATCGGCATCACCCGTCAATAATCTAGTGTTATTACGCAGAAATTGAACCGCATGGATAGCACTTGCATGACCGCGTAAGATATATTTCGGTTGCGGAGGCGTCTCCATCAACAATATTCCAAATACTCTATTAAGCGTGGTTAATTTTTCATGCAGCGTTAAAGTCCGATGTCGAGTTCGGACCACGTGGCATATACACTAGCCAGGTTACTGTTTCATGTTTATATCCTGTGCATGAAATGAGATGGTCAATCAAAAGAATGCATGCAGTCAAATTTTGCCATGCATCGATTGTTGCAGAAATGACCATGTGAAAGTATGCGTTGTCGGCTGGGGTTGTATAAAGTAGTCGGCGTGTCGGCTGGAGCTCGCAAACTCCTTTCCTAGATTTGGTGAACTACACGCTAATTCTTTCTTTTTTTTTTGTTGAGCGATGACGCTCAGGCCATTATCGATCAACTACATAGACCTGCATGCTGACCAATTAATATATCATTAATTTCAGAGAAGCGTCTACGCTAATCGCGGGCCAAGCGCCCTGCCCAATTTGAACTTGGGAGAGCTCTTCGTCATCCCTGGTCATTCGCATATCTCCACACACGCAGTCGCAAGGGTGAATCGCATTGATTGCATTTCAATCTACAAGCGCAAGCAATCCCACTTGAAAAGAGTTGTTTCTTCTAAATCATGGCTGGACCCGAAGATGACAACGTATTTGTGGAACAGGACAATACACCGAAATCTCGAAGAGTGCGGACAGGATGTTTGACATGTCGTGAGAGACATTTGAAATGTGATGAGAACGGACCGTGTTGTTCGAATTGTGCAAGATCTAAACGAGCCTGTAAATGGGGTCTAAAACTCAACTTTATAGATACAAAGACAGAGCAGCCACCAATCATGGAAATATCTTCGGATTATAACATCTCTTTTCTTGATGAATCGAGGGAAATCGCATCAGAATACGTCGGAGGTAAAGAAAGATATGCTATGACAGTTTCCAATTCCGCCATACCTCAGAGCGTAGTTCAACAATCAGAGACACATGATATACAGATCCGATCACTACAGCAGAATGAATTACAACAACAGCAGCAGCAACAGCAACAGCAATCTCAACAATCACGACTAAGACGACAGGCCAGACTATCTCTACAACAAAGTCGTCAAGATACACAAATGACAAAACAAATATCGGAAAATATCGACCCGAACCTTGAATATGAACAACTTCCAACAGCCCCGCCAGCACCCGCAATGTCATACCAAGAATTACCTCCCCCTTATCACGGTGCGCAACTAGATTCTGGATATGCAGAAGAAATGAGTGAAGTAATGACTAAAGCACAAAAGACGAATCCGAGATATTCAAATCTGCGTCAACAAGACGACGATACCACGAATACTACCTTTAACGAAACGAATCACGATCAAACCACTAATGACAATATGCCTCGAACAAATGAAATTATTGATGAAAATCAACAAAATGAAAGCAGAATGAATTACCTTGATGACCCCGATGAGACATTGTTTATGCAAGTCTTTGTAGAAGAGGTTGGTCTATGGATGGATTCTATGGACCCAATGAAGCATGTAAGCAGCCCAAATCAATGAAATGACTTTGAACGTAATCAAACGACGATGGAGATACTGATTGATGTACAGTTTTCCAGATTATTACCATTTCATGCGCTGCAAGAGCCGATGCTGTTGAATTCTTTCCTCGCCTGTGGTGCACGACATCTGACCCTTATCAATCCTGCATATAGTGAAGAAAAGGCACTACATTACTACGACACGGCTACTCGATACCTCCTCAAAGCTCTTCAAGATCCTAATCGCGATACAGTCATTTGCGCAGCGACTGCAGTAATCCTAAACATTTATGAAATCATGAGTGAAAAGGCATTACAACGAATGAATCATATTGCTGGAGCAAGAGCTTTGATAAAAGAATGTGGATGGGATGCGCGAGCGGTAGGAATCGGTGCTGCATGTTTTTGGCTGAATGTTGGGTTAGAAGTTCTAAGTTGTCTTCGATTTAATTGGCAAACCGCTTGGGATCCAGATGACTGGGGCGTTGACATGAATATCGATCGTGAAACACATAACGGACGTGAGGAAATTTGGACGCATCGTGTTCTATATATTGTAGCCAAGGTTTGTAATTTCAGAGCAACTATACCTGTGTTTCAAGACTCGGATCAAAGAGAGGAAGAAACTCGAAGGCAGAGTCGATACGCTCAATGGCAGATACTTAAGAATTGGGCCGACTCTTGGAATGATAATATACCGAGAACAATGCATCCAATGGCTTATTTGCCTGCTCATTTGACCGCGTCCAAATCCGCCTTTCCAGAAATTTGGCTAATCAAAAGATCTACCATTGTCGCGAGATTATTTTACCATACTGTCATGTTACTTTTGGCTCAAGTTCATCCATACATGCCGGCAGATCATCCGGAAATGTGGCAGATGCAACGATTACATTCACAGACAATATGTGGTATTGCATGTCACGTGAAAGACAGGTAAGTATCAAGTCTTTTCCATAAGAAGCTTTCAACTGATTCTTTTCTTTCTTCCAGGGGTGTCGCTTCTGTAGCGTTACGATCGCTAACTCATGCAGCAGAATGTCTAACAGATCGTCATGAACAGGAAGAAGTATTGAGAATATTTATAAAAATCAATAAAGAAACTGGGTGGCGAATAGCCTTTATATTCAAGGAATTACAAGAAAGATGGGCTTGGTCAGATGATGAGTTACCAAAGGTGCACATTACCTCGAATTCAGATCCCCATGTACGAAGTGTAGGACAGAATACGCCTTCTATACATAGCATGAGTTATAGACCTACAACAGGGGATAGTACAGGCACTTATATGACTAATGCGTCGAGTAATAACTACCAACAAGATATACAATCTTATCCTGGCTCAACAGATACTGTTTGTACAACGTCATCACACGTCCAAAATCATGATTTGCAAAAACAGTTTTATGACCAACAACAGCAACAACAGCGACAATACCAGCAGCAACAACAACAACAACAGCAACAACAACAACAACAACAACAACAACAACAACAACCAAATATGCCTATACCGAGAAAGATGCCAAGCGGAATTGTAAATCCAATGTTTGCAAATTCAGACTTTCGTATGCCACAACATCCTTATCAAAATGTCTATGTCGCTCCGAATAACATGCCAGATCAACACGGCGTAGGTGGTTTACAATGGGGAATGTCTTTTGGACAACAATCTATACATCATGGTCATCACGGTCATCATCATAACAATAATAATAATAGTAATGGTAATAGTAATGGTGTTGATGAGAATTGGTCATGATGAAGATAGATGGTCAAGATTTACGTTTACGATAATGTATATACCCCCCCACACACACACTTACCATGTGATAGAATCATGAAACTTGTCTTTTCATCTATTGATTATAACTCGGCACGTAAGCTGTCTTGTATGATAATGATAACGATAACGACAGTGATATACAAAGAGACTATCATAGCAAATGTGCATCCGAGTCTTGTTTGATTTCTATCTACTTGTACGTTCATCTATGTTGAATGGAAATGTATTCAACCTTTATGGAATCCATGTCCTGTCTTTTAGTCATCTACTATGCATTCCGAAATGCTTTCTATCTATTTATCCATCTATCCATCTATCTATCTTCTCCAAACCACTCGTTTCAAAACGATGCATAACAACAATGCTTTTATAAAATCAATGCTAAAAACCTAAAACAAAACTTTTATTGCAAAACTCCCAATTTAATTACTTAAGCAAGCGATTCATAAAACAACATGACAAATAGAAAAAGAAAAAGAAAACAAATCATAGCAAGAGATGTGGTGGTTAGAGGATATTTCTAAACACACTCGCGAATCCACCGCCGCTTTTCTTAGTAGACACGGACGGTTTATTATTATTGTTGGTAGTAGGATTTTTGTCGCTGCCGCTTTTAATACTACCAGTGTCAGAGTCGCTCCATGTCGACATACTTCTCTCTGTAAGAGGTTGTGTTGTAGATGTTGGTTTTGAAAAGAGGGGAAAAGCGGGGTTGGAAATGGGAGTAGGACTGGATGGACTGAGACTTGCGTCTCGGTTTCGCATAGCGGCTGTTAATTGCTCGCTTAGTCCGACAGGAGTGAATGGAGTTTGCATGACTGCTGGGTTTTCAAAATTGTTGGAAGGATTGTGTTGTGCGGTCCGAGAAGGAGTCGATGTTGAAGAACCAGGGATTGTTGTAGGAGTGTTTAGAGGTGAAGGTTGAGTTGTTACGAGTAATGGTGGTGGTTGATGAGAAGGAAATTGTTGAAGGGGTAATATAATACTACTATGCGCAGATGAAGACGACGCTTGATCACCACTAGAATTGATGTCGGGTTTGACGCCAGACTTGTCAATGTTCCTGGTAAATTCCGCCTCTTTACCGAGTGAAGCGTTTCCTAAAGATGACTTGGTCGATTGGACAGAAGAAGATTTATACTGTTTGAGTTCTTGGCGAAGTTGTACCAAATTAGTACGCAAACTCTCAGTCTCTGCATTCTTTACAGTCTCTTTGTTCAGATCATCTTTCAGAGTAATCTCTCTAGCTTCTCCTTCCACAACAAGATCACGCAATGCTTCTACTTCATCTTTTGCCTTTTTCAATGACAATTCCAAAGCTTCCTGATTCGAAACCTTTCCCCGTAAAACACGAATCTTGTTGTTAAGTTGTTCCTCACTTTGCTGAGAGTGAGTCTTTCGAGTTTGTGTTTCGAGTTGTAACTTTTCGGTGAATTTGATCGAGTCATTCAACTTTTTCTCCAACGTCCTGTTTGAATTGACAAGAGCGGCTATTTCTGCTTCAACCGTTACAGCCTTTCTACGATCATGTCTAAGCTGACTAATAGTACTAGCATGCTTTTGTTTCAGGAATATCTCGTAACTTAGTTCACTTTTAGTCATCAATAATTCACGCTGCAAATAAGCAATATCTGGGTCCGCAGAAATGCTTCCAGTATCTAGCAGTGACAAAGTGAAAGGGTCAGGTTGAACTTTAGGGGCAATCGAGGGAGACAAAGTTGGAGAATCTGGTAGACCTGGTTGTTGTAGAAAAGTCAAGGGTGTAGTACTGTCACAGCACAAACTCAAACAGCTAGCATTGATTTCTTGTGCTGTCATGCGAGCCCAACGATCTTCACCAACCTCTTCCTCCACCGTAAGTGTGAAGAAATTGGGATGAAGGAGGTGTTGCCTTTGATATGGTTCGGTACGAGATCGAATGAGTCCTTGATCCAAATCATAGTAATCAGCACCAGGGAAATCAATCTGTTTGAGATATCGTCTTGGTTTTCTAATGTAGCTTGTGAAATTCAGAGGATAAAGGCCGTACAAATAAGTAAAGTATGATGATAACTCCGGTTTCCCAGTTTCTTCTGCAAATGAAGTTTGTTCAAGAATGTCCCACTCCGGATCTATGCTAAATCTATTATCTTCAAGCTCGTCTTCACTTGGCCGACGACTTTCTGATCTGCCAAAGTCTCCCTGTGCAGTGGCTGAATAAGAATTAAACTTTTCCCAAATCAGACATCGTGTATAAATCAAAAAAAGACGGGGAAGATGCTGTGCTATGCTTGTAAATGGTAAAATCATGAGTAAGCATTGAAGTGCAAGTGAAATGACAGCCGCTGATCGATCGTTCATGAGACATTTTAAAAGTTTGATAACGATTGTGCTCCCGGCCACTTCGGAGAGATTTTGGTTTTGAAGGGTAAGCCAGGCGTTGAGTAGCTGAAGAGAATGGAAACGAGTGGCAGAATTAAAGAATGGAGCTTCTAGAGCGTTAAACAGTAACTGTATGGGTTCTGTCAGTACCTGTATTCATATGAAAAGGAACAAAAAACAAACCTTTGCAGAAATTTGTCCAATCGCAATGATGATTTGTTGAAGTTGTTGATGAGCTCTGTTACGAGAAGCAACTTCTGATGCCGCTTTAGCATTATCAAGGGAATTGGCAGCCTGGACATAATGTAAAACAAGTTTTAAAATGAGAGACTGTTCTATGGGAAGTGACAGTTGGTCCGAGTGAGTGGCCGTCTGTACAATGAAATCTTTTGATAGTTTGAGAGTGGTAAATCTTGTGCCCTGTATATCAAGTATGGACCGAGCTATTGACAGAGCTTGTATAGACACAACCTCGTTTGAAACAGCTCGGGACAAGGAAACCAGTGAATTCACGGCCACAAGATATGCTTCAACTTTGTCCTCATCTTGCTCTTTGGTAACTTGATTGAATATCACATCCAACTCCTCAACTATAACTTGTGCAACGTTCTTTGTAACACTGTCGCTCGACTTTACAACAAGTCCATCAAGGTTATTTTTAAGCTGTACCAAATCGTCATCTGCAACGTGAGTTTGTGAAAAGAAATTCTTCAATGTGGTAGTAATGGCGTCTACAAAGCTGTAAGATACATCAGAACTGTACTTCTAACAAAAACATACGTCAGATCCTTCGACTTACCTTGACATTGTCACAAACGAGTTGGTGGCGGAAATGACTGTCTAGAATCGTAAAGCGATGATTTCGATACAACAAACATGACGGAGTAGAAAACGAATCCGTGTACCCAAAAGTACAGCCTTCTGTTCAGAGTAGCGCCATTTGCTGCAAACGGCCAAATCTGCAAAGAGCTCTTGACAAAGACAAAAGTTCTTGAAGATTGCCCCCGAATGATGATAGAGGGGTTGGAATGAAGCAAAAAATAAACTAGAGAGTTGTAAAAAAAGTTTAGCAAAACCTTCAAATTTTTACCCAACACGCCAAATAGAGCTTAATTCTTGTTTTTTATGGGAACTCGATTGCAAGCAGCTCTGTGAACCATTCCAAGCTCCCGATTTCGGCAAAGCACAGAGATACTTTTCATTCGTTTGCGGCTTTTTTTTATATTTTGCCGGAGTGCAATGGCAATTTTGCAAGAAAGATAGTTGCGGCTCTGCGAGGTGGCCTGTGCTTGGGTTCGAGTTTGATATGTTTATAAATAATAGGGCTGAAACGGAACACACATCATGACATTGTATTTTCAGATGCCGAAACCGGATGCGACCACGTAACGGTTTTGCAGCCCAGGAATGTTCCGACGGTATACAAAGCAGAATATCTATCTATAATCGTATGCTATGCTATATATCATGATTCATGCAAAGTCTTTTATTCTCGTCATCATTTGCAGCATTAATTCATTTTCGCGTCTTAAAATTCGGCTCCCAATACGGCCGCTTCTTCGAGCAACACGGCCATTTGATTCTACCATACTACTCAAAAAAGCCACAATCAAACCACTTCCAATTCGTCCAAATCGGTCTCCGAGCAATCACAATTAAACATAGCCTTGAACTTTTTCTTAGACATGGTTTCTAATTGTGCCAAAGCTTTGTTCGCACAACGAACTTGTCCATATTTACTCGATTTAGATTGATCTCCAGCAATGACAGTCTTGTGGATCATCAATCCTACAATTGACTCTTTAGCTCCAACCTCTACCGACGGAACTTCGTGAATCATCATCCGATACCGATTACATCCTAATGTATTTGACAATAGACTTTCGAGCCTCGTCTGGGGGTGATTGTTAGCAAAGGTATCGTATAATGTCATGTCAACAAAGAATGGCTCTATGTGTGAAGTAAAAAAGCGCTGTATTTGACCAAAGTTGAAACCGGAATCAACAAATAGAGCGCCAATATAAGCCTCCATGACATCGGCTAGACACTTTGGAGGATCGTTCGGCATTAACCAGTAGTCAGGCAGATTCGTCTTGGACTGTGCTTCTTGCAAATCTAGTATATAAGCAGCAATCTGACTTCCGAGACCATTTGTTGTATATCGCAGATGCTTATGAAACTCAAGCTTCACACATACAGCAGCCAAGAACTTGTTGGTCACCATGGCTCCTTTGTGCTCCGTCAGCCATTGAGGATCCTTGTCAGTGTAACGATAGAACAAATGCAAAACGCAAGCGAGATCCAGCAGAGAATCACCGAGAAATTCCAACTGTTGATAATCTCGTACGTCATCATACGTTCTCGGCATGGAAGGATGCGTAAAGACGGCGTGAAGAAGTCTGGCTGACTTAAAGGTATAATCATCGACGAGACTTATCTTCCGTACCAAGTCTAATTCCCATACTCTTGGCGAGACGAGTTGCCAATTCGAAGCGGTATAACATTTGGCATAATCTTCCCAGCATGACATATCGTGAACCTCACTCTTAACCACCATAGATACTGTCGCAACAACCTCAGCCCAGCTCTTACTGTTCCATTTGCTGCCAAGAGCCTCATTGTCTCCATTCTGGCTCAATAACACAGCGCCTATCATGGCCTCACTGACATCTGCAATGGTTTTATGGCCCAAGACATGAGAGTATCGAGGATTTTGCGACCTTGTATGGCCCTTTCCTGCTAGCAACTTTAAACGCTCGGGATACCATGTACGTCTTGAAAAAGGCTGCGTGCGGATGTATTCCGGTGTACCAAGCTGAGTACCGACCTGAAACAAATTACTGTTGCAAAGCTGAATTGCTCGTTTAATGTGAAAATCCCACTCGGTATCTGCAGGATTCTTGATATACACAGCGATACTGGTTGCCATTTTGAGGAATGTATCTCCTAGAAATTCTAGTCTTTCGTAGTTTGGTCCCATTCCCCTATGGAATTTGGTGGTGCTTGATGGATCGGCTTCTTCTGCTTCATCGTCAACGGTGGAATCTTTTGTAAATACTTCCAGAGCCAAGGACGGCTCCAATGCCAGTCCTAATCTGTCACAGGCCTCTAGCGCGATGAGGTATGACTCCAATCTATGAATGACCGGAGGAAGCGCAAGACAAGTCTCCGCGAACGCTGTACTGATCTATGATGATATTAGTAATATTTTGACATGAATGTGTTTGAAGCTCACCTGAGAAATAAAAAGTGGTTCTAGACAGATGTAAGCTGCTGACTTGTCCTGTAAGCTTGACACTTCCTCTTCCGACAGCATATTCTGCCGATGGACTACTCGCTCCGCTTTAAATACAGGTTGGTCTTTATTCCAGGTCATGTTATCAACTGTTCTACGAGAAGTCGAGCTTTCGATTATTGAAGGACTTTTATCTTGTCCGTCAAACAGTGGATTTTTATCATAACAGCACAACATCTGCATACACCCTACCGTGAAATATCTTTTTGCACCATTCAAAGGATCGATAATGAACTTGTCAATAAGCTCTGTGGAATCAATTTCTGAAGTCCAGGGGATCATTGGAGAATCACATACACGTCTCATAGCTTCCCAATCAATAATATCATCGATTCTTGGAGTATTTGACGCCAAAATCGGTTGGACCTTGAACGGCGCAAACCAGTACGACATATTGTTCGAATCATGCTCATAAGTCTTGTTGAAGACGTCTTTGTAGACTGCAATGGCGAATTTGGTCAAGAGTTCAAGTTTATATGAATCTATTGAGAAGCTAACCTCCAAAGATTTTGCTTTAACAGTCGTCGAATAGCCTTTCAACAAGAACAACGGAAAGCTGGGAAAATGTGGCAAAGCTTTTCTGGTCAGAATAACAAGTGATTGATGAGGCCTTTCGAGACCGGCTGAGAAATCGACAGTGGTAGCATAAAGAGTCTCGGGGATACCCGAAGACCAGAAATCTGGCTTCATACGCATTTTATAGCTCGCAGCTCCCTTCATGCCCAAACCGAGTTCCACTTGTCGTAGTACTGATGCTCTGTCCTTGTATATTGGTAGGAAATGGCTGTCAAGTAGTCCCATTTTGATTAGTTCAATGCAAGCATGGAATGCTGCTGAGATTCTAGCGAATTTCTTTCTCCTCTTGACATTGCCTTGCATACGATGAAGTGGAGAGCATGCAGGCAGGACAACTTCACAATCGAAACCTCCTTGATCTGCTTGTACGACATACATTGGACGTAAAGGTTCTTCTTCACTGTTGGGCAAAGCACTAACAAAGTGTGCTAAAATTACCATGCAATTCGAAGCCGTCAGTTTCGCTCCGGTAGTTGGATTTATGTATGGTTTAATGCCAGGATCAACAAAACCACTATCGGGATCGTCTTGTCCTGTCAGATATCTATCAGGGGGCAAACCTGCACAAACAGCACGCATGATGTGTTCTGATCTCTGATTGTCTTCAAGCATGGCCTGGTGAATATCGTTCCCAGCTTCAATCATGTGCACAAATGTCGAATTACTATGTCGAGCGCGTCCCCGAGATTGAATATATTGAATCATGGTTTTGCAAGGATCAAATCGTACCACAAGATTACAAGCAGGGATGTCGAGGCCTTCCTCAGCCACGGATGTGGCAAATAGACAGTTCAACTCACCTTTGCGGAAGTGTAGTACATTCAGCGCCTGTTCTCGAAGAGTAGTTGTCTCGCCAAGAGCATCATATCGGCCAGTAGCCATGAGCGCAGCAGATTTCAAGTGAAATTCATCCTTCAAACAGGAAAATAGTCGATGCAAAAGAGTCGCAGTGTATCTTTCATCAACAAAGACTATGCAGCTACAATTTGTAGGCCGTACGAAATATTCTTTTAATGATGCATAAAGTGCCTTGACCTTTGCAGAGATATCATTTCCTTGTAAGCATGGATTAAGACGGTTGACAGAATGGACATATTCGACCAATTCGTTCAATTGAGCCAAGTCTATCATTTTCTTTTCATCATCTACAGTGTCATCACCTACTCGCTGAGTGTATTTATAGAGAAATGTCACAGACATACGTTGTACACGATCAGTCAGAGCCACTTGCCAATAAGTATCTGCACACCACGAGCCAAGATGTGCATTAATTCTATCTGCACGTTCGGCCATGGCTTGAACAAAGGGAAAGTGGCCATAACGATTGACGATCTCATTGCGAAGCCGTGTTCCCGAAGGATATGGTATTGGTGGGTAGACTTCCAACTTCTCCTCAGGTTTAGAGGTAAACCTGCCCAAGTGCTGCGTCGAAATCGTGGCGATTTTGCTGTGTAGTATATTTTCAAGATTAGACGCAGCTGATTGAACGTCCTCATTATCAGCCTTGACATCGACTGGAGAAGCGGTCATTCCAAAGATTCGAGGACGTTGATTCTCTTCCAGTGATACGTAGTAATCTCGTAGAATTTTAGAGTAAGGATGAGACAACTTGGCGTGATGAGCTTCGTCAAATATAAGTAGATTGATTTGATCCATCCTGACAAAGCCATGGCCTAGACACATGTGCAATACTTCTGGAGTACATACTATGATCTTGTTCTCCAAAAATAATTTGTCCCATTTTTCACGATTCCAAAGATCGACACCAAGAGCTCCATAAATCTTGACTGCTTCGTAATCAAGATTCGTTTGCAAAACTCCAAACTGCTGAAAAACAAGGTTGACGGAAGGTACCAGGAAGAAGGCTAGTCGGGCTGGTTTACCTTGTGCTCTATCATCTAATTCTAATTCGATAATATAGCGTAGTAGAAGGATCGCAATCAATGTCTTGCCAGTACCAGTATCAAGTACAGCGATAGTGTTCTCACGTTTGGCCCTCTCAAACAGTTCCAATTGATACTCACGAGCATCTTGGATGATAGTTTGAGAGCCGGTCTGACCAATAATGTCTTTGATTGAAGGGCCAACTTCACCGCTGGCAACACCATCAGCAGTTTTTACGGACTTTGATGGATTTGACAATTGATTTTCCACCCACGCATTGAAAATACCTGTTTGTAAACGTTTCATATTTGTAGATGTGATTTCATTGACCTCATCAAGCTCATCTCTCTCGTTGTCATCTACATCGTCGTCGTCGTCATCGTATATCACATCCCATTGCCCATCTGTTGGCTCCACAGCACTGTCGATATCCATTTCATGGATTGACTGAGTGAAGTGGTCGATACATTCGACACTCATGTTTGACAGCTCCGATCTCGCATTCTCTTCACCTTTCGTAGCCTTGCCTTATGTGGAAATAATACACTGGCAGGAATAGTGATTGAGTGATATCTATAATGCTTTTTCAGAAAACCAAGCAATTCTCGTTTACCTCATTAGAATAGCACATCTGGAAGAAAAGTGAAAGATAGCACGAAAAATGAATGGCAATGCAAAATGAATACAAACAAGCAAAATGTGAAAGAACGCTTGTGAGATACAGCACTGGAATAGTGCATCGTGAAAACGGAAAGTTGATGAGTGTTTGTTGTTGCGGGGTCATGCTGTAAATAAATGGGGGGCATGCTCCCTTGCATCAGTCAAACAGTACTTGATCATTTCCAATCGATTGCCCAGTTCACTTGCCGATGTGTGGATAGGAACTAGGAGTGACTAGCATGACAACAGAAGCTGAACCGCAAGGACTTCGCGCCCTGTATATTGCCTCGGAAGCAAAACGGCGGAAATTGAACGATTTTCCCTTTTCTGACACACCGGAATATGAAGAAGTAGTCGATAGCATCACAAACATCTATAAAAGTGCTCTTGAAGCTCTACAACACTTCTCGGTATTCAGTACTAATGAGAGCATTGAGGATATTTCGACAAATGACCTTCCGTAAGATTGGTCACATTTCCAACTAGAAAAGGAGCAGTACAAATTGACCCACCATTAATAGCTATCTACTTTTCAATTTCCACTTTGCAAATGTGATATTGAGACGTGTGCCTCGCACGAGGAAGAATGACTTGCTTGTATCACAAGGTCATCTGAGGACGTTTCTACAACAACTTGATTCATATGATTTGCTTGACAAGAGTGACACCGACAATTTTGAAAGGCTCAAAGAGTCGCCGTCAACCTTCTCAGTGGCCGCGTCTACAGATCCAGCAGCAAGACGGAATGAAAAGATCAAACGATATCAGGCTGAGAAAGAATTAAAAAAGAAAGTTGAATTGTTGGAGAGTAGGTTAAGCCATTCTGACGATGACGAGATAGCTCGGGATTTGTATTTACAACAAGTTCGATTGGCAAAGCATGAATCATTCCAAATACTCGAATCTATTTCTCAAGAATTGCATATATTATCACTTGCGCCCGCACCAGATGAGATCGACGCGAGTCGGCCAACGTCTGACCTACGAGATCGTGATCGCGCATCTAATGGTTACTCAGACAAGCTGGATGGACCACGACACTCATCTGCAGGACTAAGTGGACCCTTGTTGGACCCAAAAGGCCGCCCTATGCGACCATTCACACTCTTGGACAAGCGTCAACAATTACAACAAGGAGTCTTTAGGCCCAGCCATAATCTGCCAACAATGAGCATTGATGAATATTTGGAAGAAGAACGACGGCGAGGAGGGATTATAGAGGGTGGTGGACCACAATCAGGCATGCCTCCTGAGCCTGATGAAGATAATTACGAGAAAACGGATGCGGCTACTATGAAAGCTAGGGCGTGGGACGAGTTTGTTGAAGAGAACCCAAAAGGTGCTGGCAATACGTTGAATCGGGGATGATAGAGGAGATGTTATATATTTATATATCTTGGAGAAGAGTATACACGCCAGTGAATTTGATGGTCAAGTAGTCAAGAACAATTCAAAAGAATCATGCCAAAACTTTTCTCCGCTAAATAATTACAGTATTTATTTTTAATTTCCCCCTCCAATCGCCTTGTTTAAACATAACGTGAAACTGGCTGCTATTGCGTCAGATGATTGTGCTGACAGTCTTGGACAGTGCAGCCATCACCACTGCCTATATTACGGGCGAGCAGTGCGCGTTGAATGAGCATCGAAACGCCAGACCCGGCATTTCAAGCCGATGCGCTACATAAGGTCAATAATGCCTCCTTTGATAACGGAGAAAGCTTTGCAAGCCTCTGCGCCCAGATATATGCCAAAGTACATACTTTTCTAGATTCCCATGCGTCCAGTCACTTGCTGGAGCAAGTCCAAGAACAGACAAGGTTGAGTTTACGGATTATCGACGAAGCATTGGCGAGATTCGGGTATGTCATACATCGAATGGCGTTACTTCTAATTGTAGTCCCTGACGCTTATAGCCCAACCGAAATATCATTCTCCTACAACGGCGGAAAAGATTGTCTAGTGCTTTTGATATTGTATCTGGTCAGTTTGCAAAGTCGGCACAAAAAGAATGGTACGCCTCTAGGAGAAAATCTGCCTGCTGTGTACATAGTTTCAAGCTACCCTTTTGAAGAAGTCGAGAACTTTGTTGCTACATCTTCACAGACATATCATTTGGACCTTCTTCGATATCCAATACCAATGCGACAAGCATTCGATGACTATATCAAGGCAAATACGGAGATCAAGGCAATATTGGTTGGAACAAGGAGGACAGATCCACATGGGTCGAACCTGCGATACTTTGATCCAACAGATCGAGGCTGGCCCTCTTTCATGAGAGTCCATCCGGTGATAGATTGGCATTATGCCGAAATTTGGGCGGTATGTCGACGTCAAGAACATATTCAATACTATGCTGAGTGTGGAAGTAGTTCATAAAAACGTTGGAAATACCATATTGTGCTCTTTACGATTTGGGTTATACATCAATCGGAGGATTGAACGATACGTTCCCGAATCCAGCACTAAAGATAAAGCATGACGATGACCACGATCACGATACAACAACAGTAGCATATAGACCTGCGTACGAGCTTCTGAATGATGACGAGGAAAGGCTTGGACGAGACAAATGAAACATATAGATTCTCCGATCATACACAAATGTAATAGATATTATAACTTTCATTGCTTGTGATATAGTCAAGAGTGAAACCTGAATATTTTATGCCGTAATCACGTGCAAGGGAATCGATTTAAGCTTTAAAAGTATGATGTGAACGAAGGTGAATGCGACAGTAGTTCTATAAATGCGCCAATGAGCAAATCGTTGATACTCACGAGTAGTGAGGCAGGTGAGACGAATCGATATATGAATCACTACCGTACTCGTCACTCTAATGTATGTTGAGCAGTCGCGCGAATAGCGTATGTCAGCAGCGATGTGATACTATCAATTGAGCCTTTCTTGGCTCTCGAGAGTGAATTCCTGGCGCAATGTATTACTCTGAAAAGTAGAGAAATGAGTGGCATCATCAACGAAGATGGTCCAGATGTAGATCCGACTCTGTCTTTGTTCGATCTTGATCAAACGCTTATATGAATAGATATCCCGTACGGTGATGAACGCCGACTCCTTTCTACGCGTCTTCGACCATTTACGAGATGGCAAGCTTGTTTCTATATTCACACCATCTTGTGTACTGAAGGATGCATCCATATATTTGCGTAAATTGTCACATCATCCTATCGTTATACATGCTACTGTCAGCACGGAAACTCGGTCGAGTTATGCAGGCATATCTGATATTCGCCAATGTGGATTTAGCTTGTTGCATTCGGAATCTTTACAGGATGCTCAAGATATGGCATTAACTGCACATGCGTTGGCCATGAAATCAGGTAAAGGGGTGATTCACTTCTTCGATGCCTTGAGTATTGATGAGGATGCGCCTATACAGCCGGAAAATCGAGAAATTGTGGATCATATCCTCCACCAATCTCCGATGACCAGGAACGCTGGTAGTCAGATACACGAAGATCTGTATATTGAACGATTCGAACCTTTGATAGAACATAAAAGTCACCATAATGATCACGATCAACAAACTCTAACCAAAGACACTAAAGCTGGAGAACAAGGTGATGTTCCTAACGCAAACACTGCCAAAGATGATCATGAAGGAGTGGAAACTAATCTGAAATCAACCCCTCAAGCAAGTGCCGAGATCAACAATCTTCCCAAAACACCTGAAGAATCTAGACACAGTTCCGGTAATGATCATCCAATAACATCTGATGACATTGATATATTTCTTGATCAGATATGGGATGATCTGGGTAAACGAACGAAGCGACAATATCATCCTTTCAATTACAGAGGTCCAATCGATGCTTCGTTTGCGATATTCATGTTTGGCTCAAGTATAAATATGTTTATCAAAGAAATACAAAATGCTGGTTCTCGAGATGGTTATAAGGGAGCGGCAATCATAACGCCACGAGTATATCGGCCATGGTTATCACTTGCATTATATGATAGTATACCACAAAACATCACCAGAATTGCGGTCATGGAGCAAGTCAAGTCAAAGGGAATTAAATGGGGTCCATTACTCCTTGATGTAATCAATGCTTTGAGAGCATCCAATGGAGGCGGGCCACTTATTATAGGACATCGGCTAGGAGTCATACAACCCTCTACGGTCAAGCAGGCCTTGCGCGGTATCTTCCAAAATTCAATGTCTCGAGAACCAATACAGAATCTAGATATTGGAGGGCCAATTTCAGATGGTGCTGCTGTAGTCCCAAACCACGAGGCGGAGGAGATGGAAAGACTTGAGCCACACGAACGACTGCTACATCAAGTTTTTGCCGGTAAACTTTATATCGCAAACCGTAAAGGCGATGAAGGCGGGAGAGATTTCACCAGTTCACCTGCGCATGCTCTCGGAGAATTAATGTCAGAACTCAAGCCTCATAGTCTTCCAATGTCAAGTGAGGAAGTCGGTAGAGCAATTGGAAGTGTTGATATTGAAAAGGTGCAGGATAAAGAACAGCAAAGTCCTATGGATGGTTTCATTTCAACAAACATCGAGGCTACTGTCGAGTCGAGGACAAAGTCAGATAATGTTTCCGATACGAGAGTTCAAAATGGAGAAAGCAAGTCACGATGGATAATAGTAGATGACAAATGGTCGCCGGATATTGGCAATACCGCGATGAATCAGTTACTAATATCGAGTCGTGACATCAATATGCTTATTATTGATCGAAAAATGGTTGACTCGCAAGACATTAGAGGGACCCCAATTCAATGGAAGAAAGATATTGGTCTTTATGCGATGAATCAGGGAAATGCATACGTTGCTTCCGTAGCAGTCTATGGTCCACATTCACAGACGAAACATGCTTTGGTCGAGGCAGATGCCTTTGATGGACCATCTATTGTGTTGGCTTACTATCCTTCCATGTCATCGGAAGACTTTCCACTCGAAATTATGCAAGAAACGCAGACGGCTATTCAAATGGGAAACTGGCCTTTATATAGATACAATCCAAGAGTAGTCGGGAGTATTCGAGGCGGCAATTTGTGCATCGACTCTGACGTTATAAAGGAGGAGCTAAAAAAGTCTTTTAAAGGTGATTCACGTTTTAAGTGCGTGATGAGGAAGGATGCCAAGATAACGCCTAGCATCTCGGCGTGTTATGAAAGTGAAGTTCAAGCTGCACAGCTCAAGAGAGCGAAAGAGGGGTGGACGGAGTATAGAGCTGACAAGGATGATAAGACTGAGAATGATCAGAAGCCTAATCGCGCATTCGATATACGTACAATATAATAATAATGATACCCATGTAGTCGTTTATAAAAATCACTCGCATTTGTAGTGTACAGTGTCTTGCATAACTTTCCCCGCATTCTTTAAATCTCCCCTTTAACGTTATAAGATAAATCGTTAAAGGTGGCTCATGCAGGTATCATAGTCCATGGCCTTCGATCATGCCACTCCGCCGTCCGGACAGGGATGAAGAGCTGGGAAAGCGTGACGACAATTATCATCGACGAGATAGGAATTGGAAGTCAGCATATCGGCTGGATACATCCATGGGGGTCTCGAATCATACTCGATGGCGTCGGCCAGCGTTACTAGTCGTATCTGTCATCTGCATACTACTTTTCATTTACCGAGATTCCTCCACCTCATTACAATCACATTTTTCATCTAGTCGACTGCCAACATATCATCTTCCAGCCAATGCACCTCCGCGCCCAGCTTCATCCAACACCCGAAATGTCGGACCTGCGCCGAGCAGCGATGCTAAATCTCGAAAAGGAGGACAGGTCTCCCTATCGTCGGAAATCAATCATTACTACAATGGCGATATACGGTTCTTTGAATTACGAGCATCACTAGATCAAGTTCGAAAACTTGGCGGATCAAGTGATCGCAACGTTTTATTCGCAGCAGCGAGTTTACAGTCAATATCACATCTCTTACCATTAGCATGTGACATGGCCAGTCGAGAAAGAAACAATGTTCACTTTGCAGTAGTAGGAAGAGCAGCTATGAATATAAGCGATATACTCGAAATCAACAGCATAAATCCGAAAAAATGTAAAGTTTATTTTCACGACGGAAGACCTGATTATAGTGAATACAGCACTGATACGAGAGCTGCATCCGCTGTAACTGGTGCGTTGAAACATATAAACAATTGGATACATCCTCAGGTTCTCATCGTGGATGACCCCACCGTCGAGGATTCATATTTCGGAAATGCAGCAAAACTCAAAGCAGATTCAATTAGTTTACCGATCATAGAATTGCCTGCTGGGACATATTCTTCGTTCGATTGGATCACGAGACTTGACAGTGCTAGTCTTGGAAGTTGGCATAAGCCCAGTATCGAGATTGTTGTTCATAGTCCGCCGAAAGGAAGCGGTGCTTTGGCGAGATTGTTGAAGAGTCTTTCGGCGGTTTCTTTCAATGGTCTCAAGACGCCCAAATTGACTGTTGAATTACCCAGTCAAGTCGATAGCTTTGTATATGATGTTCTGCGTGAGTTTAAGTGGCCGTCAGACTCCTCAAGTGATGTGAATCTGTTGAAACTACAAAGAAGGATAGTTGCAAAGACTTGGAATGCAGAACAACAAAGCGTACGCTTTATAGAATCGTCTTATCCAGCAAATACCGATGATGATTATATATTGACATTATCTACAAATGTCGAAGTTGCAGCTCTTTTCTACCATTATCTCATGTTTACCATTCTTGACACGCGTTACTCGAAAGATTCAAAATCTAACAAATTAGATCTTGCTGGCATTTCGTTGTTTGTTCCACAGACCGCACCGGATGGTAAAACTAAGCTAAATCTTCCAGAGGTGAAGGATGGA
>Ga0160427_10000619_pt1 | contig 21395 bp, 21 predicted proteins | sample SolpanmetagenomL_FD_108194 | JGI IMG/M metagenome (GOLD analysis project Ga0160427, IMG submission 108194) | Solar panel surface microbial communities from Lawrence Berkeley National Laboratory, California, USA - L | ecosystem: Engineered > Built environment > Solar panel > Unclassified ...
CAGCCCGCTAGCCCCGGCACCGGGCTGCGGGTAAGCCAGTGGCAGCCCTACGCCCCGCTAGCCCCCGGCGAGGCCGAGGTAGCCCCCGAGGCGGCGCTCCAGGCGCTGCTCGATTACCTCGACGCTACGGGCTCAGCGGCCGTGGAGGCTAGCACGCAGCTGCTTATTGGGCCGGGCTACCGCTTTCGGCTGGTGCAGGGGCTGATTACCAACTTTCACCAGCCCGAGAGCACGCTGCTGCTGCTGGTAGCGGCGCTGCTGGGGCCCAATTGGCGCCAAGTCTACGACCACGCCCTGCGCCATAATTACCGCTTCTTAAGCTACGGCGATTCTTCACTGCTTTTGCCCTGACTGCCGAGCTTATTAACGCGCTACGTTGGCTTTGGCACGCGCTTTGAAAGATTGCGGGCAACGGAGACAACCTGGCCCTGATGGCCCCGTAAAAGGCTCCGAAAACACCTTTTCTATTTACGTCATGAAAAAAGTAATCTTGCTGCTCGCCACCTGCGCGTTCACCACCGCCGCCTTTGCCCAGACCCCCGAAACCGAAGTAAAAGTTCGGGACAACGGCACCAAGAAAGTGGTTACCAAAACCGGCAAAACCAACGTGGGCGCCGCCCTCGAAAACACGGCTGATGCCGCCGGCAACGTAGCCAAAAAGGCTGGCCGCAAAATCAAGCGCGGCTCGCAGAAAGTAAGCCGCAAGGCGCGCACCGGCAGCCGCAAAATGGAAGCCAAAACCGAAGAATAGTCTTCTTCAAGCCCAACAAAAAAGCCCTGGCAATTGCCAGGGCTTTTTTGTTGGGCGTTGGAGCCGGGGCTAGCCCACCTCGGTGGCGGGTTTTTCGCGCAGCTGGTGCAGCGTGTTTTCTACTACGCTCTGGCCAAAGATGCTGACGCCCGCATTGAGCACCACCAGGGCAGCCGTGCCAGCTACTACCCACTTGGCTGGCGGCGCACCCTGCGTTTTCAGCGTGCCGGCCCAGTTGACTAGGCAGGCGCCTGCTCCTATCGCTATTAGCCCGCCGGGGGCTAGCAGTAGCCATTTCTTCTTGTGTGTCATCGCGCTATGTGCTAGTAAATGCGCCCTCCGCTGGCCGCATGGGCTTTTCATACCCCGCCCAGCGACCCAAAGTTGTGTGGGGGTAATTTCTTACGCAAGAAGATATCAGCAGCACCTAGTCGATTTGATGTTGAAAAAGATTATTCTGAGGTAAAATTCGGAAACAGGCTATTAAATTTTAGGTCATTTTGTTATAATCGACAAATAATTAGCGACAACCCCTATCTTCGCAGAGGTCATTACGCTATTTTTTCGATTATGTCCCGCAAACAATTACTTGCTCGTCCTTCGTTGGCAGTGCTGGTGGTGCTGGCGCTGGTAGCCGCCTTTGTGCCGCATCACCACCCCGATGCGGCCCCCAACTCGCTGCCCACGGCCGACATTGCCTGGATGCTGTTTTCAACGGCCCTCGTGCTGCTGATGACGCCGGGCCTGGCCTTTTTTTACGGCGGCATGGTAAACCGGGGCAACATTATCTCGACGATGCTCCAGAGCTTTATCTCGCTAGGGGTCATTTCGCTGCTGTGGTACGTGGTGGGTTTTTCGCTGGCTTTTGGCGATGACATCGGGGGAGTGATTGGCGACCCGCGCACGTTTTTTATGTTCGACAATGTGGGCACGGCCCCGCACCCTACGCTGGGGGCCGGGCTGCCGCTGGTGCTGTTTGCGGCCTTTCAACTCAAGTTTGCCATCATCACGCCCGCGCTCATCAGCGGCGGCTTTGCCGAGCGCATCCGGTTTTGGGGCTACTTGATTTTCATTTGCCTGTTTAGCCTGCTCATCTACTGCCCGCTGGCGCACTGGGCCTGGCACCCGCAGGGATTTCTGTATAAGTGGGGCGTGCTCGACTTTGCGGGCGGCACGGTGGTGCATATCTCGGCGGGCTTTGCGGCGCTGGCCGGGGCGCTGGCCATTGGCCGCCGCCGGGCGCACCTCGATGGCCACGCCCACACGCCGGTTAATATTCCGTTCGTGATTTTGGGTACCGGCCTGCTGTGGTTTGGCTGGTTTGGCTTCAATGCCGGCTCGGCAATGGGCGCTAATGCCCAGGCCGTGCAGGCCTTCGTAACTACGCACTTCGCCTCGGCCGCCGCCATGCTTACCTGGATGGTGCTGGAGGCGGCGCGTGGCCAGCGCCCCTCGGCCATGGGCGCGGCGGTGGGCGCCGTGGTGGGGCTGGTAGCCATTACGCCGGCGGCGGGCTACGTGGCCTACGGGCCGGCCATTGCCATCGGCATCCTGGCCTCGGGCGTGAGCTTTGGAGCAGTTATTTTGAAGAATCGCACGACGCTCGACGACACGCTCGACGTGTTTCCGTGCCACGGCGTGGGCGGCATCGTGGGCATGCTGGCCACCTCGCTCTTCGCCCAAAAGGGCGGCCTGTTCACGGGCGGCGGGCCGGCGCTGCTCTATTCGCACCTGCTGACCCTAGCGGTGGTGGGCGTATTCACCTTTGGCGGCTCGTGGCTTTTGTACCGGGCCACTAACTTTATCGTGCCCATTCGGGTAAATGCCGAAAACGAAACGCACGGCCTCGACACCAGCCAGCACGGCGAAACCCTGCTGGCGGCCTAATACCCGCCTGGTAGCGCGCCCGGCGTCCCGCTGCCCATGACCCAATTGTTTTTTCCAGAATACGAAGCTGACCCAGTCCTAGCCCCCCGGCCCCTCGCACTAGTGGGCGCCGGGGGGCTAGGCCGCGAAATAGCCCTGCTGGTGGCCCAAATCAACGAGGCCAACGGGGCTACCTGGGACCTGCGCGGTTTCTACGACGACCGCGCGCCCGCTACGCCCACTGTGGGCGGCCTCCCCTACCTCGGCACCCTAGCCGACCTCCAGGCCACCGCTAGCCCGCTGGCCGTGGCCGTGGCCGTGGGTAGCAGCGCCAGCCGGGCCGCCGTGGTGGCTAGGCTCACCTCGCCGCAGCTCTCGTTTCCGGCGCTGGTGCACCCGCAGGTAGCGTTGCACCCGGCCCAGCGCATTGTGCTGGGCGAGGGCTGCCTTATTCAGCGCGGCTGCATCCTGACGTGTGACATCACGCTGGGGCGCTTTGTGCTCCTGAACCTGGGTTGCACCCTGGGCCACGACAGCGTGCTGGAGGATTTTTGCTCGCTCATGCCCCACGCCAACGTGGGCGGTGCAGCCCACCTCGAAGCCGGCGTGTATCTGGGCACTAATGCCACCGTTATTCAGCAGGTGCGGGTGGGCGCGCAAACCACCGTGGGCGCCGGCGCCGTAGTTATTCGCAACCTGCCCGCCGGCTGCACCGCCGTGGGTGTACCCGCCAAGCCCGTTGGCCAGACGGCGGTATGAGTGAAAAACCAGGCGTTGATTCAGTCGCTCCACGCCTTGTTTTTTTGCTTATATCCCCCAACTTTTACTCTATTAAACTGCTCCTTGGACCGCATTTACCTGTCGCCACCCCACTTAGGTCGCCACGAACTCAATTACTTAAACAAGGCGGTGGAAGACAACTGGGTAGCCCCGGTGGGCCCCAACCTGGACGGCTTCGAGGCCGATATATGCGCGGCGGTGGGCGTGCCCTACTGCGTGGCCCTCAACTCGGGCACGGCGGCCCTGCACCTGGGGCTGCTGCTGCTGGGCGTGGGGCCGGGCGATGAAGTGCTGTGCCCCTCCTTCACGTTCGTGGCCACGGCCAATGCCATTCTCTACTGCGGGGCCACGCCGGTGTTTATCGATAGCGAAGCCAGCACCTGGAATATGTGTCCCGAGCGCCTGCGCGAGGCCCTTGAAGACCGCATGCGGCGGGGCAAAAAGCCCAAAGCATTGCTGCTGGTGCACCTCTACGGGATGCCGGCCCGGCTCCCCGAAATTCTGGCCCTCGCCACGGAGTTTGACCTGCCCGTGCTGGAAGATGCGGCCGAGGCCCTGGGCGCGCAGTGGCAGCACCAACCGCTGGGCGGCTTCGGGCAGGTAGGCGTGTTCTCCTTCAACGGCAATAAGATACTGACTACCAGCGGCGGCGGCGCCCTCGTAACCTACGACAAGGAGCTGGCCCAGCGGGCGCGCTTCCTGGCTAGCCAGGCCAAAGACCCCGCCCCCTATTATCAGCACTCGCACGTTGGCTACAACTACCGCCTCAGCAACCTGCTGGCTGGCATCGGCCGGGGCCAGATGGAGCTGCTTTCCGACCGCGTAAAGCGCCGCCGCGAAATTTTTAACTGGTACCGCGAGCAGTTGGCCAGCCTGCCCGGCCTGGCCGTGGCGCCCGCTACTGAGCCAGCCGGCAGCTTCTCCAATCGCTGGCTAACAACGGTACTGCTCGACCCGGAAGCCACGGCGGCCACCCCCGAAACCGTGCGCCAGCACCTCGAAACGTGTCGCATCGAGAGCCGTCCGCTCTGGAAGCCCATGCACTTGCAGCCGCTTTTTGCCGAGGCACCCATGTACGGGGGCGCGGTGTGCGCCGACCTCTTTACCCGCGGCCTGTGCCTACCCAGCGGCACCGCCATGGGCGATGAAGAGCTGCGCCGCGTAGTCAAAGCCCTGCGCGAGGCCGTGTAGCGCAGCTGGCTTTTTTTAATCCCCGAAAAGGCTGGCTAAAGCTTAGACTACGTGCGCCGCCAGCGCTTGCGCAATCTCCACAAAAAGCGGGCGCTCGGCTACGGCTGTTTGCACGCACCTACGTTGTAAAGCAGCTAACTCCGCCAAAACGGTGGCCTCACCTACCGGGCAATGGGCTAGTAATTCTTCCAGCAAACAGCCGAAAGCGCGGGCCTCCAACTGCTGCAGGCCCACGGCGCTAGTGCCCGCCGCAGCGAAGAAGCTAGCGGCCCCAAAGTCGCCGAGCAGCGCCGCGCCGGCCGGGGTAGCCAGAATATTATGCGCGTATAAATCGCCGTGCAGTATGCCTTGCGCGTGCAAATGCGCCGCCGCCGAAGCAATGCCGTGCGCCAGCCGCACGGCCGCCGCCAGCGTGAAGGTGGTGCCCGGCGCGTACACATCGCGGGTGCAGCTAGCCAGGCTGGGCGGCCCGGCCAGGTTGTCATAAATGGGGTCGATAAGCTCCAGCACCAGGCCTTCGGCCCCGGCTGGGTGCTGGGCAATTTTTCCCTCTACCGCAATTAAGCTGGGGTGGCGGCCGGCGCTGATGCAGGCGGCCATCTCGCTGTGCGGCAGGCCATCGCTCGTCACGGCGCCCTTAAAAAGCTTGACGGCTACCTCGGTTGCCGGCTGGCTAGCCCGCTGCCAGCTAGCCCGGTAAATAACGCCCGAAGCGCCCTCGCCCAGCTGCTGCTCAATGCGCAGCTCGGGCCACGCAATGCGGCCAATGGGGTGCCGGGCCACTGCGGCGGCCTCCGCTGCGGCGCAAAAGGGGTTGCCGGCGGAGGCCAGCCAGCTCAGGCGGGGCATGGCCAGCAGCCACGCGGGCAACTCTTCCAGCTCGTTGGCGGCGATGCGCAGCAGCTCCAGCCGGGTGCACTGGGCAAGCTCGGCGGGCAGGTGGCGGAGGCGGTTGCCGGCCAGCATCAGCTTTTGCAGCTGCGCGCAGCGGCCGATTTCGGGCGGCAGGCGGGCTAGCTCATTGTCGGTGAGGATGAGCCAGCGCAACTGGGGCGGCAGGGCAGCGGCGGGCAGCGTGGTTATTTTATTGGCCTTGAAGCCCACCATGCGCAGCTGCTGGCACTCGCCCAGCACCTCGGGCACGGTGGTAAACTGGTTATCAGAGCAAAAAAGCACTTGCAGCCGGTGCAGGCGCGCTAGGTCGGTGGGCAGGGCCGCCAGCTGGTTGCCCGACAGGTTGAGGATTTCGAGCGAGTCGGCTAGGGTAAATATTTCTTCGGGAAACTCGGTGAGGCCGGCGGCCAAATCGAGGCGGCGCAGGCCGGCTAGCTTACCGGCCCGCAGTTCTTCAAGCGTGTGCATGGGGCAAAGGTCGGTACCCCAGCCCTGAGCAGCCTAGTGGTGGTGTTCTTCAGGCGGAGGCGGCAGCTCAGCGGCGGCCCGGTAAAGCAGCGCCGTGGGCACGCGCGGGTAGTGATGGTGCAGGTGGTGGAAAGCAAACGACGCCGTGATGGGCGTCCAGGCCTGCGCCACGGCCGCCGCGGCGCGCCCCACCGGGTTGCGCGACGACACGTGGTGCGGCACGTACGAGGCCCAGATGGGCATCGTGGCGCTCATCCCAAATGCCACGCCCCAGTACACCAGCCCCACCACCGAGCCCGCAGCCCAGTACAACACCCCAAAGCCCACCAGCAGCGCCAGCGTGAGGCCGGTTTCGAGTAATTGAATGCGGCGGGTATTGGGCGCCATGCGCAACGACTCGCGGCGCAGCATCAGCGTGTGCCAGGGGCCCTGCCACAGCACCCGCCCAAAGCTCCAGTTGACGGGCGCGCCCTCGGGGTCGGCCTCGGTGAGGCAGCGGCCGTGGTGGCGCAAGTGCGTGACTTGCAGGCCGTGGCCGCTTTTCAGAATGAGCAGGCCGCTGAGCGTGAGCACGCGCTTATTGGTCAGCTTGGCCAAGCCCAGGGAGTTGTGCATGGCATCGTGCATCTGCACAAAAGCGGCCAGGCACACCACCACCGCCAGGGGCACCGCTAGCCACCACCAGCCCGCCAGGGCCGCCGCCACGTAGCCCAGCAGCAGCGCCCACGGCCGGGCCAGCTCGACGCGCCGCTGGGCGGGTGTTAATTGGAAATCAGCTTTCATTTTGCACTGATTAATAAATAGTTATAAACAACAGAGGGCGTATTCTTACTCCCGGCTTTCGTGGCGCACGGGCAAGGCATAGGCCGGAATATCCTGCGGGGCCACGTCGCGCCAGGTGGGCCGAAACGAGCCGTAGTAGCCGAAAAGCCTGCCAAACAGCTGGTTGCGCACCTCCACCTGAATGCGGTAGCAGCCGGCGGCATCATCATACCACTCCTCCACATCGGCCAGGCCCGACAACAGCATCGGAAACTTGAATGTGAGGCGGCCTTCGTAGAAGCGCTGCTCGCCCGAGCGCAGGCGCAGCCCGCCGCGCGCGGTCACGGCCAGGTCAATGTCCACCGCCAGATACTGGTGCGTACCCAGGTAATCGACGATGCGGTTGCGGGCGGCGCTCCGAATCATGGTGGCGTCGAAGCAGCGCACCCGGCGCGGAAAGCTGAAGCGCCGAATCCAGGTCACGGTTTCACGGCCCAGCGGGTCGCGGTAGGCATAGTTTTCAATACGAAACGGCACCTGCTGGCCCGCTTCCGGAAACATAATATTGCGCAGCAGCCCGATGCGCAAAAACGGCTGCGTATAGAACGGCCCGTGCCACACGCGCTCCATCGTGCCCTCGCCCACGAAGGCCCGGTTGTCGGCGCTAGCAAAGGCCAGCCGCTCTTGAATGCGCGGGTGTAGCTTCGCAAAATCGGAGCCTAGCTGCTGCTGGTAAATGGAAGGCATGGGGCGATGGGTAACGGGTGAACGATGAACAGCAAGACCTTCTAACTCAACCGCTAGCCGGCAGTGGCGCGAGTTGCGGCGTAGGCGAAGCCACCCGCGCCACTGCCGGTGGCCGGCGCAGGCAGCGGCCGGCGCTGGGCACAATGGCCTCGGGCAAAAGCAGGCGCCCAGCGGCTAGGGCCATCAGCGAGGCATTGAGCGTGAGCGGATTAAAAGGCGCCACAAACACCATTGGCTGGCTGAACAGCGCGCCCGCTCCCAGCCCCAGCAGCCCCACAATGTGCAGCCAGTACACCGGCCGCAGCCGCTGCGCCGGCAACAGAAAAAACAGCAGCCCAAACAGGATTTCGCCCACGCCCACGGCGGCCGCGATGCGGTGCGCCACCGCCCCCGAGAAGCCCGCGCCCTGCAAAATACGCAGCTCGCCAGTGTCCGGAAACAGCAGCTTGGGCACCACGCCCTGGTACACCCACACGGTCCCTAGCGTGGCCCGTGTAAGCCAATCGAAGAGGCCTAGCCGGCGCGAGATGGCCGGTTGCTGCCCGGTTTCGAGCCACAGCCGCAGGCAATCGAAGCTCCAGGCGGTGGCCCAGCCGATGAGTGGCCGGAAAGCCAGCCGGTCGAGCCCCTGCCCAAGGACACCGAAGCGCGTCTGGTAGTCGTACTTAGTGAAAAACCGCAGGCCGTCGGCGGTTGGCACGTACTTCCAGAAGCCGGCGCCCTCGCGGATGAGCGACACCCACTCGGCCGACCAAAACTTGAGAACTGAAGTGCGTTCGCCGTTTTTTTCGGTGGTGCCCAGGCTCTCGCCCCGGCCCGCCACCCCTAGCCCGAAGCCAATGCGCGTGGCGTACAAAAACTGCTGCGGCTCGGCTTCCGAAGGCCGGGGCAAGTAGGTTATCTCCGTGAAGCGCAGGTCCCACTGCTGGTGCAGCTCGGGCTGCTGGGTGTGCTGCCACAGGGCCTCCAGCGGGCACCGGATGCGGGCTTCAACGTAGATGGGCGGGTTTTTCATAGCGCGTGCGAAAGGTACGGGCCACCCGGCCGAAAACCTAGATGGTAAGCCAGTTAGCCGCTGGCTAGCCCCGCCAAGCGGCCGGTTTTCGACCTTCGGCCCGGCTGCTGCGTTAAGTATTGGCAGGCGGGCCGCGGCGTTGGCCTACTTCTTGAAGTAGGCCGCGCTAGCACCTGCCTTTCACTTCACCCGCTGTTCTTGCTCAAAACTAGCCTTTTATCTATGAATCGTTCTTTCTGGCTGGCCACCCTGGCCATTGCTGCCCCGCTGGCTACCCTAGCCCAAACCAAGCCGACTACTACCAAAACCACCACACCGGCCACGACCAAACCTGCCACACCCGCCACGCAGGAAGTAAAAGAAACTGTGGAAGAGCTCGACCCGGCCACGGGCAAGGTAATCAGGCGCACCACGCGCACCTATAATGTGCCGGCGGGCACTGCCGCCACCAGCAGCGCCCCAGCCACCACCACGGCCCCACCCGTAGCCACCGAGGACGGGCCGAGTAGCACCACTGGGGCTAGCGCGGCCAACGACGCGGCCGTATCGGCCTTTTTGCACGAGAAAGTGGTCGTGAGCCGGGCTACGGCTCCGCAGCTGCTGCGCCTCTACAACGAGTTCATCGACCAGGTGCGTACCGACCGCTCGGGCTGGAAGCCTGCCGATTGGGAACGCGCTTCGGCCGTGCTCAGCAGCCTCAACGCTCGCTACGACCAGTTACGCACTTCATTTTCGCTCGATGATAAGCTGACTATCCGTTCGCAGCAGGGCGAATTTCAAACCCTGCGCACCGCCCGCCAGCTGTCCGACCAAATTTCCAACAAGCTCTAAGCAAGCAAGTAAGCTAAAGCAGAAAGCCCCGTTTCGCTCGGCGAAACGGGGCTTTCTGCTTTAGCTGGCTGGCGCCATTGGCTAGCCCTCGCCCAGGGCGTGCTCCAGGTCAACGAGCAGGTCAGCCACTTCCTCAATGCCCACGCTCAGGCGAATGACACCGGGCGTGATACCCAGCGAAACCCGCTGCGCCGGCGTGAGGCCCCGGTGCGACGTGGCGGCCGGGTACGAGCACGACGAAGCCACGCCCGCCAGCGACGGGGCCAGCGGAAACAGCTTGCTGCGCTGAATAAACGCCTCGACAGCCTCCACGGTATCGTCGGCCAGCCGGATGGAGAGCATCCCGCCGTAGAGGCCCCCTAGCAGCTGGTGCGCCGCCAGGTCGTGGCCAGGGTGGCTTTCCAGGCCGGGGTAAAATACCTGGGCCACGGCCGGGCTATCGGCCAGAAAGCGCGCCACCGTTAGGGCGTTTTCGGAGTGCTGCCGCATGCGCAGGCGCAGCGTTTTGAGGCCGCGCAGGGCTAGCCAGCTGTCCAGCGGGGCCAGCATCAGGCCCAGGTTGGTGGCTAGCCGGCGCAGGTTTTTATTGAGGGCCGGGTCGCGGGCTACCACCACGCCGGCCGTCACGTCGGAGTGGCCAGCCAGGTACTTGGTAGCCGAGTGCCACACCAGGTCGGCGCCCCAGCCCAGTGGCTGCGTGAGCATGGGCGAGGTAAACGAGCTGTCAATCAGCAGCAAGATGCCCTCGGCCTGGCAGGCTTCGGCCAGGCGCGGGCCGTCGAGCACTACTAGCAGCGGGTTGCTCAGCACTTCGGCCAGCACCAGCTTGGTGTTGGGGCGGCGGTAGCGGGCTACGTCGTAGAGGTCGGCCAGGGGCACGTAGCTCGTTTCGATGCCCAGGCGCGTAAGCTCGTTGGAGAGCAGCACCACCGAGCCGCCGTAAAGCTCGGCGGGACACAGCACGTGGTCGCCGGCCTGGCACACGGCCAGCACGGCGGCCAGCAGGCCAGCTAGGCCGGCGCCGGTGGCCACACCGCCGGCGGCGCCTTCGAGCTTGGCCACTTCGGCCACCAGCTCGTCGGAGTTGGGGTGCTCGGAGCGCGAGTAGCCGTACATACCGCCGTGGTCGGGCGCGGTGTAATATTCTTCCAGTTCGGCCAGCGAGCTGAATTTAAAGACCGAAGTCTGATAAATCGGGGTGACTTTCGGGTGAATCGGGGTCAGGTCCATAGTAGAGCGAAGGTAGCGCCGAGGCTGGGTAAACGCGGCTTTTATTGCGCCCGGCGCACTTCGCTAGCGTCACTTTTTTCGGCCGAGTCGGCTTCCATCACCCGCTCGGCCTTGGCCGTGAGCGTATCGGGCATCAGGTGTTGAAGGGCCAGGTTTTCGCGGGCAAATACGTCCATCAGCACAATGAGGTACGAGAGCAGCAGCGGCCCGATAACGAGCCCCACAATCCCGAAAATCTCCACGCCCAGCGTAAGGCCCACCAGTGTTACCCAGGGGTGGATATTGCCCATGTACTTGGCCAGCCAGATGCGCAGCAGGTTATCCACGTTGATAATCACAATCACGCCCACCAGCAAAATCCCGATACCCTGCCCATTGTGCCCCTGCGCAAACTGGTAGATGGCCGCCGGCCCCCACACCAGCGGCGTGCCTAGCACCGGGATAAAGGCCATGAAAAAGGCCACTATTGTCCAGAACATAGCGTCGGGCACGCCGAAGATAAACAGTGTAGCGCCCGTGAGGATACCCTGCACCAGGGCCACGATGCCCTGGCCCAGCACATTCGAGTTCACGTTGTTCTTGAGCGAGATGCTGAGCTCGTCCATCGTCTTTTCGCGGAAGGGCAGGTAGCGGCGCAGGCCCGACAAAAACGCTTCTTCCTGCATGAACAGGTAGTACATCGTGAAGAGCATCAGGCACACTATCACAATCACGTTGAGTACGCTGCTGGCTAGGGTCGGTATCCACTGGCTCACGCGGGCGGCGCCCTGTTGCAGCAACTGGCGTACCTGGTTTTCCTGCGTCACTTGCATCCCCACTTTACGCTCAACCGTTTGCACGGCCTGCAAAATTTGGTCGGGATGCTTGGCTAGCTCCGCCACCCGGTCGATGAGCAAGGAGGTAAGCGCAAAAAACGGAATTACCAGCACCACCACCGCAAACAGCAGCAGCATCACGGTCACTAAAGCTCGGTTCCAGTGGCGCTTGTGCACCAAGGCCGTAAACCACGGCCGCAGCACTACATACAAAATACCCGCGCCCAAAAAGGCCGTCAGGTATTGCAAAAGCCCAAAAAAAGACAACAGCCCCAGCACCACCAGCGTGACGATGAGCAGCACAAAGCGTTGCTTTGGGGAGTAGATATTAACCTCGGTGATAGTAGTGTGCGGCATAGCGCGGGCAAACGGCAAAAAGTGAATAAGTAGCTGCTGAACGAAATTTTTCCTCAAACGACTGGCTCCGCTAACCGCTAGCCCACAAAAAAAGCGTCCGCACCGGCCAAGGCCAGTACGGACGCTTTCGCATTCTTTCTGAAGAATACTTATGCCGAAGCCGATTCGGCCAGCACAATCACTTGGTTGTGCAGTACTTCCACAATGCCGCCACTGATGCGAAACGTGCCACCGCCCGCGCCCGTCACCGTAACGTCGCCGGCCTTGAGGGCGGCAATCAGCGGGGCGTGGTTGTTGAGCACTTCAAACGAGCCATCGGTGCCCGGAAACCGCACCGACGTGGCTTCGCCTTCGTAAACTTTCCGGTCGGGGGTGATGATTTCGAGATGCATATTTTAAATGTGGAAATGGGATGATGTGAAAATGTGGGAATGTCGCAGGCATGAAAACTACTTTTCATATCTACCACATTCCCACATTCTCCACATTTAAAAAATTACTTGGCCTCGGCCATCAGGCGCTCGCCCTTGGCTACGGCGTCCTCAATGTTACCCACCAGGTTGAAGGCCGACTCCGGGAGGTGGTCGTACTTGCCGTCGATGATTTCGTTGAAGCCTTTAATGGTATCCTTAATGTCAACCAGCACGCCTTGTAGGCCAGTGAACTGCTCGGCCACGAAGAACGGCTGCGACAGGAAGCGCTGCACGCGGCGGGCGCGGTTCACAGTCTGCTTGTCTTCTTCGCTCAACTCGTCCATACCCAGGATGGCGATGATGTCTTGCAGCTCCTTATAGCGCTGTAGAATCTCTTTCACGCGCTGGGCGGTGTTGTAGTGCTCGTCGCCGAGGATGGTGGCGTCGAGGATGCGCGAAGTCGAGTCCAGCGGGTCAACGGCCGGGTAAATGCCCAGCTCGGCGATTTTGCGGCTCAGTACCGTCGTGGCGTCCAAGTGAGCAAACGTGTTGGCCGGGGCCGGGTCAGTCAAGTCATCGGCCGGCACATATACAGCCTGTACCGAAGTAATCGAGCCGCGCTTGGTCGAGGTGATGCGCTCCTGCATGGCACCCATTTCGGTGGCTAGGGTAGGCTGGTAACCTACGGCCGACGGCATCCGACCCAAGAGAGCCGATACCTCCGAACCCGCCTGCGTGAAGCGGAAAATGTTGTCGATGAAGAACAGAATGTCGCGACCAGCACCGGTGCCGTCGCCATCGCGGAAGCTCTCCGCAATGGTCAAGCCCGACAAAGCCACGCGAGCACGGGCTCCGGGAGGCTCGTTCATCTGGCCGAACACGAGGGTAGCCTGCGATTTCTCCATCTCCACCATGTCCACTTTCGACAAGTCCCAGCCGCCCTCTTCCATCGAGTGCTTGAAGGCGTCGCCGTAGCGGATGATGTTGGCTTCTATGAATTCGCGCAGCAAGTCGTTGCCCTCACGGGTACGCTCGCCCACACCAGCGAATACCGACAGGCCCGAGTAGGCCTTGGCTACGTTGTTGATAAGCTCCTGAATCAGAACGGTTTTGCCTACGCCAGCACCACCAAACAAACCAATCTTGCCACCCTTTACATAAGGAGCCAGCAGGTCGATTACTTTGATGCCGGTGAAGAATACTTCCGACGAGGTGGCTAGCTCTTCAAACGCCGGAGCGTGGCGGTGAATGGGCAGGCCGCCGGTGCTCACCGGCTGCGGAATACCGTCAATAGCCTGACCGATAACGTTGAACAAACGACCTTTCACGCCGTCGCCCGTGGGCATCGTGATGGCGTGGCCCAGGCTGCGCACTTCGGCGCCACGGGTCATGCCCTCCGTCGAGTCCATGGCGATGGTCCGCACCCGGTCTTCGCCCAGGTGCTGCTGGCATTCCAGCATCACGACCTGGCCGTTTGCTTTGGTTACTTCCAGCGCGTCGAAGATGTTGGGGAGGTCGCCTTCGCCCGCGAAGCTTACGTCCACCACGGGGCCGATAACCTGGGTGATTTTGCCCGTATTCGCCATTTGGTTTTGCTTTACTAAGTTAATATCCTTTTGAGGGTGCAAAAGTACGCCGCAAACCCCTCTTTTCAAAGCTGAAGCTAGCGTGAATACCACCCCTCCCCTAGCCAGCCACAAAGCGCCCTGCGGACCCAGCCCGCGCACTTTTTTTAATTTTTTTTGCCCTGGCTCTTGCTTCGTATAATTCTTTTACTACCTTTGCAGTCCCAAAACGGCACACCACCCAATGGGAAATTGTCCGATGGTGTAACTGGCAACACGCTTGATTTTGATTCAAGAAAGTCCAGGTTCGAGCCCTGGTCGGACAACGATGATACTGCTCGACAGTTATAAAGGCGCTGGCTTCTCCCTTCCGGGAGCAAGTCGGCGCCTTTTGCTTGTTACTTCTCCCTCCCTTCGCCTGTCATTTTGCTCGCTTCGCGCAGAATGACAGGCGTTTTTGTTTTTTCTCCCCCGTATGGACCCGCACGTTAAAATCTTCGCCGGCAGCGCTTCGAAAGAACTCGGCCGCAAAATCGCCGAAGCCTACGGCCAGCCGCTCGGCGACCTCACCCTGCAACGCTTCGCCGACAGCGAGCTAGGCCCTAGCTTCGACGAAAGCGTGCGCGGCTGCGAGGTGTTTCTCATCCAAAGCACCTTCCCCCCGAGCGAGCACCTTATGGAGCTCATGCTGATGGTAGACGCCTGCAAGCGCGCCTCGGCCCACAAAGTGAACATCGTGATGCCCTATATGGGTTACGCCCGCCAGGACCGTAAGGACAAGCCGCGCGTGAGCATCGGGGCTAAGGTGGTGGCCAACATCATCCAGAGTGTGGGCACCGACCGCCTGATGACCTGCGACCTGCACGCCGGCCAGATTCAGGGCTTTTTTGACATTCCGGTCGACCACCTCGACGGCGCCACCGTCACGGCGCCCTACATTAAAAGCCTGAACCTGGAAAACCTCATCTTCGCCTCGCCTGACGTGGGCGGCGTAGTGCGCACCCGCGCCTTTGCCAAGAAATTCGGGGCCGAAATCGTAGTCTGCGACAAGATGCGTCTGCGGGCCAACGAAATCGCCTCGATGCAGGTAATCGGCGACGTGAAGGGCATGGACGTAGTTTTTGTGGACGATATGGTGGACACGGCCGGCACCATCTGCAAGGCCGCCGACCTCGTGATGGAGCGCGGCGCCAACTCGGTGCGCGCCGTTATCACGCATCCACTACTGAGTGGGCCAGCCCACGCCCGCATTCGCGCTTCGCAGCTCACCGAACTTATTACGACTGATACGATTCCGCAGCGCGAGGAGAACGAGAAGGTGCGCGTGATTTCGCTAGCCCCCCTGTTTGCCGCCGCTATTCGCAACGTGGTGACGCACGAGAGCATCAGCTCGCTGTTCAGCTAAGGGGCGGCGGCGCGGACTTGCTTGCAATTCTCAGCCCAAACCCGTACCTTTGCGGCCCGTTTGGCAAGGGTTGCCCGGCGGATAATTCATTCCAAATCAACTTCTTTTATGAAAAGCCTGGAGATTGTAGGGTTTAAAAGAGCGAATCTCGGCAAGACGGATGCGAAAGCACTGCGCCTCGATGCCCAAGTGCCGTGCGTACTGTACGGTGGTACCGAAGCGGTCCACTTCTCGGTGCCCGCCATCCTGTTCCGCGAATTGCTGTACACCCCGGAGGCCCACATCGTGGACTTGAACGTGGAAGGCACGCATTTCCGCGCTATTGTGCAGGATGCCCAGTTTCACCCCGTGAACGAGATGCTGCTGCACGTTGACTTCCTGGAAATTCAGGACGGCAAAGAAGTGAAAATGGACATCCCCGTAAAGTACATCGGCGTATCGCCGGGCGTGCTGGCCGGTGGCAAGCTAGCCAGCAAAATCCGTAAGGTGAAGGTGAAGGCGCTGCCCGAAAACCTGCCCGACTACGTAGAAGTTGACATCAGCACCCTGGAGCTGGGTAAGTCGGTGAAGGTAGGTGCAGTACAGCCCACCAACTACACCATCCTGACCAGCGCGCAGGCGCCGATTGCCACCATCACCATCCCGCGCGCCCTCAAAGGCGAGATGGCCGCCAACAAATAGACCGCAGATTTAACGGATTGCGCGGATACGCTTGGCTGAGTCAAGCTGACTACGCTCGCGTTAGTTTAGTTGAAAAAGGCTGCCCTAGCGGGCAGCCTTTTTCTTTGGGGTCTGGCGGCCCCAACCGCCACCGGTTTTTAGTTTCTTCATCCTCCCACTTACACCTAACCAGCCCGCCTTGGGCGGGCGTATCCGCGTAATCCGTTAAATCCGTTTAATCTGCGATGAAATTACTCATTCTTTGCCTCGGCAACATTGGGCCGGAGTACGCCGATACCCGCCACAATATTGGGTTTATGGTGGCCGACTACCTGGCTCAAAAATTTGACGCCCCGCGCTTCGAGCTAGGCCGCCACGCGTTCACCACCGAGTTTAAAAGCAAGGGCCATACCTACGTATTAGTAAAGCCCACCACGTTTATGAACCTGAGCGGCAAAGCGGCCGCGCACTGGCTCAGTACGCTGAAAATAACGCCCGAGAATATGCTGGTCGTGACCGACGACCTGGCGCTGCCCTTTGGTAAGCTGCGGCTGAAGGGCCAGGGCTCGGCCGGCGGCCACAACGGCCTCAAGGACATTCAGGCCACGCTGGGCACCGACGTGTACGCCCGCCTGCGCTTTGGGGTGGACGCCAATTTTCCGAAGGGCCGGCAGGTCGATTACGTCCTGGACCCCTTTTCGGCCGACGAGCAGATTGACCTGCCGTTGCGCATCGAGAAAGCCGGTGAGGCCGTGCTAGCTTTCGGCGCGCTAGGGCTGGAACGAGCGATGAACATCGTGAACGTGAAATAAAAAAGGGCCAGCGCTACATCAGCGCTGACCCTTTTTTCGGGCTGGCTAGCCTCGTTCGCTACAAAATGGGGCTGCCGTTGCGCACAGCGCTGCCGGGCTGCATGAGGGCTAGCGAGCCATCGGCGTTTTCGGCCAGCAGCAGCATCCCTTGGCTTTGGATTCCCTTTATTTCGCGGGGCGCCAGGTTGAGCAATACCATCGCCTGCTGGCCGATGAGCGCCTCGGGAATAAACGACTCGGCAATACCGCTTACGATGGTGCGGTGGTCGAGGCCGGTGTCGATGGTCAGCTTCAGGAGCTTTTTGGTTTTAGCAACTTTCTCAGCGGCGATAATGGTACCGACGCGCAGGTCCATCTTGCCAAAATCATCGAAGCTGATATTTTCCTTCGCGGCCACAACCGGTGTGTTGGCCAGGGCATTGGCTTGCTTGGTATCGAGCAGTTTCTGCACCTGAGCATTCACCACGGCGTCGTCAATTTTGGCGAATAGCAGGGTGGGCTCTTGCAGCTGGTGGCCGGCGGGCAGCTGCTCGGCGCGGGCCGCGCTAGCCCAGTCGCCGGGCGCCAGGCCAAGCATGGTGGCTAGCTTGGCCGCCGACTCGGGCAGGAACGGCGTGAGCAGCGGCACCAGCGCCGCCGCCACCTGCAAGGCTACGTGCAGCACTGTGCCGGTGCGCGCGGCATCGGTTTTAATTAAATGCCAGGGCTGCGTATCAGCCAGGTATTTATTGCCGAGGCGCGCCAGGTTCATCACTTCGGCTAGGGCATCGCGAAAACGGTAATTTTCGATGAGGTCGCCCACGCGGTTTGGAAATTCGGCCACCTGCCGAAATACCTCTTCGTCTATCTCCTGCAATTCGCCCCTAGCGGGCACTTTGCCGTCGAAGAATTTCTGAGTCAGTACGGCGGCACGATTCACGAAATTACCGAGCGTGGCGACCAGCTCGTTGTTATTGCGCGCCTGGAAGTCCTTCCAAGTGAAGTCGTTATCCTTGGTTTCGGGCGCGTTGGCGCAGAGCACGTAGCGCAGCACATCGGCCTGGCCGGGAAAATCCTGCAAATATTCGTGCAGCCACACCGCCCAGTTGCGCGAGGTGCTGATTTTATCCCCTTCCAGATTTAGAAATTCATTGGCGGGCACGTTATCGGGCAAAATGAATTCGCCGTGCGCCTTCAGCATCACTGGGAAAATAATGCAGTGAAAAACAATATTATCCTTGCCGATAAAATGCACCAGCTTGGTTTCGGGGTCCTGCCAGTATTTTTCCCATTCATCGGGGAAGCATTCCTTGGTGGCCGAGATGTAGCCGATGGGCGCATCAAACCACACGTACAGCACTTTACCTTCGGCGCCGGGCACCGGCACGGGCACGCCCCAGTCGAGGTCACGCGTTACGGCGCGGGGGTGCAGGCCTTGGTCAATCCACGACTTGCACTGGCCGTAGACGTTGGTTTTCCAGTCGTTTTTATGGCCTTCAATTATCCATTCGCGCAGCCAGGGCTCGTACTGGTCGAGGGGCAAAAACCAGTGCTTGGTATCGCGCAGCACCGGCGTATTGCCGCTGAGCATCGAGCGCGGATTAATTAACTCGGTCGGGCTGAGCGAGCTGCCGCAGCGCTCGCACTGGTCGCCGTAGGCGTTTTCGTTGCCGCAATTGGGGCAGGTGCCTACCACGTAGCGGTCGGCTAGAAATTGGCCGGCCTGCTCATCGTAAAGCTGCTGCGTGGTTTGCTCAATAAATTGCCCGGCTTCGTATAATTTCTTGAAAAACGCGCTCGAAACCTCGGCGTGCGTCTCGGAAGAAGTCCGCGAATACACATCGAACGACACGTTGAAATCGCGGAAAGAATCGCCGATAATTTTGTGGTATTTATCGACTACCTGCTGCGGTGTAACCCCTTCTTTCTGAGCCCGAATGGTGATGGGCACGCCGTGCTCGTCGGAGCCGCAGATAAATTTAACGTCGCGGTTTTGGGCGCGCAGGTAGCGCACATAAATATCGGCCGGCAAATAAACGCCCGCCAGGTGCCCGATGTGAACGGGACCATTGGCATAGGGCAAGGCTGCCGTTACAGTGTAGCGCTTTGGTTGTGAAGTCATTACCAGTAAATTACCGCTATCAGAAAGTAAGCCCTGGGCTACGCAGCAGGCAGCGCAGCTTGAGCATTAATTTTAACTAGTGCGGGAAGGAGAAAATTAATTATTCAAAAAAGCAAAAAAAGGCGGCGGGGTTTCTAACAAAAATTATAAAAGGCCGTTTGCCAAGGAGTTAAACCGCGGAATTTTTTACCTAGTATTCCTGAGCAGTTTTCCACCCCACTTCCTAACCAAAACCCTGTTTACCATGTCCAAAAAAACCAACGCGGACGCGCAGGCTGCGGCCGCTCCTACCAAACGCACGCCGGAAGAAAAAGCGCAACGCAAGGCGGACAAAGCGGGCCGCAAGGCTACCAAATCGCTCAACGAGGACCACGCTGAGAAGAAGGCTAGCCAGAAACAGACCCTCAAGTCGGCCGCCAAGCAGCTGCAAAAAGAGCTGGATACGCGCATGAACGAAGTGGTGGACCGCATCCGCAAAGAAACGAAGGCCAAGCTGAAAGAAGTAGTGAAGGAAGCCACGCGCCGCCTCGATGTGGACACCGAGCGCATGTTTGAGCAGGCGCTGCACACCATCGTGCGCCACTACGATTCCATTGCGCCGGGCCGCACTACCGATATTAACCTGCCGGCTCCCACCGCAACCAGCGACGATGTCGACGCACCGCAAAAAACTTCGGCACCGTCCAAAAAGGACGCCGCCCGCAAGCCCCGCCCAGCGGAAGGCCCAGCGGCGGAAGCAGCTTCGCTTGCCAAAAAGCGCGCTGGCCGCCCCACCGGTAGCACCAGCAAGCCAGCCGCCAGCCCCGGCCGGGGCCCGGGCCGCCCCAAACGCGAAGCCGCCGAGCCCGCCGCTGCTGAGTTGAGCACGCCCGTTGGCACTGCCAACGATAGCGTGGCCGTAGACAACGCCTAGCCCAACGCTAGGGGTAGAAAAATCGAAGAGGCCGTTGCTTGCATGAGCAACGGCCTTTTTTGGTAGTGGCTAGGGCCGCGGCTGGGGCTGGGGTATCGACTGGTCGATGCGCTGCATGCGGGTTTCGGTGGTGGTGATGTTGGCGTCGTTGGTGTTGAGCGTTTCGGGGCGCTTGGCGCGGTTGATATCGGACGCCTGCTCACCCAGGCGCAGCACGTTGGGCGTGGCGTCGGGCACGGGCATGCGCGCAGCGGTGCCGCGCGGCGCGTTTGCATTGTAGATGGCGCGGCGGTCGGCATCAGAACTAACCTCGGTGGGTACCACCCCCGGCGTGGCGGTTTCGGTGAGCGGCGTGGTGGACACGGCGCGCGGGGCGGCAGTTTCGGTGGTAAGCTCGGAGGCCGAGCAGGAGGCCAGAGCTAGCGGCAAGGCTAGGCTAACGGCCCGAAAAAAAAAGCGGGAGAGCATGAGAAGCAGCAAAAAGGCGGCCCGGAGCGGGCCGCCTTTTTGCTTAACGGATTGCGAGCGCGGTAGTTGGCGCTATTTTTTGGGTTCGAATACCAACGCATTGCCATCCATGCAGTAGCGCTGGCCGGTGGGCTTGGGGCCATCGTTAAAGACGTGGCCGAGGTGGCCGCCGCACTTGGCGCACACTATCTCATCGCGGCTCATGCCGAAGCTTTCGTCAGACTTGACCTTGACGCTAGCCACCGTGGCTGGGGCAAAAAAACTGGGCCAGCCAGTGCCCGACTCAAATTTGGTAGCGCTGGAAAACAGCAGGTTGTGGTCGGCGGCGCAGTAGTAGGTGCCAGCTGCGTGGTTGTCGTGGTACTTACCGGTGAAAGCCCGCTCGGTGCCTTCTTGGCGCAGAATATAGTATTGGTCGGGCGTGAGCTGCTTTTTCCATTCGGCATCGGTTTTCACGATAGGAAACTCGCCGGCCTTGCCCGTAACGGGCTGGGGTTGCGGATATTTACCTTCCGTAACGGAGGCTCCTTTGGAGCCGGCTGGCACGGCAGCCACAGTTTTAGGCTGGTCGGCGCGGGTTTGGGAGCAGGCGGGCGAAAGAGCGGCCACGCTCAGAAGCAGGGCTAGCAGGGAAGGGCGCATGGGCTGGCTAGAAGATTAAGGTTACCAGGCTAAACAAACGAAAACACGCCTGCGTTCGGATGCCGACCTCGCAAATACGGGGCTGGCTAGCCCGGCCCGCGCAAGCAAGCCGGCTGGGGGTTTGTGGTGATGGTGCGGAACGTTTGCGGGGCCGGCCGGCGTTGATTTTCAGGATAATAAAAACGCAACTCGGTTATTTAGCAGAAACTCCGTACCTTTGCGGCCGCAAAAACATACGTATGACCCAGAACATTCGGAATATCGCCATCATTGCCCACGTTGACCACGGCAAGACGACTTTGGTGGATAAGATTATCCACGCCTCCAAGATTTTCGACGCGCACCAGCAGTTCGACGACCTTATCCTCGACGACAACCCGCTGGAGCGCGAGCGCGGCATTACCATCGTATCGAAGAACGTGTCGGTGCGCTACAATGGCGTGAAAATCAACATCATCGACACCCCTGGTCACGCCGACTTCGGTGGCGAGGTAGAGCGCGTATTGAAGCTGGCCGACGGCGTGCTGCTGCTCGTGGATGCCTTCGAAGGCGCCATGCCGCAGACCCGCTTCGTGCTGGGCAAAGCCATTGCTTTGGGCCTGAAACCCATTGTGGTAGTGAACAAAGTGGACAAGGAAAACTGCCGCCCCGACGAGGTGCACGAGCAGGTTTTCGACCTCATGTTCAACCTCGGGGCTAGCGAAGACCA
>Ga0160427_10000620_pt1 | contig 21379 bp, 22 predicted proteins | sample SolpanmetagenomL_FD_108194 | JGI IMG/M metagenome (GOLD analysis project Ga0160427, IMG submission 108194) | Solar panel surface microbial communities from Lawrence Berkeley National Laboratory, California, USA - L | ecosystem: Engineered > Built environment > Solar panel > Unclassified ...
GCATTGGCAGTCAACGTAGTCCGCTTGGTGGCGTGGTGGGACGGTGAGCGTCCCGGTGGAACCAGAGTGTCCCGCTTTGCACAGCTCCGTGCAGCCTGATTCTGAATTCGCCAGCAGAGTCCGGTCGTTTGTGCAATAAATTGAGCTGCTGTACTGGACGGCAGGTGCCAGCGTTGCGAAATGCTGTTCCACAATGATCCACATCGGCAACACGTTTGCGTATCCCCATTGGCCCAAATCAGCCCTTCCCCAAGTAGGGCTCTATCCCATGATTGATGAAACCCGGCCTACAGATCAAGACCAGAGGCGGCCCATGGGCCGCCTCTGGTCAAGCTGAATGAAGTGCCTTCCGGCACCCCCGATTACGACAGGGCGCGAACCTGCGCCAAGTCCTCCATCTCTTGCAAGAGCTTCTCGCCCAACGGCGTGAACTCGCAGTCGCGTCGCAGGGAGTCAATGGACATCTGCAGGCTTTCGACCAGAGAACCGCGGTAGCTGAGCCCGCGTAGCCGTCCCGCTTCCTGGCATGCCGGATCGTACGGCATGGATTCCACGAAGAAGTGCATGTACGCGATGGCCACTGCGGCGTGGTAGGTCTGGATGGCTGGGCGAAGCGTCTTGCGAATCTCGGAGTACACGGGCTGTGCAGGGTCCGACAGCAGAATCGGGTCAACGCTCTGCCACACGTCGAGCACGTGATGACCTAACTCGTGTACCAAGTCGATCGCGATCTCGTAGGGGTTCGCCTGTGCCGGAATGCTGCGGAATATGATGCCTCGACTGTGGTCGCCGCTGTACCCGCGGCTACGTTCACCGGGCAAGGGCAGCACGAAGTCGATGAACTCCAGGTAGAGTCGACACAACGTCGGGTTGGACTTTAGCAGCAGCCGGCGGCCCTCGCGGAACACCTGCTTCTGGCCCGGGGAGACGATCGTATCTGGAATCCACTCTTCATGCTTTTGCCCGACGATGCCGTTGACGGTCAACTCAGGTTTGTCCTCCATGAACGCGCGCACTTGGCGGAGATACTCAGCATCATCGACCAGCCCTCCGGGTTCGACAAACGGCTGGCGGAGCAAATGCTGAGGGAACGACGATGCGTCCAGTAACGGGTACGCGGAAGCCCAGGGTGAGTAGAACTCGCCGCCGTACGACAACGTCGCCTGGATGCCTTGCCGGGTCGCCGCTTTGAGCCGGGCGTTGAGGGAGAACAACTCCTCGTTGAGTTCGTGACCGATCAGCAGCCGAGACACTGCTCTTAGGCCTGCGCCTTGATCATGTACGGCAGGTACTTCACGTACTCGGCACTGGGCTGGGCCTCGCCCAGCTTACTGAGGTCCAGCGGCTGCATCGGGCTCTGGTTGGGGGCCTTCATTGGAGTGGCTATTTCGCGAGCGGCAACGACGGAGGCATTCTGGTCCATCTCAAAAGCTTTCTTCTGCGACATAGAGATCCTTTTCTTACTGAAAGAAGCGAACGACAAGGGCCGACACCTGCTATGCGATAAAGAGATTCAACGAGTTTGAAGCTGCTCTGGGGCGGCACTCAGACCCATTCGACTCTCTGTCACCTCCACACTGTAATGGCAGTCTTGAAAAAATCAAGCACATCTGTCGTATGGAGCGTCCGCTTTTTCTGGAGTGTCAGCCTTTTGGTCGGTTGACGATCAAGCGGACCGTGAACAGCACCCCGAAGGCCACTACGACCATCACTGCCGACAGCACCAAGGCGGGCGCCAGGTCGCTCTCAAGCGCTCCGTAAATCGCCAGCGTCATCGTGCGCGTCTTGCCGGCCAGTGAACCGGCGAACAGAATAGTGGCCCCAAACTCCCCAAGGGCTCGTGCCCAAGCCAGTACTAGGCCTTCGAGCAGGAACGGGAACGCCAGCGGCCAAGTGATCAGCCGGAACACCTGCCAGAGGGTCGCGCCGTCAACCTGCGCAGCGTGCTCAGCATCCCGGTCACCGGCCATAAACCCGGCTTTCGCCGCCCGTACGTAGTAGGGTGTGCTGGAGAACAGCTGGGCCAGCACTACCGCAGCAGGAGAGAAGGCCAGGGAGATGCCGGCGAGTTCAAGAGGTCGTCCCAGCAGACCGTTCCGGCCGAAGGTCAGTAGAAGGCCGACGCCAGCCACCACCGGCGGCAGCAGCACCGGCAAGTCGAGCACCGCGTCCAGCACTTCGTGCCCCGGGAAGCGGTAGCGAGCCAAGAGGAACGCGACCGGAGTGCCGAAGAGCAGGGTCAACCCTAGCGTCATGCTGGTCGTGACCAGACTGACGCGTAGGGCCTGCAGGACCACCGGGTCGAGCAGCGCGCCAGAAAGACCGGCCTCTAGGCCCCTGATCAACACCACTAGGGTAGGGATCAGCAGCAACAGAATCAGGCATAGGCTCAGTAGCACCGGTACCACCGGCGGGCGCACCGTTCCACCCCGCCGGCCCTTGAGCGGCAAGGTAGCGGGCCGGCGCTGACGGTTGACCGTCACCAAGCCCACCGGGCATCAACTATGAGGCCATGCCTCGTCTGCTTCCTCACCTTAAGGTGGTGACAGGGAAGTACCCCCACTTTCTCAGGATGGCCTGTCCCTCTTTGGAACGGACGTAGGTGATGAACGCCTGAGCACTCTGCGCATGGGAGGACGACTTCATCATTCCGATGGGGTACTGGGCCACCTGATTGAAGCGCGCTGGGATATTGATCTTAACTACTGTCGAGGCTACGCGCGGGGTAACGTCGGTGGCATACACCACGCCGGCATCTGCCTCGCCCAGCTGTACCTTCAACACCACCTGCCGGACGTTCGGCTCCTCAGAAACGACGTTGGCGAGGCTTTTGACGGCATAATCCTTACCATACATTCCGTCCTGCGACGCGGCGTTGAGCATAGCCCGGGTGTACTGCCCGACCGGCGCAGCCTTGTCCGCCAGCACCAACTTGACACCTGGCGCGGCTAGATCCCCCGGGCCCCGCACCGGACGGATGTTCCTTTTAGGCGCGATGATCACGAGCCGATTCTTGGTGAAGATGCTGCCGCTGCTTAGGAGCCCTGCGGTGACGAGCGGCTGGAACTGGAAGGTGTCCGCGCTGGCGAAGAGGTCCGGAGCGGCGCCGTTCTCGATCTGGGTCCGCAGGACTTGGGAACCCGCGAACTGGAAGGTGGTCACGGTGCCCATCTTGGCATCGAAGGCCTGGCCGATCTCGGTGAAGGCGTCCGTTAGGCTTGAAGCGGCAAACACCGTGAGAGGTGTACGATCAGCCGCGTTGGCCACGCTGGCCAGGGCAAGCATGGAGCAGAGGACGATGGTGCGCATAGAAGAACTCCTTATGCCGGCCGCCAAATGCGCGGCTGAGCGGGCGTGCGTCGCCCGAACCGCAGGCCATTAGGGGTCTGGCGAATCCTGCAGACGACGCAGCAAAGCGGATGATATACGAATCGCTTTCTGCGGAAGGCTTAAGTTGTCCGAGCGTCTTTGTGGGCGTCGTCGGCACTGTTCCACAAGCGCCGCATCTCTGGTGAGGACGCCAGCAGCGCCTGCAGCGTGCCGCGCGCGGTAACCCGACCCTGTTCCAGTACCAGGATCTGGTCGGCTCGTTCCAGAACCGCTCGCTGGTGCGACGCCACAAGAAAGGTCGCGCCGGGCAGGGCGAGGGCGCGGGCCCAGAAAGTCTGCTCGGTCTCCACATCGAGTCCGCTGGTGGGATCATCCAGAACATACAGGCTGGCTGGATGAGCGAACATGCGAGCCGCCGCAGCGCGCTTCATCTGCCCGCCGGACAGGCGGACGCCGCGGGAGCCGACTCGCGTGTCGAGGCCTTCTGGCATGCCCTGAACGTCTGTCTCGAAGGCCGCAGTGTGGACTGCGTGGTCGAGCTCCTGTGGTAGAACGGGCCGCCCGAGGAGCACGTTCTCCCGGATCGACAGGCTGTAGAGCATCGGCACTTGAGCGACGTAAGCGCAGGCGGGGGGCAACAGCCGCGCACTGCCGGTCAGGGGAACCCCATTCCACTCGACCGTACCCTCGGCCTCGACGAGGCCCAACAAGGCTCGCAGGAGGGTGGTTTTTCCCGACCCGATGCGGCCCGTCACCACGGTCAGGTGGCCTCCATTCAGCTGAAAATCGACATTCTCGATGCCGTTCCGAGTGCCCTGATGACGATACGTCAGGCCCTGCACCCTCACCTCCTGAAGCGGGGGCAGTGACGGGCTAGGTGACGGCACGACTGGTAACTCACCGCTTAGGTGAAGGTCTCGGGGCTGCACCAGGCTGTCGAGGGCCGGGTCGGCCGTCAGGTCTGCCAGACGCTCGAAGTTGACCTTCGCCTGTTTGTACTGGGCCAGAAAGCCGCCGAAGAACTCGGTGAAGCCCGTGACGAAGCCGAGGTACGAGACGAAGAGGGCGAAGTCGCCGATCGTGAAGGAGCCGGCACGTAGCGCTCGGCCGGCCAGCAGGAGAATCAGGCCGGTGCCAACGATCACGGTGTTCCGGAACACCGCGTTCAGGCCGTCTGTCAGCAGGCGATCGTTCACTGCAAAGCGCTGTCTCGAGCGTCCCAGCGCGCGCAAGTGAGCCACCACGTGCGGCTCTGCACCGGCCACCTGGATGGCCTGGACGGCGTTGAAGATCTCACCCATCAACCCGGTGACCTCGCCGGTGGAGACCCGGCTTGCCCGCCGCACCCGCTCCAGGTAGGCGCGAGCTGCATAGACGGTGGCCACCACGACCACGATTGGCAGGAAGACGGCGAACGTGATGACTGCGTTGATCTGGAACAGGATGATCAGCGCCGCTACAGCGAAGATGAACTTGCCGGAAGTGTCAATACACCAATCGAGCGTATCCTCGATGGTATCGATGTCTGTTCGCAGGCGGTTGACGACCTCCCCGAGGTGCAGGCTGCTCCGTTCCGAGGTCGGCCGGGTCAGCAGCCGCTGGACTACGTTCAGTCGCATCAGGCTGCTGATGGCGCCCCTCATCCGGTAATCGAAGCGGGCGCTGACAAGGCGCAGTATGCCGCTCACCAGCGCCACGGCGATAGTCAGTGCAGCCAAACTCTCAATACTCCAGATGCTCTTGCCGGTGTTGAGGAGGGTAAAGAACTCGCGCAGGATGAGACCTGGGATCAGGGGAAGCAATTCCACGACCCACCAGGTCAACATGGCTGCAGCGTACAAGCCCCAGCGAAAGCGAATCAGCGACCACATCAGGCGGGGAACGTCACGCCTCTCCCCAGGCAGAGACGACGGCCATCCGGTCATGCCAGCGCCTCGTTCGCTGCGGTGCGGAGCAGGTGAGCATATCTCGACTGCGGCCTCGCGGCGAGGACGGCCCGGCTGCCGAATTCGGCGACGCAGCCGTCCTCTAGGATGAGCACGTCGTCGACCCGGTCGAGGGTGCGCAAGCGGTGGGCGATAATCACCCCGGTCCGGCGGTCGAGAAGGCGATCGATGGCGCGCTCCAGAACTGCCTCCGTCGCCGGGTCGAGGCGGCTAGAGGCCTCATCGAGGATTACCAATCCGGGATCTCGTAGGAAAACCCGGGCGAAAGCCAGTAGCTGGGCTTCGCCCGCTGAGAGGCTATTGGCCTCCAGGCGGGTGTCCAGTCCTTGGGGTTGCGCCTGGCACCAGTCCAGCAGGCCCAGGGTGTCCAGTGCACCCAGGAGTTGCTGATCGCTCACCTCTGGGTTGAAGAACGTCAGGTTGTCACGAATGCTGCCGTCAAGCAGTTGCACGTCCTGCGTCACCAGTGCGACACGCCGGCGAACCTCCGCCAGTGTGATGTCCGGCAGCAACATCCCTCCGATGCGGACTTCACCTCCCTGCGGGTCGTACAGGCGCGCGAGCAGGCGGGCCAAGGTTGTCTTTCCGCTGCCGGTCCGGCCAAGGATGCCGAGCACGCGCCCCGCCTCCAACTGGAAGGAGAGGTCGTTCAGCACCGGCGGATTCGCGGCCACGTCGTAGCTGAACCGGAGCCGGTCCACGTCCACGTTCAGGGCGCCCGCAGGCAGCGGCTCAATGGTGCCGTCCTTCAGCGCCGACTCGGTCGTCAGCAGTTCTTGAATACGGGTAAGGCTGGCATCGACCTTCTGCAGGTCCTGCATTTGACGTTGGATCCGGTCAAGCGGTATGGCCAGCAGGGCGATGTAGGCGAAGATGGCGTAAACCGTGCCGATGGTCACGGCGTGAATGGTAAACAGATGCCCGGCCAACACCAATGCTAAAGAGTCGCTGACGCTGAAAACCAGTAGAGAAACCCCGAACGCGACGCACCACACCGAGATCACCAGGACGCGGACGGGAATCCATTCCCGGAATAACTGTATGAGCCGGTGCTGGACATAAGGCTCCGCGCCCAGCGTGCGGAGGTCCTCAGCGCCGGTAAGCGTCTCACCAACGAAGCCGTAGAAAGCGGACGCCACCTGCCGTTCCTTCACCCGCGGGCGCAGAGACCAAGCGCGCATCCGGTAGAGGATGCTCAACGCCAGCACGGTGAATACGCTGATCGCGGCCCCCACCCGGACGTTGATGGTGAACAGGATGATCAGCACACCTATCACGAGCAGCACGTTGCCGACGATTTCCAGGACGAACTTGGAAAAGAAATTCGCCAGCATCCCAACGTCGCCGTCAACCCGTTCGATCATTTCACCAGCCGTGCGCGACTTGTGAAAACTCTGGTCGAGGGCGAGGCAGTGCTCGACCAAGTCCTCCCGCATGGCGTTGGTGGACTGCCATCCGAGAATTTCGCTGCGGTAGGTGACCAACACCGAAAGAACCTGCTGGACCAGCGCGACCGCTATGAAAAGCAGCGCCGAAAACAGAAGTGTTCGGTCGGACGCGCCGGCCTTGGCTTGGTCGAGAAAGTGGCTGACGATGCGTGGGTTAACCAGTTGCAGAGCGATACTGATCAGGAGCAGCAGGGCCAGCACCACGACCTGCATTCGTAAAGGCGTGAGATACCGCAGGAGGAGGCGGGCGTACAGGTTGGAGGTCTTCATCAGGAGTCAGTGTAGAGAGTGCCGTCCCGTTTGACGGAGGTAGATGCGTTCGCTCCTTGGAGCAAAGGACGTGGCATCTTGAGGTGTGGTTCCTCCGATACACCTCCGACCTGTCGATCAGGCAGATGCACAAATCGTCGCCCAACACCGGTATCCGGACCTCGACCCCGGCCATGAGGCGGTGGCCACCTACGCAGCCTGGGTAGCCTCAGCGATGGACCGGGGGATATACATCGGCTGGCTGATGGAACGCGACGGGCAAGTGGTGGGCGGGCTCGGGTTAACGCTGCTGGAATGGGGGCCGTCGAAGCAGGACAGCCAGTCGTGGCGGGCACGGGTAGTGAACGCTTTCACGGTCCCCACGGCGCGACGGCAGGGCATCGCCCGTCGGCTGTTGCAAGAGGCGATGCAGGAGGCACAGCGCCGCGGCATTGGGACGCTCGGTCTAGCCACGTCGGAAATGGCGCGCAGCCTTTACCAGGAGGCGGGGTTCGTCGCATACACAAGCGAAATGCTGAAGCGGTAGATCCGCGTCAGCGGGTTGGGGGTGGATCGAAACGCCCACGCCTATGCTCTCTGCCGCCTCGGCGGCGGAATTCAACTGCGCCCTGTTCCGCCACTTGGGCTCTCGGCGAGTATGGTACTGTTCTTTGCGCGGTGCGCCTGCTTGCTACCCAGCGTGTGAGCGAGACCACCTGAACACCCGGGGACCTCGGGACAACCCAGAGCGGACCTTGGAGTTGCACCTCTGTTGCGTAGCTTAGGTTAAGCGATGCGGTTCAGGCTAGCCGGGCGGTGGGCTTCAACTTCGGCCGGGCTGACGTATCCCAAATAGGAATGGAGCCGTTTGTGGTTGTAGAACTGCTCCAGATAGGCAAAAACATGCTGCCGTGCGATATCCCAGGTCGGGTACGTCGTCCCGTCGCACTCCTCTCGTTTGAGGCTGGCAAAAAACGACTCGACAACCGCGTTATCGAAATAATCCCCCGTTCGACTCATGCTGCACGTCATCAGCATGCCCTGATGGGCATGCTGGTAGGTCTTAGCTGCATCTTGACTTCTTGGGCAGAACAGCGCCCATGAGGACGCTTGCCCGCTTCCTCTGTCCGAGTGGTGCATCAGGTCCGGCGCGGGTGCCGTCGATAAAAGGCCATTTGGAGCGCAGTCAGTGGCAGTTCTGCGGTCATCCGGCTGCCCATCGACCACCCGACACTCGTGCGGGAGTGCAGATCAAGCACCACGGCCAGCTAGAACCAGCTCTCGGTCGTCCTGATGAACGTCATGTCGGCGGCCCACACCAGATTCGGCTCAGCCACCTCAAACTGCCGCATCAACAGATTTTTAGCCACTGGCAAAGCATGGCCCGAGTCGGTCGTGTTGTTGAAACGCCGCTTTCCTCGACCCCGGCGGCCGGCGGCCTGCATCAGTCGCGCCACACGGTGGCCCGCAGTTCCCGGTACACCCTGGGGGAGCCGTATCGTCCCTTACTGTCGTCGTGCACGGTCTCGATGTGCGCCAGGAGCTGCGCATCATCCTCTGCTTGTTTCTGCCCGCCACGAATGGTACCCGCTCTGGGTCACACCCAGGGTTCGACAGCGGGCAGGCGTCCTCATGGGCGTCCGTTCTGCCCAAGAACAGCACCCGGAGAGGGAACTGAGGCCGCTGGGTGTGGACGAACGAAGAGCTTATGTTATTTCCTTGGCAAACCAGATCGCGGCTGATTTTAGTATTTTCCTCTCCTGGCGCAACGTAATGAGTTCACGCTCCAACCGTTTGATGGTTTCCTGTTCCAGGGTAAGTCGGGCGACTCCCTGCCCTGGGAACGCCAAAGAGCCGTGCTCTTTGGCAGCCTTGTTCCAGCTGCTGAGGGCCGACTGGCTGACTCCCATGTCGCTCGCGATGCCCTGGTTGGTGTTGCCAGGGTGTTGAGCGAGCCCGACGGCCTGCTGCTTGAACTCGGGGGTATAGACCTTTCGGTATGCCATGGTGTCTCCCTGTAATCAGTGTGGTCGTTCTTAACTACTGCTGTGCATCACAGGTGCAAGTCCAAAATGCAGACTGCAGAAGGTTCAAAGGATGTCAGAAGGCAAGGCATCTGCTGAGCGATCACTGGCTCACGAGGTGACTGGCGGGTGCATGTCCAAACCCAGGAGCGTGTTGGAATCGATCTTCAGCACCTGGCAGAAGGCGATGACCTCGAAATCGTAGACGCTTCGCAGGCCGCGTTCGATCTTGCTCAGGGTCGCGCCCGAGAGTTCCAGACCAGTTTGCTGCTCAAGCAAGGCACTGAACTCTTCCAGGGACCAGGGCGGTGTCTGCTCCAGACGCGTGGTTCGTAATCGAAATCCGACTACGTTCAGACCCTGGCCCTGGCGGCCGAGAGCCTGGGCTTTTCGGCCAGGATAGACCCGGTCTGGTTTTTGCGCGCGCCTAGCCATCCGCTCACGCTAGGGGAGAACGCCTGAATGACATATTCTAAAGTAGAATACTTCCACTTTAGAATAGCTACGTTTGATCAGCCTCAGCAGTAGCCGCACTACCGGCCTACACGTTCCCGGCGCCCCGAAGCAGTTCCAAAGGAGGAAGGCATGGACGAACAGCAACTGAACCCAGAAGAGCAGCAGGCACTGAATTACCTTCTGGAGGGAGAATTCAGTTACTTCGGCCTGGTCAGCACCCGGCACACGCTCCCCGCCCCAGTGCACCGCTGGACCTACCAGCGAACCCACGGGCGCTCGCAGCGCACCGTCGGCTGCTACGCCAGCGGGGGTGTCCCGCATGGGAACGACGCAGCGATCATGCTCACCCTCGTCCATCTGTATGCCCAACGCCCGGTCGAGCTGAAGCACCGCCCTCTGGAAGTCACGGAAGAGACCTTCCGCCAACGGCTGGCGCTGCTGTTCCCAGCGGTGAAGCTCACGGACGACCAGCTCATCCAGGCTCTCCACCGCCTGGTTGACGCGGCCTTCGAGGTCGTGTACGTCGTGCGGGAGGACCATGACACGCGGGTCACCAGCAGACAACATTTTGCGCTGGTCAGCTTCTTGATTCCTGCGATGGTTCAGGACTCGGTGCCTGACCGTCTGGAGGCGATCATCTTCACAGTGTCCGAGCCCGCGCTAGAGCTCTACCTTACAGGCAGCTTTCGCGAACTGTAGACCAACCGCAGAAAGACGAAGATCACCGATAGTTCGTCTTGGCTACAAAGATTTCAAGAGCCTGCATCGCTCGTCTGAGCATCTCTCTCGACGAACACCATCTCGAATTCAGTCGGCTTCAGTAGAAGGACAACTCCGAGTTGATAACGGTATGGATTGCCGACTCTATCCCCATGGACGAAGTAACGTACCTTGCGCAGGTCGTATGGTGAGATGTGATCACCGACCCGTTTGGCTTCCAGAAGGACAAGGTTGGTAGGGAAGTTCTGTTCCCGTCGGTGAATCAGGATATCCGGTCGCGTTGAATGGCCCTGAGCGTTGTACGGGGTACGTTTGGGTTCTCTGACGTTCCTGTTGTATTCGCAGTCGACGTCGTACTGGGGGAAAGCTTTCTGTAGGTACATGCCGAGCCGGAATGTCAGCGCCATCTCGTGAACACCGCGCTCGATCAGAGAGTAGTCCCTCGAATACAGGCGGCGAACGCAAGCTTGTACGCTCTCCATCAGATCGGCAGTGTGGTAGCGGGGGGTAGTTCTTGCTCTGGTGCCGAAGGTCAGATCTCTGAAGGTTGGCATCCTTTCAATTTAGTTGTCGTAGTCGTGCCGGGATACCTGCTCAGCGGCGGGGTGTCATGAGGAAAGGCCGCAAGCAGGAACAGACTGAAGCCTCGCCTTCGGTCTGAGCAACTGACGTGTCAACAGAAGGTTCGATGCCAGCGCTGAGAACCTTGATGCAACCAGACGTCAGCGTTCACGACCCACGGGGCGGCTGTATCTGGTTGTTGGGCATGCCGGTTTCCGAGCCCTGAACCAGGTCAGGGAGGGCGTCCCTCGCAGTCCCATGCTGTGCCTGCCAGCGGGAGTTGAGTTCTGCTTGACGGAGGTCATACATGGCGTTGGGAATCAGGGGTGCCGACGCGCGAGCCAGGTGATAATTTGCATAAAGCCGGAGCGCTTCGAGCTCATCGAGGTCCTGCTGTTTGAGCAGCCTCTCGGCCGCCGTCTCGGCCGCCTCTGAGGCCCGCTGCATCCGCTGGTAACCGAAGTACAGCTTCACCAAGCCGAGGGCCAGCACCAGGTTCAGTAACCCACTCGCCAGCTTGACCGTCTGGAGGGGTGATCCTGCGGACGTGGCCTGGCCAATCACCATCAGAAGAAATGCCAGTGCCAGGAAGACGGCCAGCAGCACGACCGCGATCACCAGGTTGCTCATCCAGCGGTACAGTTCCGAGGACCACCAGGCCTGCTCCACCAGATTCTCCATTGCCCGCCGGGCACTCAGCGGAGCGGCGCTGGCGAAGTAAGGAGTGGTTTCCTGGAGCGGCTGACTGCGATTGCCGAGCCGTCGCCGCTCCGTCCCGGACATGACCCAGCCGAAGCCCTTCCAGAAGTCGACCTTCCGCAACAGACCCTCGGCCTCCCCCTTCTGGTAATCGGAGGCCAGCCCCAGAACTTCGGCCACCAGGGCAAACGAGAATACGGCCAGGATGATTCGCAGGCTCCACGTCCCACCAGCAAAGGTGCCGACGAGTCCCAGGATCAACACCGACAACCGCGACATCATGTTCCAGAAGAACAGGCGCTTGGCCCACTGGAATCGGTGTTTTGCTTCATGCTGTGCCCGATCGGCGTCTGGAGATGTTGGCATTGCCGTCACCTTGGCTGCCAGGCTGGAAAGCTCGCGCCGAACACGCGGCGCATCTGGGCGAGCGCCGTCCCCGGCGCCGACTGGTGTGTCAGCGACGCTTCCCGCAAGGCGGTGGCGGCCAGCGTCGCGGCCTGCGAGACGGCCCGGCGCTGCGCGGTCGTCAGGTAGGCATCGATGGGGCCGCCCAGACCCTTCGGGTCGGGGAAGGGTCTCAGTACCCGGTTGGCCAGACCGGCGAAAGCGTAGGACAGCATTTGTGCTGTGTGGTCGGCCTGGAAGACCTGACTGCCCAGCACCTCGGCCATGATCGCCTCAATGTGGTAAGAGCCCAGCCGAGGCTGTGTCGGACGCCGGTTCCAGTATTTCACCAGCCGGGTCAGGCCGAGCTGTCCGTTCAGCTGCTGGCTGACCTGCCGGGTCAAGAGCGCGTCCCGGCGGGGATCAGTCTCCTGCCAGTTGCCTTTACCGTCTGGGATCAGGTAGTGGTCGGTCTTGTCTGGCCTGTTTCTGCTTTTGATAGCAAACGCCGGAACAAGATCGAAGCTCCAGGGATGACGGATGGGGCGCAGCACCAGAGCCTGAGCGTTCCGCACTTTGGGCGTCGCCTGATAATGACTTGTGCCTTTGAGATACCGGCCGAGGGCATTGACCACGACGACAGAATTCAGGTGACCGGTTGACGTCACGAAGGCTGCAGGCCATACGGAGCGGTCGACTCGCAACCGTTGCGGACCTCCGAAAAAGGTAGAGGCAAGCGTCAGACCGTTCCCGTTCAGCTCGACCAGCAGATCGATGTCGTCCAGAGGCTGAATTTTTGTGCGTCGGGCGAACGAACCGAAGGTGTAGATCTGACCGGTGAGACGGGGCACATGCGTAGGGTCGCGCATGCCTGATAGCGACCTGATCAGGAAATCACGGCTGCTCCGGGCGGTCTGAACCTGTGCACTGGGGAGGTCGACCGAGGTGGCCGCGAACCGCCTGAAGGCCCCTTCGAGTGTCTGGAGCCGAGAAGCAGGCAGAGGGGAAGGAGACATTCTCTCAAGTATAAACTTTCACAGATGATTTTGTTGCCAGCATATTTCAGTGGGCGAAGAAGTAAACCCTGCCTACCCATTTCTCGTTTGAGTCCACCCCTCTCGAAAGCGTGCTCCACCGGGCCATGTCCTATCGTCCATGACCGCCAATCCGTTCAGATGATTCGTAGGCCCGCAACAATCGACCATCGTCGTTACATTGATATTTCTGAGCCCTGATGGCCTCTATGTCCATCAAGTAGGTGAATCGGATGGCCCGTCCACCATGTAGCCGATGCTGACGCCGAAGGCCAGCGCGATCTTTTCCATCAGGTCTACGCCAACGTTCCGTTCAGCTCGCTCGATTGAGCCGATGTAGTTGCGGTGAAGGTTGGCCTGCGCGGCCAGTTCCTCCTGCGACCAGCCTCGCTCCTGCCTGAGTTTCAACATGCTGGCCGCAAATCGCTCACGGGCTGTTGGCGTAGACACTGACACGTCGTCCACTATGGATAGTCGGTCTTCCAGTGTGTCTACACACTAAGTGTGGTAAAGTCTGATCGTGCGTGCCCATCAGCGTTATCTGGCCCAGTTGCCCGTACGGCGGCAGCTTTCCGATGAAGAGTACGCCCCTCTGGAGCACGTCAGGTTTGAAAGTTCAGCCCGGCAGCGCCTGCTCCGACACCTCTACGCACCAGGTCGCTTGCGGGGGGGTCCCCTCTTCGGCGTGAAGGAGGGAGATACGTTGAGGGTGCAACTCGTCGCCTCGTCGGGTTACCCTTGGTGGTCCGCAGAGCCTTCCGCCATTCCGCTGGAACCTGATGAGCGTTACACCCTAGGGTGGAGTGACTGCTTGGAAGCCATGTACGACGGCGAGATTGACTGGATCGGTAATTGGCTCGCGCGCGCGGACAGTTCATTCGGTGACGTCTGCGAAGAGCAGGCATGGGCCGCGCTCGGCGTCCGTCAAGGCCTGTTCGACACACGCCATGCGCTGGTAGTAGTGGGCTGGAGCGAAGCTGCGCTGACCGGACGGGCCTACATGAACGATTTTGAAGGTTTGGTCCAGTTGGACTGCATTTTCGAAACGACAGTCTGATTAGCTTCGCCCGATCAAAAACGATCTAGCCTCATGTCATCCCCGGCACCGGCTGAGCTGCGGTGGACACGCCGAAGACCAGGACGTGCAGAACCTGGAAACCGTCGCGTGAGGTAAGCGTATGCATGGCGATGACCTGAGGGTGTGACATGGGAGGAGATGTCAGCAGCGCTCCCCGTGCATCGCCCTGGAGATTAGGGAACGGTTCGACAATCAGGAGGATGTGCCCTCGCTCCTGAACCAGACTGCTATGAGTGTTTACAACCTGCTGAACGAAGTCCAGATATGCGGAGGGGGGTAAATCTTCTTGTCGTTGCTCCTGCCATGCCCTGAATGTTGGGGGATGAAGGACGAGCAGATCGGCCATGGGAGTGCGGGGAAGTTGCGACCGGTCCAGATTCAACACATCATGGGCGACGACGAACGGTCCCAGCGGTTGGATGTCACCCGCCCACACGTGATGGTTGAGCTTGAGTGCGGCGTGCGCGATCGTTCCTGTACCAGCCATAGGGTCAATCACATAGCCACTCTCGGAAGGCATATATGCCGAGACGAGCTTGTGAGCGATCAGTGGGTGGAGGGCCTCTGCAGTTAACTCTTCCGTTGACAAGGAGGCGTAGAGCATCACGCTCGGAACCTGAACGGTCGAGTGTAGCGGACGTTTTGAAGTTGTACGCCTGCTTTTGACTTTCCGATCCACGTTCCATGAAATCCAGCCTGCGCTCTCCTGACCCCAGGCTCCGTCCGTCAGTTCGATCAGAATCTCGTCTACCCGCTGCCGAATGGTGGCGTTCAGGTGTGGATCCCAGAGAGGCAGCTGTTGACCATCAGCCGTCGCTTCGTAGAACGGCATCAGCGCATGCCGCTCGTAATCGTCGATCATGTTGTCGAGTTCGCTGGACTGAGATGCCGTCGCCCCTGCCTCCTTTGAGGCGCCTTTGTACTGTTTTCGCCGTCCGTCAGCTGCGTGGCGACGGATGCGCGCGACAATTGCAGCGACGCGCAAGGGCAGCCCTGAACGCACAGCGCGCCGAAGACGTTCACTCCAGGTTCCCACTGTGAGCAGATGGTTGCGCACCCAGCGTGGATTCAGTGAGGATTGGTCAATCAACGCCTGGATGTCTGGACGCAGAGGATGCTTCGAGAGTTCCCGGTAAAGGAGTCGGCGTGTCCAGGCTTCATCTTCTGAGGAAGGGGCACTGGACAGCCCCTCATAGGGCCGGAGAGCGGCAACCGCAGCATGCATGAAGGCCTCGTACTGGGTTATAGGGTTTGAACGGAGAGCAGTAGATTTCCGTAGTCCATAGATCTGGGGCTGTTTTTCGCCGCTTGAACTCATCCTGAACAACCTATGCCTGAAGCTTCATCAGCTCAAGAGGGTTGATGACCTTAGCAAAACAAGCACCAAGCGTTGCGAAAAACATGTCAACAATGTTGACAGTTGACCCCAACTCCGGATTGGACTAGGCTGAGCCATGCAGGAGACCCAGCAAGCAGCGCACTGGTCTTGGAACTGGCACTGCCCGAATCCATCGGAGAGGGAAAACCAGATCAGCGAGCTCGGTTCGCTCCTCAGCCATCTGATGTTTTCTGTCACCCAACTTACTGGGGCGATTTTTTATGGCATCGCCTGTGATGTGATCTCACCATTCAAAAGAGGTGACATGCTTGCCATCCAGCTCTTTCAGGAAACAGCCAGCCCTTCCGAACGCCCTCAATCCATTTGGTTGTCGTTTCGAACGACCAACCAGACCACCAACGACCTCGCTGTTGTCGGCACCATTCGTGGAGGCGATTCGGGCGAAGCCGACGATTACTTTGCACGCCGTTCAAGCTTGGTCAGAAGGTGACAGAACTTTTGAAGGTCGATGCAGCCATCAGCTGGTAGCGCACGGGCTACGGGAGAGTCTGTATGAGTGAAAGCTATACTCTCACGGTCAAGCCCTATGCAGTCCTGGCTCCCAACGGCGATGTCCGGCATCTAGCTGTCCACGCCGTCACACATCAGGTGCTCCATGCGCCGAGCTTATATGCAGCGCACCTGCAGGTAGGAAATAGTTCGCCAAATAGCATTCGAAACGCTACTTTGGGGCTAGCGCATCTTTACTCATGGGCCGAGACCGCCGGAATTGATGTGGAGGCACGTTTGCTGCGTGGTCAGGGTCTGTTGCCCCATGAGGTCAACGCCTTCACATATGCGCTCATGCGCTACAGGGGGCGAGCCGGTAAGCGCCTCCACAGCAACACCGTTGCCAGCATCTTGCTTCTCTGCCGTCAGGTTTCTAGACATTGCATCTCCCTGTATCGTCCGGTCCCTGCACTGAACCTGAACAACCATAAGGTCAGCCTGGCGGCGCTCCTCCAAGCAGACGAACAGATGTGGAGGGGGTTCACACCCAGAAGAGTCGGTCAGGCGGTGAATGATGTGTCTGATCTGACCGACAAAGAGATTGCAGCCATTGAGGGTTACTTGAACCCTGAGGTGCGGATAACGGCTGGAGAGCGCCCTGAAGTCGCGTTCCGGAACTACCTGTTGTGGCGCCTGTGCATCGGACTTGGCCTGCGCTTAGGCGAGTCGCTGGCCCTCCGTCTCCAGGACTGTGATCATGAGACGATCCGTATCGTTCGGATTGAGGACCGAAAAGATCCGCCAGATCCCCGGGGAAAACGCGCGCCTCGCCCCAAAACCCTTGGCAGGGAACTTGGTGTGCTCGGAATGGAGCCTGTACTGCCGCAGCTCATTTCAGCCTATGAGGCAATGCATCGGTTCTATCGCCGGCGGACTTCAACTGAATCATTTTATGACTGGGATGTCGGTCATGATTACCTTCTTCTGGAACACACATCTGGAGGACCGTTCACTTATGACGGTGCCAGCTACGTTGCGCGGAAAATCCGGGAGGCCACAGGTATCACGAACTTTCATTGGCACCTACCAAGGCACAGTTTTTTCAATCGCATGTATGACGATATCGCTGATGCAGATAATCACGATGCCCTACTCACAGACATGCAATATTGGGGAGGATGGTCAAATCCTCGGTCGCTTTATATCTATACCAAGCGGTCGATTGCTGAACGCGCTCGACGAAGGAATAAGATACGTCAGGACGAACTCCGCTCATGACTCCAGATGATCTCCGGTATGACCCATATACAGATCTGTATTATGACGACAGCGACGGACAAAGCTATTTACGATCTGCTAGCAACCCCTTGGCGCCCGTTTTCATCAACGTAACTGACTCTGTCTGGAAGGGTTGGCACCAAGGAATAGCCTATAGCATTTTTTGGGATGCTTACAGTTTACGATTGCCAGAGAAGATGGTACAGCAGGCATACAAAGCCTCCTGTACTCTACTTAAAAGAATTTCCCCTATGGCCATCAACCATATCCGCCTTTCGCTCGAAAAACTTGGTCAACTTGCTCTAAAACTGAACTTTTCACAATGGCAGGATTTTGATGACTTCACTGTGTACCAATGGTATGAAATTGCGCCTTATATAAATCGAGATGGACTCATATATCTAAGACTGCTTTATAAGCAGATTCAGTCCGATACTGGTAGCATCATCATGTATGAGCGACTCAAAGCCATACAGGAATTCAAGGTCGGCAGATCTAACCCCATGGCGGGTGTCCGGGGATGGGATCCTGAGAGCGGTGCACTGACGAAGGCCGAGGTAAAAAACCTCTATCAGCGCATTCAAGAACCAGGTGCCGTATGGAATACCCGCAGCCACGCAGCCCGGATTCTAATCCAGGCGCAGCTTGAGCTTGGAAAACGGAATTTGCAATTCTTGATGATTCGAGCCGACGGTCTGTTAGAAGAAAGGCATGGGGATGACTACGAGTATCTGCTTCGTATTCCTCTCGTGAAAGCACAGGCGGGTACCGGCGAGCTGCCACATAGCATTACCCCAGAACTCGCTTCGGACATCAAGAGTTTTTGCCAGCGTCCCGATGTGGCCGAACTCCAACGGAAATACGATCGATTGATCATCTGGGGAGATGCAAACGGAGGAGACTCGCTCATCTCCATGAAATCTACGCTATCGAGTGGAGATGCCAAAGGAATAGTACAACAATATATTAAGTCTTTGAAGATAGAAAACTCCAGAGGTACCAAACCCTATTTACATTACACAGCGACCAGGGGACGACACACAGTTGGAACACACTTGGCACTTGATGGGGCAACCATTGAAGAGATTGCCAAAACCCTTGAACATGATTCGACATCTTCTTCAAAGGCCTACCTTGACGCCGTGGGCGAAGATATCGTCATCCAGAAAGGCAAGGAAGGCAAGCTCAACGAAGTCTACACGGAACTTGCTGGCGCATTCTTCAAGGGTCATATCGCGGATCATTTGGGTGAAAAACGGGTCATGGTTCCTATCGATCTAGAGGCGGAGACGCTGCCCACGGTCCCTCTTATTGTTGGCTCCTGTGGTTACGGCGGCCCATGTCCTACCCACCCGTTTTTTCATTGCTATAACGGCTGTCCCGATTTTTATGCGTGGCGTGAAGGAGATCATGCCGCTGCGAAAGCGGCTGTCGAGGCGCAGGCAGCGCGGTGGATTGGTGCGGCTTCTATTCCTGAGCGCAGTTCGATGCACGCGGAATTTGATGCCATTCGTAGAGGAATTGAGGACGTTGAACGTCGCATCGCCGAAGGGGATCAATGACTTCAGTGGAGGAAGTGATTTCACCCCATCATTTTTCTGGTATCACACTGGAAGGTGCAATTTTTGAGATGGGTCAGGCACTGGAAACATCTTTGCCTCCTGACACTGCGTTTACCGCTGACCTCTGGAATGTAATCGGCTGGGTCAAATCTCCGGGTCGAGGAAGCAAAAGCAATCTAAATTTTGGCAGTGTAAAGAATCTAGATCTGCGTGTCTTGATAAAAGTCTATATCTTATACTCAAGAGCTCGAAAAAGTACAATGAACAAGGGATTCGGATTTCGTTCCGCAAGATTAACTCTTGACGCGGCTCTAGCCCTTGATCTCGCTTTAGGTAACAAGAGTCCACAACATTGGTCAGATGCCGATTTTCAGAAAGCTGAGCGTCGATTGTCCCGCGTCTATGCTCCCGCGACTGCGTCTCGTCGTGCATTTCAGCTCCAAATACTGGCGCGCTGGTTTACCATTCACACAAACCTACGATTGAGTTATATTTCGGGTTTAAAAGATGTCCCTCAGCATGGTTTACAGGGCACTGAGAAAGGGCGTGCAGAAAAACTTATTCCTTTAGTCGTCTTACGTGATCTGCTTGAGCTTGCAGTGCGTGACCTGCCCATACGTGACCGTTTCTTCTTGATGTCCCTTGTTCTGCTCATCGCTACCGGCATGCGTATCAACGAGCTCATGAGCCTGCCGTGTGACTGCATCATACGGCAGGGCGATGCCGTCGGCCTGCGGTACTTTGTTGAAAAAGTGTGTTCAAAGGGTGTGAAATGGTTAGCTCCTGGCTTTTTAGAAACTACGCTGGCTGCATTGAAGTTCCTCAAGGAGTTCACTGAGGCTGGACGTGCAGCCGCAAGGCTCGTCCGTGCAGCATCGACTGGTGACCTGCGAATGATGGACTGGCCGGCTATTTACACTGACGAACAGGCAACCGTATACTTTCTTTCGCTCTTGTTGCATGATTGGACCACTCGACCACGGAACAATCTGTTCAACACAGCTGGAATCTGGTGTGAGAAAAAGAAGACTCACCTAGACGTTATCGGCGCAATCCAAAACTGTCATGGAAATGTTTCCGAAACTGCCCGGATGCTCGGTGTTGGTCGAGAAACAGTTCATAACTTGCATGCCGCCCAAACTCGTCTGCTGTCCGATCAGCTGCCTGCAGGGACACGCCAGCCTAAAACGCACATGCTCCATGCAGATTCGCGTGCAGCTTCATTCCTGATGATTAAAGCAGAAACTGGCTTCGGCGTTCCCAGAGCAATTCGCAGCAAGATTGCCCCCTTGATCGAGCAGGCGAAACAGGCACAACTGAAAGGAGAGTGTTTTCCTCAGCCTTCCTTCGACGCGGAATATGAAGAGAGGTTTCGTCGTCTGCTTCCACCGACTCTTCGTACGTCGAATGGACAGATACTTCTGCCTATCGAGGAATCGCTCTTTGTGGTTGAACGCTACGCATTATCACACAAGTATGTTACGAAGACTGGCGATCCTGTACCAGTCGTGGACCGAGATCTGATCTCATGGCTTGCTGGCGAAGCCCGTGGACATGGATCAGGAGGCCCAGAAGATAGTGTCTTCGCCCGTTACGGAATCTTTAACCCAGAAACGCAACAGACTGCGAAGTTCACGTCGCACGATATAAGACATTGGCTTGACACTTTATACAGTCAAGGCGGATTTACTCAAGTACAGATTGCGTTGATGAGTGGACGTAATCCTTCTCAAAATCGTGTTTACGATCAGACTTCTTCCATCATTCGTAAAGATCGGCTCGCAGAGCAAATACGAAGCGGCCAATTGGGTGGAGTCATTGCGCAAACTTACAAGCGCCTTGCTCAGTTCAGTATTGAGCAAGCGGAGGAATATCTGGCATCCAAGCGACTTCGAGCTTCCCTGATGCCTCACGGTATTTGCATGAGAAATCTGCGGCTAAGGCCCTGCCCTCATCATCTTTCCTGCTTTGCAGCCAAGCAAGAGGAATCTGGAGCGACCACAACAGGGTTATGTAAAGATCTTGCACTTCATAAGAATGATCCAGAAACCACACTTCATCTTGAGCGTCTGATGCGGGAAACTAACCTTAGCCTTTCTATGATTCAACCTAATGATGCACAACATCAACATTTTCTTGATGTTAAGGGCGGTGTAAGTGAAGCTCTCAAAATTACTCGCACGAATAATCCACCGGGCATTTAGATGAGAGGCAATGAATTAAAGGATAAAGCCAGAGAATGTCTTTTAGTTTTGTATGAAAATGATCCAGCTAATTTTAAATATGTAGAGTCTGAGCTCTCCAGGAAGGCTGATATTTCACGAGTCACTCTAAGTAAATGGAGGCGCGAAGGAATTATAGACGATTGGATGAGAGAATTTCCAAGTACATCCAAAATGTTTCGTGATAACAAAAAGGCGTCCAGGAAAGAAATTCAAAATCTCACACTACAAAATAAATTACTGCGAGAACAACTTTCTGTTCTGCAGAACCACATCTGCGACTTGTACATGCGACTTGATTCGCATGCAGTGCAAATGCAATTTGTTCTCGAGCCCACTATGCAAATGGGGAGTCAGCAGGATGGTAAATGCCTTCTTTGCAACTTGCTTGTTTCAGATGCATTAAAACAGTGATCTCGACGCAGACTGCACGCGTATCTATTGATTCCGGTGCAGGTTTGCCTTGATAGATTGGGAACATGGCCAGCTGGCTCCCTGCCCATCTCACCCGTACTCAGTTGGAAGAACGTCGGCTCACAGCGCTCGATTGGATCCTACGC
>Ga0160427_10000621_pt1 | contig 21344 bp, 18 predicted proteins | sample SolpanmetagenomL_FD_108194 | JGI IMG/M metagenome (GOLD analysis project Ga0160427, IMG submission 108194) | Solar panel surface microbial communities from Lawrence Berkeley National Laboratory, California, USA - L | ecosystem: Engineered > Built environment > Solar panel > Unclassified ...
CGGTGATGCGGACCTACGATTTTTTGCAAAACCAGGGCACCGTGTACAACAAGCGCGGCCTGGGCTTTTTTGTGGCGCCCGAGGCGGGGCAGAAAGTGCGCGATTACCGCCGCGAGCGCTTTTTGCAGCAGGAGCTGCCCGCCTTTTTCAACACCATTTCGCTGCTGGGCATCGGCCTCGACGAGCTTCGGCAGCGCTACGAACAGTACCAGGCTGCTCCGGCGGCCCCAACCCTTTCTGCGCATGAAAACTAGCGTTAAATTGCTGCTGGCCGCCGTGATGGTGCTGCTGGCCTCACTCACGGCCTACAACATGGCCCTGCGCGCCGAGTACCGCTCGGGTGCCTACAAGGACCCGCTGCGCAACTACACTGCGCTGGCATTCAAGGGATTTGCGGAAGTGTCCGTGCCCGCTGCCAGCGCGCTGAACGTGAAAATCGTGGCCGGGCCGTTTCAGGTGCGGGTAAACCCGGCGGCCGAAAAGTATGTGCGCATCAGCCAGCAGGGCGGGCGGCTGGTGGTAGCGCTGGTCCTGCCCGAGCAGCCGGAAACCCTGGGCTGGGGCGAAACGGTGGTGATAAGCTGCCCGCGCCTGGCCGCCCTCACCACCGATGGCACGTATCAGGCGGGGGGCCAGCCGCATCACGACCGGACCTTTGTGGGGCACTCGGTAGTGGTGCAGGGCTTCACGCAGGATAGTCTGGCCCTGCGTCAGGACCGGGGCAGCCGCGTCGAGCTGAAAAATAACCGGCTCGCCTTCCTGCGCGCTGGGGCCGGCGCCACGCCCGGTAGCCACCCCATTTTGCAGCTCAACAGCGACAATCACATTGCCGCCGCCAGCCTCACCCTCGACCACCAAAGCGAGCTAGTGCTCGATAATGTGCTGATTCCGCAGCTGCGCCACACCTTCGGCGACAGCGCCAGGGTGATGCTGGCGGGCACTGCCCTGGGCAATGGGTTAAAGTAGCCTGTACCGAACGTGAAGGCGCGGGCGGCCGTAAGCAATAAAGAGTATACGCTTATTGCCCGGCTGGCCCGCGCTTATCACATGTCCAAAAAATCAGTTTCCGATATTATCGTCGATACCATTCAGGCCGCCGGCGTCACGCGCGTGTTTGGCCTGGTGGGCGACTCGCTCAACGGTGTTACCGATGCCATTCGGGCCCGCGAAGGCATCGAGTTTATCCAGGTGCGGCACGAGGAAGCCGGCGCGTTTGCGGCCGGCGCCGAGGCCTACCTCACCCAGAGCCTGGCCGTGTGCGCCGGCTCGTGCGGGCCGGGCAACACTCACCTGCTCAATGGCTTATTTGACTGCCACCGCTCGCGGGTGCCAGTGCTAGCCATCGCTGCCCAGATTCCGAGCGTGGAAATTGGCAGCGGCTACTTTCAGGAAACGCACCCCGAGCGCATTTTTCGCGAGTGCAGCCACTACTGCGAAGTCATTGGCAGCCCCGACCAAGCCGTGCGCGTGGTAGAAGCTGCCATTCAGGCGGCTATTGGTATGGGTGGGGTAGGGGTGGTCGTCATTCCCGGCGATATTTCGCACCTCGAAGCCGAGGCCCCCGCGCCGCGCCTACCCAGCCTGGGCCACCCCAGCGCCCTGGTGCCCGCCGCTACCCAGCTGGCCAAGGCCGCCGAGCTGCTTAATAGCTGCGATAAAGTGACCATTCTGGCCGGTGTGGGCTGCGGCGGCGCGCACGCCGAGCTGTTGCAGCTGGCCGGCGCGCTGCAAGCGCCCGTGGTGCACGCCCTGCGCGGCAAGGAGTGTGTGGAGCCCAACAATCCCTATGACGTAGGCCTCACCGGCCTGCTCGGGATGCCCGCCGGCTACCACGCCCTCATGGATGCCGATGCCATCCTGATGCTGGGTACCGACTTTCCATACCGCCAGTTTTTCCCCGACGACGCCCGCGTGGTGCAGGTCGATACCCGCCCGCTGCACCTGGGCCGCCGAACCCGCGTAGAGGTGGGCCTGCACGGCACCGTGGCCGAAACTGCCCAGCAGTTGCTGCCGCTGCTCAAGGCCCGTACCGACGAAGCCCACCTCAAAGCCGCCCAGCAGCGCCACCAGGACGATGACAAAGGGCTGGCCGAGCTGGCTACCGGCGAGGCCGGCGCCGCCAGCCTGCACCCACAGCACGTAGCCCGCCTGCTCAGCGAGCTGGCTACCGATGACGCCATCTTCACCTGCGACGTGGGTACGCCCACCATCTGGGCCGCCCGCTACCTGCGCATGAACGGCCACCGCCGTCTGCTGGGTTCTTTTGTGCACGGCAGCATGGCCAACGCGCTTTCGCAGGCCGTGGGGGCAGCGCTGGCTTTCCCTGGCCGCCAGGTGGTGGCCATGTGCGGCGACGGTGGCTTTGCCATGTTGCTGAGCGAATTGCTCACGCTGCGCCAGTTGAAGGTGCCCGTGAAAGTTATCGTCTTCAACAACAGCGCCTACGGCTTCGTGGAATTGGAGATGAAAGCCGCTGGTACCCTCGAATATGGCACCGGCCTCGACAACCCCGACTTCGCCCAGCTGGCCGAGGCGGCGGGCATCAAAGGCTTGCGCGTGAGCGACCCCGCCCAGCTCGAAAGCGTGCTGCGCGAGGCCCTGGCCCACGATGGCCCGGTGGTCGTCAACGCCATCGTCAACCGTGAGGAGTTGAGCATGCCGCCCCACATCGAAGCCGCGCAGGCCAAGGGCTTTAGCCTCTACGCCCTCAAAGCCCTGATGAACGGCCGGGGTAGCGAACTGGTAGAACTGGCCAAAACCAACCTGCTCCGCTAAAATCGCAGGCGCCAGAACCTGCGCAGCTTGCGCTGATTCTGATGCCTGTTTTTAAAGGCATATTGCTTGGCTGACCGTTAGGTAAACTTGCTGCGAAGTACTGCCAAGTGGCGTGCCAACCTCACAAAAGTTGGTGCGCCATTTAGCGTTTTAACGGCCTGCGGGAACGATTTGGGCCCTGCTTGTTTAGTAAGAAGGGTGGCGTGCCCGCGCCGCGCTACCCCGCCGCCCCAGTCTACAGGACGAGCTGCGAACTCAGCGCAATCCGCAAAATCTGCGATTCATGACGACCAAAGAAATCAAAGCCCTCATCTCGCTGCTCGACGACCCGGAAATCGCCCCCCAGATTCAGGGCGAAATTCAGAATCTTGGCGAAACCATTATTCCCTTCCTGGAAGAGTCGTGGGAAGAAACCCTTGACCCACAGCAGCAGCGCCGCCTCGAAGACCTCATCCACAACCTTCAGTTTGAAGGCTTGCAGCAGCGCCTGCGAGTGTGGCGCAATTCGGGTGCCCAGGATTTGCTCGAAGGCATGTGGCTGCTCAACTCGTATCAATACCCCGATGCCGACTTGCAGGCGCTCAACCGCGCCATCGAGCAGCTCCGCTTTGAAGCCTGGACGCTGCTGCGCCCCGAAATGCACCCCGCCGACCAGGTGCAGGTGCTCAACCACGTCATTTTTCGCAACCACAAGTTCGCGGCCAACACTCAGCACTGTCACTCGCCGGCTAACTCCATGCTGCACCGGGTGCTCGAAACCAAGCGCGGCAACCCGCTCTCGCTCTGCGTTATCTACCTGCTCGTGGCTCAGCGCCTCGACCTGCCGGTGTTTGGCGTAAACCTGCCCAACTTGTTTGTGCTCACCTACTTGGTCAAAAAAGACGCCGATGGGAAGGAGGTGCTGCCTTTCTACGTCAACTGCTACAACCGGGGCGTCATCCTCTCCAAAGCCGATATTGAGCACTACGTAGGTCAGCTCGGCATCACCTCGCAAGACAGCTTTTACGAGCCCTGCACCCACCTCGATATTGTACGCCGCGCCATGCGCAACCTGCAAGTAGGCTTCGAGAAGTTGCAGGAACCCGCTAAAGCCGAAGAAGTTGCGCAGCTGCTAGCCATCCTGCTGGAGCAGGACGAGCCGGGCGAAGAGGAGTAATTAGCGTAGTGGGAGTAATCTGAGTAATGTCTTTCTCACTATTGAACGACATTACTCAGATTACTCCCACTACTTCAATTACTTATCTTTTAATAAGGCAGCCGGCGGCGCGCTTGTCGACCACGCCGGCGGGGCGGCCGGCCAGCACATTATCCAGCACCTGTTGGAGGTAGTGCTGCTGCACGCCGCTGGCTACCTGGGGGTTATCGTCGATGGCGCCCCGGTAGCGAACCGCAAACCCCGAGCCGGCCGGTTGCAGCACTACGGCCTCGGTTGTTTTGCTCACGCCCAGGGCGGCGCTGGCGGCGCCCTCATCGGTGAAGGTGGCCAGTGAGCCGCCCCCGCCGCCATCGGCCGCGTCGAGGTTGATGGGCACGTTGACGAACATAAACTGCACGCCCCGGCCGCCGTAGGCGCTGCTCAGGGCCGCAAGACGCTCCTGATAGAGACGCGTGTAGGCGCAGGCAGGGTTCATAAACACCACGACTACTGCCTTTTGGCCGTTGTAGGCGCTGAGCGAGGCGCTGCCGCCCCCGGTTTTTTGCACCGTAAAATCACCCACGGTCCCCTGGGCGCGGGCAACGCCCACCGAGACGGTAGCCAGCAGCAGGGCGGCGGCCAGCAGGACCGGAAGTTTGCGAAAAGACATGACGAGGGTAGAAAGAGCCAGTGGGAAACGAGCGGCCAGCCGCGTAAGGAAGAGGGTAAAAACTAGTAGCTATACGTAAGCACGTAGCCCGCCGCCGGCCGAAGATACCAAATCCTGTGCCGGGAAATCATCGCTTGCACATGTAGCCGGGCGGGCAGCGCGCCGGGCATGGGCCAGGGGCCCGCCGGCAGGTCGAGCAGCAGGTTGTCGCGGAAGATAATACCCCGCTGGCCAGCCAGCTTATATAATGTTTCCTTGGCGCTCCAAAGCAGGCTGAACAGCTCCTGCCGAGCAGTGGTGTCGGGGCTATCGGCTAGGGTAATGCTTTCTAAGGCAGCCGTTTCAGCTTCGTTGAGAAACTTGCGGGCAATGCGCTGGGCCTTGTCGCGCACTAGCTCCACATCGATGCCCACGGGCGTGCCGGGCGAAGCCAGCAGCGCGGCCACCCAGGCCCCGGAGTGTGAGAGCGACACGGCCGGCTGTGGCCCCGGCCCCTGCAAAAAGGGCCGGCCGGTTTCGTCGTTGCGCAGCAGGGCGGGCGATGCGCCGGCCGCCGCCAGCAGGTGCTGGGCCAGCACCCGGCCGGCCAGCCACTGCGCCTGGCGCGGGCCATCGGCGCGGGCGGGTAGGAGCGGGGCGTAGTCGGCCGCCTGGGCCAGCTGAGGCCAGAGGGTGGCGGGCGTTTCGGTGAGGTGCCAGAGGCCTAAAAGGGGGCCGCCGGGCAGGGGCGCGATGGAGTGAAGCGGCATTGGTGGCGAAGGTCGGGCAGCAGCGCGGACTTTAGGCCCGCAAGTCACGCGGCTCACCTCCCCGCGGACTGTAAAGCCCGCACTACTGCCGCCCGGGCTCAAGCGTATTGCCCCCTCTTGCCGACCTTTGCGCTCCCTATGCTTGTTCCTACGCCCCCGCTTCGCCCCACCGCCACCCGCATCGGCACCCTGGCCGGGCACCAAGATGCGGTGTATGCGCTGGCCGGCCGGCCCGGCGCCGATACAGTTTTTTCGGGTAGCGCCGATGGCATGGTGGTAGCCTGGAACAGCGCCCACCCCGAGGCCGATGGCGAGTTGCTGGCCCGCGTCGAAAACTCGGTGTATGCCCTGCTGGAGCTGCCCGCCCGCGGCCTGCTGCTGCTGGGGAATAATTTTCAGGGCGTGCAGGCCCTTGATTTACAGCATAAAGCATTGGCCTATGCCACGGCCCTGCCACCAGTGGCCATTTTCGAGATGGTGTATTCGGCGAGCCGTCAGCGGCTGTACTGCGCCTTGGGCGATGGCACGCTAGCCGTGCTGCGCGGCGACGACTTGCGGCTCGAAAACCTGCTGCGAATCAGCGACAAGTCATTGCGCTGCCTGGCCCTGAACGAGGGGCGCGGCGAGCTGGCCGTGGGCGCGTCGGACTGGAAAACGTACATCCTCGACCTCGACTCGCTGGCCGTTAAAACGACGCTGACGGAGGCCACCAACTCTATTTTTACCCTCGCCTACTCGCCCGATGGCCAGCACCTGCTGGCGGCCGGCCGCGATGCTCACCTGCGCCGCTACCGGGCCACCGATGGCTACCCGCTACTCGACAGCGTGGTGGCGCACATGTACGCCATCAACCACTTGGCGTTCAGCGGCGATGGGCAGTACTTGGCCAGTTGCTCGCTCGATAAAAGCATCAAGCTCTGGGACCCGGCCAGCCTCTCGCTGCTGCGGGTGCTGGACCGGGCGCGCACCGCCGGCCACGGCACGTCGGTCAATAAGCTCGTTTGGCCGGGCACGCAGCAGCGGCTAGTTTCGTGCAGCGATGACCGCAGCCTGGCCGTGTGGCAAGTAGCACCGGGCAGTGAGCAATGAGTTGTAAACAGGGTTGTTTGCGGCGTAAAAATTGCTTGCTCGCGCCCGTGTATAATGCCTGTTAGCGGCAGCGCAACTGCTTTCCCCTCCTTGTTAATTGCTCCCTGAATTTATGAAAATTACCGCCCTTGATATTCGGCAAAAGACGTTTGAAAAGTCCTTTCGGGGCGTGGACAAAGACGAGGTGCAGGCCTTCCTGAACACGGTGTCGCAGCAGTGGGAGCGCATGGGCGACGAGAACCGCGAGCTACGCCTCAAACTAGAGCACGCCCAGCACGACGTGCAAAAAATGCGGGAGGTGGAGTCATCCCTCTACCGCACCCTCAAAACGGCCGAGGACACCGGCAACTCCATCACCGAGCAGGCCCAGCGCGATGCCGACCTGCGCCGCCGCGAAGCCCAGCTACTGGCCGAGCAAACCCTGTCGGAAGCCCGCCAGCGCGCCCGCTCCATCGTAGAGGAAGCCTACCAAACGGCCGAAAAAACGGTGGCCGACATGCAGAAGGAAGTGGCTGGCCTCGGCCACGAGTGCCAGCAGCTAGAGCAGCAGCTCGACACCCTGGTGCGCGACCTGCACCACCTGGCTTCCGATGCGCTGGAGAAAGTGGACCGGGCCCGTGCCCGCCCCAAAAATGGCCCGACGGCCATCCTTTCGCGGGCGGCCAGCGTACAGGTAAAGCGGCCGGCCGAAACGCCGGCCCCCGAACCTAGCCCCACGCCCGCCATGCAAGTCACCACCGATTCTTCCCGCTCGTCGGCCGCCGCCGTGGCTGCCACCCCGGCCGCCAGCTTTAGCGGCCCGGCCGCCCGCGCCACCCAGCCCACGCCCGGCACGCCGACCTCGGCGCCCACCGGCTACAACCCCAAGCCGGGCCAGCAGCCCGACCCCGGCCAATCGCCCACACCCGATATCCAGCGCCCGCAGGCCCCGGCCGAAAACCCCGGCATTGCGCCCGCCCCGCACATCGACCAGCCCGGCCCCGAAACAGTGCCCCAGCCGCCCGCACCTTACGTAGAGCCCACGCGCCCCGAGATTCAGCCTATCGGCCCCAGCCGCCCCGATATTCAGCAGCCTGAGCCCATGACCCATCCCGGCATGGCCGCCAAAACGACCCCAGCCGCACCGGCCCCGCTAACTGCGCCGGTAGGGGAGAGGTCGTTTTTTGACGAAATCTAAACCGCGCCGCGGATTCGTCGGATTCCGGCGATGTGATTCAAGCCACTGTAAAGGGCTGCCCACTGGGCAGCCCTTTACTTTTGCTACCTACTGCGGCCGGCTTCGTTACCAAAATTCGAATAATCCGACGAAGCCGATAAATCCGCGGTTTAGACAGATATGGGCCAGATTGCACTTGAAGGACTGGAGTTTTTTGCCTTCCACGGCTACTACGATGAGGAGCAGAAAATCGGCAACAAATACGGCGTGGACCTGCATCTCAAGACCGACTTGCACGCCGCCGGCGCATCCGATAAGCTGGCCGAAACCGTTAACTACGAGGTGCTTTATCGCGTGACGCTCGAAGAGATGCAGCGGCCGGCCCGCCTGCTGGAGCACCTTGCGCACCGCATCCTCGACCGCATTATGCAGGAGTTTCCGCAGGTGCGGCGGGCGCAGGTAAGCGTGTCGAAATTCAACCCGCCGCTGGGTGGCATCTGCCACCGGGCGCGGGTGACGCTGGTGCGCAAACGCCCGGTGGCGCTGGCTGGGGAATGAGGTAAAGGCGGAAGTAGAAAATAATCTACTTGATTGTAAGGGTTTTGGCCTTACATACGATTTATTTCGTACATTGCTTTTGCAAGTACGAAGCCCATCGTATAACCTTTGACCTACGAACTATTTCGTACGAAACCTTTCCCTCACCCGCTCATGCCCAAAGCGCCCCCCAAACCTACGGATTCGGAACTAGAGATTTTGCACGTGCTCTGGCAGCACGGCCCGGCCACGGTACGCACCGTGAATGAGCAGCTGAGCCAGCACCGCGAAGTCGGCTACACTACTACCCTGAAAATCATGCAGCTGATGCTGGAAAAAGGGCTGGTAACGCGCGACGACGAAGGCCGCAGCCACATCTACCGGGCGGCCGTGCGCGAGCAGGACACCCAGGGGCTGTTGCTCGACAAGTTTGTGGCCGCCACCTTCGGCGGCTCGGCCCTGAAGCTGGTGATGCAGGCGCTGGGCAACCGCAAAACCTCGGCCGATGAGCTGGCCCAGATTCGCCGCTTGCTCAACGATATTGAGATTCAGAACGCTAACCCTTCCCCCTCTTCTTCCCATGACGACGCTCCCGCTGCTTAGAGACGTATTGTCGCCCGCGCTGGTGCGGGCGCTGGGCTATGCGCTGCTGCACTCGCTGTGGCAGGGTGGGGTGCTGGCCCTGCTGCTGGCGGGTGCGCTGCCGCTGCTGCGCCGCCAGCGCGCCGAGGTGCGCTACGCCGCCTCGGCCGGGGCGCTGGCTGGCCTGGTGCTGGTGGTGGGGCTCACGCTGGGCTTTTATTATCAAAGCCAGCCGGCGGCTTCGCGGCTGGCAACGGGCAGCGCGGCGCCGGCCGCCCAGGTGGCCCCGGCCCGTGCGGCGGCTTCCGGCTCGCTCGTCAGGGTGGTGGCCACGCCGGTAGCCCTGGGTGCTGAAGTGTCGCCGCTGGGCCGCTTGCGCGCCACGGCTGAGCAGCTCGAAGTCTACCTGCCGCTCGTGGTGGTGGCTTGGCTGCTGGGGCTGCTGCTGATGAGCGGCCGGCTGGCCGGCGGCCTGCTTTATGCCAGCCGCCTGCGGCGGGCGGGCACCCAGGCGCTGGGCGCCGAGTGGCAGCAGCGGCTGGGTGCCCTGGCCCTCCGCGCCGGCGTGCGCCGGCCGGTAGCCTTGCTAGAGTCGGCGCGGGTGGCCGGGCCGGTAGTGCTGGGGCACTTGCGCCCCGTGATACTGCTGCCGCTGGGCGCCGTGGCGGGCCTGACCCCGGCGCTGCTGGAGGCACTGCTGGCGCACGAGCTGGCCCACATTGTGCGCCGCGACTACCTGCTCAACCTGGGCCTGGCCGTGGCCGAGGTGCTGTTTTTTTACCACCCCGCGGTGTGGTTTATGGCTAATTGCCTGCGCGCTGAGCGCGAAAACTGCTGCGACGACCAGGCCGCGGCCCTCTGCGGCGGCGACCACCTGCGGGTGGCCCGCGCCCTGGCGGCCCTGGCCGAGCTGGAAGCCGCCACGGCCTCCGTGCCGCGCCTGGCCCTGGCGGCGGCCGGCCACGGCGGGCGCGGCTCGCTGCTGGCGCGGGTGCGCCGGCTGGCCCTGGGCCGCCCCCAGGCGCCTACCATGAGCGAGCGCCTGCTGGCCGGCTCGCTCACGCTGCTCGGCTTGCTGGGCCTGAGCACCGGCGTAGTGCTGGCCGCCCGCCCTGCCCAAACCGTGCCCGGCCAGACTGCCCCCGCCGCTGGCCTCCCCGACACGACCCGTACCCGTGTGGCAGCGGTGCCGGCCGTGCCCATTGGGGAAGCCGCGGCCCCGCAAATTGAAAAAGAAGTGCGTGCAGCAGTACTTGATGAGCAAGCCGCTGGCCGCCCGCGCCGCTGGCGGCAAGGCGTGCCGCGTCGCGGGGCCGCCAGCACCGTTGTGATTGAAAAGGACAAGAAAGGCCGCGTGGTAAACCTGACCGTGGACGGCCAACGCATCGAAACTGCCACCGACAAGAAAGCCAAACGCGCTAAAAAGGTGCGCACCGTGGAGGTAGTTAACGTACCGGCCCCGCGCTTGGAGCGCCTGGAGCATATCGAAATGCCCGAGCGCCCGGAGCGGCCCGAAGGCAGCTCATTCAGCTTCGATTTCTCGACCGATGCGCTGGCCAATGATGCCCTGCGCGCCACCCGCCGGAGCCTCGCCGAAGCCATGCGCAACCCCGACCTCAACGACGAGCAGCGCCAGGAGATGCAGAAAGAGCTGCGCAAGCTAGAGAAGGAAAGCGCGAAAATGCGCGCCTTCGACAATCGCCGCGAATTTCACTTTAACCTGAGCGGCGCTACGGCGGCGCACCCGGCCGACCCGCGCTACCACCTCGAGCGCAGCAAGCGCGGCTACGTGCGGCTGAAGATTGACCAGTCGGGCCGCGTGCTGCGCCACGACGAGGCTGCCACCCAGGCCGACCGCACCGCTGCCCAAGCCGACCGCGACGCCGCCCAGGCTGACCGTGAGGCGGAGCAAGCCGACCACGACGCTGCCCAGGCCGACCAGGCGGCCAGCCGCGCGGAGGCCGCCGGCCGCCGCGCCGAGCTGCGCGCCCGCATTGCCGCCGCCGAAGCTGAGCTGCGCGCCCTTGATGGTAGTAGCCCTGGGAGCCGGCTGGCGCCGCCGCGCCCACCCCGCGCCCCGCGCCCGCCCCGCGCTCCGCAGGCCCCGATGGCCCCACAGGCTCCTGTGTCGCCGCAAGCGCCGCCCGCCCCGCCCGCGCCCAAAACGGCCGAGCTGCGCGCCGCCCTGCGCCACGATGGCCTTATTGGCAAAGACGACCGCAGCTTTTCCTTTCAGCTCACCGACAAGGGCGGGCGCGTGAATGGCCAGGCCCTCACGCCGGCCCAGGTGGCGCGCTACCGCCAGCTGCTGGGCCAGCCGGCCAGTGGCAAGGGCCAGTCATCGACGTTTAACCTCCACGTGGACGAAAACTAAGCCACTGATTGAAAAAGCCATGTCTGGCGGGCCGGTTGTCTGAAATGCAGATGGCCGGCCCGCTTTTTTGTGCCCGGCGCGGCCGGCCGGCAACTTTTCTCAAAATAATTTTTTACTCGCTGTAACGAATGGCTACCCCGCCGGTACTCCCTGCAAACCCCGCTACTACCGCCCATTTTACCGCCGCCCGGATGCCCGCCACTGCTACCACTTTCAGCGATGAAGCCCTGATGGCCCAGGTGCAGGCCGGCGACCTCGACCAGCTCACCGGGCTGTTTGAGCGCTACCAGGGGCCTCTCTTCGGCTTTCTGGCCCGGCTGGCCAACGGCGACCGCGAGGTAGCCCAGGACCTAACCCAGAACGTGTTTGTGCGGGTGCTGCGCTACCGCGCCAGCTTCCAGCCCGGCCAGGCGTTTCGGGCCTGGGTGTACCAGATGGCCCGCCACGTGTGGGCCGACCACTACCAGCGTCAGCGCCCCACCGCCGACCTGGAGGAAGTAGAAAAAACCGCCGCCCACGGCCGCGCCGCCCAGGCCCAGCGCGCCGCCACCGACCAGCACCAGGCCCTGCACGAAGCCCTGGCCCTGCTGCCCCCTGCCCAGCGCGAGGTGCTGCTGCTACACCGCTTCCAGGGCTTCGACTACGCCGAAATCGGCGAGCAACTCGGCTGCACCGCCGGCGCCGCCCGCGTCAAGGCCCACCGGGCGCTGGATGCGCTCCGCAAGATTTACCTAAGCTGAGTTTTCAATTATCAATCAACAGCTATCAATTATCAGCCTGCCGTACTAGCCTCTACTCATCAATCAATTACACAATACACAATGTCTGCTGCTATCAATCCTACTCACCTCACCGACCCGGCCTGCGCCGAGCTGCGGCCCTGGCTGCCCGAGCTGGCCGATGGCCAGCCATTGCCGCCCGAGGTAGCTCACCTGGCCGCGCACCTGCCGGCTTGCCCCGCCTGCCAGGCCGAACTGGCCGAGCTGCGCCTGCTTTTCCAGGACCTCGATGCCCTGCCCGCCGAGGTGCCCCCGCTAGCCCTGCGCGATAATTTTCTGGCCATGCTGGACGAAGAAAAGGCGAAGCAGGCAACTGCTTCGCCCGCTGGGCTGACGGCCGCGCGCGGTGGCCAGCCGCTGGCTACCGCTGGCGCTAACCTATATGCCCAGGATAATCAACAGCGTACGCATAACACCCAGCAGTGGCTGCGGGTGGCGGCCAGCGTGGCCCTGGTAGTGGTGGGCGCCATGTTGGGTCTGATGCTGCGCGGTGGGCCGCCGGCCAGTCAGCTGGCCCAGCTGGCACCAGCCGAGCAGCCGGCCCGGCCTACGCTGTCGGCGCAGCTAGCGGCGGCGCGGCAGCAGCCGGCCACGGCCAGCCAGCGCTTGCAGCTCGTGAGCCAGGCCCCGGCCGCCGTGCTGGAACCCAATGACCCGGCCGTGCTCACCCTCATCCATACCCTCGATACTGACCCGAACCCCAACGTGCGCCTGGCCGCCTGCGAGGCGCTATTTCGCCTGCGGAGCGACCCGCGCGTAGGCCCCGCCCTGGTAGAGGCCCTGCCCCTGCAAACCGACCCCAACGTGCAAATCACCCTCATCGAAACCCTGGTGACGCTGCGCGAAAAGCGCGCCGTGCCCCAACTCGAAGAGCTGGCCAAAAAAGCCGATGCCCTGCCCGCCGTGCGCCTGCAAGCCGAAAGCGGCGTGGGTCAGCTGATTTAATGCTCACTCAAGGAATAGGTTGACTAACTGAGGAAGTGATGCGGCGCTCCTAGCAGCACCATCGAAAAAAACAGTGATTAATCACTAAGAATTAATTACTAAGATACTTGCCAAGCGGCGTGGCACGCCGCCTCTGGAAAAATCCCACCGCGAAGGTTTCGGCAGCGGGTGGGGGAGGGCGGTGCCACCGCGCTCTAGGGCTGCCCTTATCTCTCTTTCGCTTTGCCTACGTTTTATGAAAAAGTTTGTGCTCATTCCCTTGCTGGCCCTTGGGCTGGCCCTGCCGGCCGCCGTGCGTGCCCAGGAGTTTAAAATGAAGTTTCCCGGCACGGCCAACCGCAAGGTGGTGCTCGACCTGCGCGGCAGCGACGTGACGGTGGAAGGCTACGCCGGCGACGAATTGCAGATTCACGGCACCGGCCACTTTGAGGCCCCGCCCGCCCTGGCCAATGGCCTGCGCGCCATCTACAGCGGCGGTACCGATAACACTCACCTGGGCCTGGCCGTGACGCCCGACGGCGACAACACCTTGCGCATTGCCCGAACGGCGCGTAGCGAGGGCCACTACACGGTGCGCGTGCCCCGCCAGACCGATGTGCTCTTCAACAGCGACCCGCTGGGCGGCTCCGACGACCTGACGGTGCGCGACTTGGCGGGCCACATCGAGGCCCGTCTGCTCTCGGGCGATATGCGGCTGCTCAACGTGAGCGGCCCGGTGGTGGCCACCACCGTGAGCGGCGACATTCACGTCAAGTTCAGCGCCACACCCACCCAGCCCAGCGCCATCACCTCGGTGAGCGGCGACGTGGACGTGACGCTGCCCGCCAGCGCAAAGGTGACGCTTTCCATGCGCTCGCTTTCGGGCGAAATCTACACCGACTTCGACCTCAACCTCGACGGTGGCTCCGGCCTGCGCCACGTGGGCGGCCAAACCGTGGAAGGCCGCGCCAACGGCGGCGGCACCACCTTCTCGCTCAAATCGGTGAGCGGCGACGTGTTTGTGCGCAAGGCCAAGTAGCGCCGCCGGGGCGCGTGGCCCTACTCCTCAACAAGCTGGGAAAATACCGGGCGAGCCGCTGCCAGCGGCTCCGACGGCCCCCGCTCACGCCATTCTTTACTACGCTCATTAACTTTAACAGCTTCATCATGAACCGCTTTCTACTCGCTGCCCTGCTGCTACTCGGCGGCCTGCGCCCGGCCCTGGCCCAGCGCCTCGTAACCCAAACCGCCACGCTTGCTGCCGGGCAGGGCGTATTCCTGGATTTGAAATTTGCCCACACCATCCGGGTGCGGCCGGGGGCCAGCCTCAGCGTGCAGGCCAGGGTGAGCATCAACGACAACCAGCAAAACGACCTCTACAGCCTGACGCTGGAGCGCTCGGGCGCCGAGCTGAGCGTGGTCGAGAAGCTCGATGAGGACAAGCTGCGCCAGAGCCACTACCAGGGCAACTGCGAGGGCGGCAGCCGCAGCAACTCCACGGGCGGCGTGCACGGCGGCTACACCCGGGGCGGCCAGGCGGGCGGCCTGCGGCCCACCGTGAGCTACCACCAGGGCGAATACAGCTACTGCGCCCGCATCGACTACGAGGTGACGCTGCCCGCCGGCGCGGCCCTGCGCATCACCACCCTCAGCGGCGACGTGGACCTGAGCGGCCTGGGCGGCGCCATTACGGTGAAGACGGTGAGCGGCGACTTGCAGCTGAGCGCCCTCACCGGCCCCATAAACGTGCGCAGCGTGAGCGGCGACGTGAAGCTCAACGGCCTGAGCGGCAGCGCCGTGGAAGCCGCCAGCATCAGCGGCGACGTGGACCTGACCTGGCCCCCCGCCCAGGCCGCCGAGCTGAGCTTGAAGTCCATCTCGGGCGAGGTGTATGCCGACCCGGCCGTGAGCTTCACCAACCTCAAGCAGCGCAGCTACGTGGGCTACCAGCTGCACGGCAGCTACGGCGCCGGCGGCGGCCCGCTCGTGAAGCTGGAGTCGGTAAGCGGCGACGTGTTTTTCCGCAAGCAGCCGTAGCGGGAGGCCGCCGCTTCGTGCGTGCGCACCGCGCGCAGGCGGGGCTGGGCGGCCCTGTGGGAAGCTGCCCGTGCTGTGCGCGTGCGAAGCAGCAGCTTCGCGCTGCTAAAAAATACCTTTTGCCCCAGACAACGGCCGGGTAAAGACCCGTGTCTATGGCCCTGACGCACTTTTATTCACCCACCCCTCATGTTTTCTTTTCTAGCCAAGCGCAGCGCTTTCTGCCTGCTGCTGAGCTGTCTTTGCCTGGGTATTGGCCAGCCGGCCTGCGCCCAAAAGGGCCTGCCGGGCGCCCCGGCCGTTCCGGTGGCCCCGCGCCGCCAGCTGGCCGCCCAGCGCACGGCGGCCCCCATCAAGCTCGACGGCCTGCTCGATGATGCCGCCTGGCAGGCCGCGCCGGTGGCCGATAAGTTTATTGAGCAGCGCCCGCGCCCCAACCGCCCCGAGCGCCTACCCACCGAGGTGCGCGTGCTCTACGACGATGCGGCCATGTACGTGGGGGCCAAGATGATAGAGGCCAGCCCCGACAGCATCAAGCGCGAGCTGACCCAGCGCGACAACGGCGGCAACACCGATTTCTTCGCCCTGTTTCTCGACCCCTACCGCGACCACCTCAACGGCTACGGCTTTATTGTGCTGAGCACGGGTGTGCAGATGGACAGCCGCTACTCGCCCGCCAACGGCGAGGACTTTGCCTGGAACGCCGTGTGGGACAGCCGCGTGGCCCCGCTGCCCGACGGCAAGGGCTGGAGCGTCGAAATCCGCATTCCGTACTCGGCCATCCGCTTTGCCCAGGCGCCGGTCCAAACCTGGGGCGTCAACTTCATGCGCCAGCGCAAAAAGGACAACCAGCAGCTGTTCTGGAACGCCATTCAGCCCGCCATCGATGGCTTCGTGAACCAGTGGGGCGAGCTGACCAGCCTCGAAAACCTGCACCCGCCCCTGCGCCTCTCGCTCACGCCCTACGTGAGCGCCTACGCCAACTACTACCCCTACAACGAGCAGGGCAAGCAAAATACCAGCACCAGCTTCAACGCCGGCGCCGACCTCAAGTGGGGTATCAACGAGAGCTTTACGCTCGATGCCACGCTCATTCCCGACTTTGGCCAGACCATCAGCGACAACCAGGTGCTCAACCTCTCGCCCTTCGAGGTGCAGTACCAGGAAAACCGGCCGTTCTTCACCGAGGGCACCGAGCTGTTCAACAAGGGGGGGCTGTTTTATTCGCGGCGGGTGGGGGCGCAGCCGCTGGGCTTCAACGAGGTAGGGGCGGCCGTGGCCGACGGCGGGGCGCTGAACAAGGGCGAATTTGTGTACCACAACCCCGGCGTGACGCGCCTGATTAACGCTACCAAAATATCGGGCCGCACCAGCAAGGGCCTGGGCGTGGGCGTGTTCAATGCCCTGTCGGCGGCCAGCTACGCCACGGTGCAGGACTCGGCCAGCGGCCGGCAGCGCGAGGTGCTGACCCAGCCGCTGACCAACTACAACATCGTGGTGCTCGACCAGAGCTTGCCGCACAACTCCTACGTGTCGCTCATCAACACCAACGTGACGCGCCTGGGCAGCACCTACGACGCCAACGTGACGGCCGGCCTGTTTCGCTTTGCCGATACCAAAAACCAGTACGCCTTCAACGGCCAGCTCAACTATTCGCAGCGCCGGGGCCAGAGCATGTTTTCGGAGGCGCCCGTGAGCGACCCGCACGGCTACAAGTACTACCTCAACTACGGCAAGATTTCGGGTAGCTGGACCTGGAACGTGGACCACGGCATCGAGTCCGATACCTACAACCCCAACGACCTGGGCATACTGTTTGGCAACAACAACGTGAGCCAGTCGGCCACCGTCAACTACAACAAGTACAACGCCTTCTGGAAGGTCAATAACCTCTACACCACGCTGGGGGTGTACCACTCGGCCCTGTTTCGGCCCCTGCTTTACCAGAATGCGGGGCTGTACGGCAGCCTGAACACCACCTTCACCAAGAGCTTCTTATCCACGGGCTTCAACGTGAATATCGACCTGGCGAAGCACGACTTTTACGAGCCGCGCACCTCGCCACTGGGCGCCTACTACGTGCGGGTGCCGGCCAGCGCCAACCTGGGCGCCTACGCCTCGTCGGACTACCGCAAGAAGCTCGCCTACGACGTCAACGTCGGCATCCGGCCCTACGCCCTCGACGACCGCCTGGAGCGCCCGCGCCGCTACGGCTTCGGCCTCACGCTGAGCCCGCGCTACCGCGTGAGCGACAAGCTCAACTTTCGCTACACATTTGACTACAGCCTGAAGGTGAATCAGATGGGCTACGTCAACGATGGCTTCGACCTGACCTTGCCCATCGACCAAGACTACAGCGCCCTGCTGGGGCCCGATGTGCTGCTGGGCCGCCGCAACGTGGCCACGTTTACCAACACGCTGACGACCAACTACACGTTTACCAACCGGTTGTCGTTCACGATGCGCATCCGGCACTACGTGAGCACGGTGCACTACTTCGACTTTGCCCGCCTGCACCCCGATGGGGTGGAGGAAAGCCTGCCCGCCTACCAACGCAACCACGACACGAGCTTCAACGCCTTCAACATCGACGCCTCGCTGGTGTGGTGGTTTGCGCCCGGCTCGCAGGTGAGCCTGGTATATAAGGACGCCACCGCCAACTCGCTGCTCGGCAACGAGGCTACGCCGCTCTACTTCGACAACCTGGCCAACGTGGCCAACACGCCGCACAATAATAACGTGTCCATCAAGGTCTTGTACTACCTCGACTACCTCACGCTGCGCCGCCGCCGGGCCTAATGCGGGCCAGGGTTTGGGCCCAGGGCCGCCAGCCAGTAGCTTCGCTGGTAGTTAGAGAAGTTACGGTGCCTGTTTACTGCTACCTACGCATGTTCAAGAAGCTACTACCTGCCCTGGGCGCGGCCCTGCTCGCCCAGGCAGCGGCGGCCCAAAGCCCCGCCGTGCCCCTCGATTCGCTGCGGGCGCGGGCCAGCCACACCCTGCACGCCAAGCGCTATGCCGAGGCGGCGGCCCTGTTTCAGCAGCAGGCCCAGGCCGAGCCCTTTCAGTCGAGCAAGGCCAGCGCCTTTTACAACCTGGCCTGCGCCCAGGCCCTGGCCGGCCAGCCCCAGCCCGCACTACGGGCGCTAACCCAGGCCGAGCGGCTGGGCTTTCGCAACGTAGACTTGGCCCGCACCGATACCGACCTCACCAGCCTGCGGGCCCTGCCCGAGTTTGCCAGCGTAGTGGGCCGCATGGAGCAGGCTGCCGCGCGGCTGACCGACCCCCGCAACGCGCAGCTCATCACGAGCGACATTACGCACTTTTGGCGGGCCTACGACCTGGCGGCCCGTGATACGGCCCAGGCCCGGGCTATTTATCAGCGCGAATACTTCGACAAGGCCAGCCTGGGGCTCCAGGATTATTTTATGCTGCGAATACGCTCGGTGCGCGACTTTGTGCAAAACCAGCGCGCAAAGCCTCGCTTTTACCGGGCCATCCGGCCCAGTACCCTGCGCATTGCCACAATGACCCCGCAGATTCGGGCTGGCTTTGCGAAGCTCAAGGAGCTTTACCCCGAAGCGCGCTTTCCCAACGTGTACTTTGTGGTTGGCCGCTGGAACTCGGCCGGCACGGTTTCGAGCGCCGGCATGCTCATTGGGGCCGACCAACTCTGCGGCACGCCCGATACCCCGGTCGATGAGCTATCGACCTACGGCCGCCGCAGCCTGGGTACGCTGGCGCAGCTGCCCTACGTGGTGGCCCACGAGCACATCCACACGCTGCAAAAGGCCAGTAAAGACTTGAGCCTGCTGCGCGGTGCTATCAACGAGGGGATGGCCGACTTCCTGGCCGAGCTTACTACCGGCCACCAGCCCAATGCCAGCCTGCTGCCCTACGGCCAGGCCCACGAAAAGCAAATCTGGGCCGATTTTACTAAGGAAATTGCCAGTAAAGACTGGAGCAACTGGATAGCCAATGGCCGGCAGGAAACCGCCGACAAGCCCGCCGACCTGGGTTACTTCGTGGGCTACCGCATCTGCCAGAGCTACTACCAGGAAATGGCCGATAAAAAGCAGGCCGTGCACGACATTCTCAACATCAGCGACTACCCGGCCTTTCTGGCCAAGAGCCGCTACGCCGAGAAGCTGGCCACCCGCTAGCCCCGCCTAAAAGGGCGGCCGCCGCATCAGCGCCTGGATGCTATCGGCGCAGGATACGGTAAAGGAGAGGTAGGCTGCTTCCTGGCTAAGATAGCTGGCTGATAGCCCCGGGTAGTTCTTGGCAAAATCAGTGTCTGGGAAAAGACGCTTATGCGCCAAACTCGCGGTGAACACCCCCACCTGCCGCCCTGCCTCACTAGGCTGTGCGTTTGGCTCAGCATCCGGCGGGCCTAGCTGGGGCAATGCACCCAGGCGCTGGCCTGCCGCATCGGTAAAGTAATAGTCGGCTTCGGTTAGCCAGTCGCTTTCGAGGTCGTCCGAGGTTGTAATAAGGCCATTGGCCGGCACGCGCAGGGTGATGTAGCCGTCGGCCCGCGGCAGGGGCTGGCCGCCGCCTACCTGCTGTATGAGGGTTACTTCGCCCCGAAAGCCGGCGGGAATCAGGAACACCAGCCGGTCGTGGGCCGGCCCTGCTGGCAGCATCACCAGCACCCAGAGCAGCGGGCCGAGCACCGGGGACAGCAGGGCCAGCAGCTTGGCCCAGCGTGGCTGCACGCTGCCCATAATGAGCACCCATCCCAGCCACAGCCCACCAGCCAGCACCACCAAAAGCAAGAGCGCCGGAATAAGAAGCGGGTAAAAAACCATGCCGCCCAACAAGAGCATCCCAGCCAGCACCAGGCTGCCAAGCAGTATAACGGGGCCAACCCAAAAGCCAAAACGGCGCAACCAAGTAACAAGGGAGGACATACGAAGGACTTGGGCAGCCGAAGCAGCTTAACGGTCGGTATAGGCTGACTGAGCCGGGGCTAACCGGCTAGCTCAAAGATAGAGTGGGGTATGAGGCACTGGGCCCGCTCGCTACGCGGTGCCGCGCACGCGCGGCGCCACCACGGCCAGCGCCAGGCTCAGGCCCGCCGCCCCCAGCAGCGCCGCCGGCCCCAGGTGCTGCTGGCCTGCTGCCCCGCCCAGCGCCCCGGCCCCGAAAGCCAGCCACAGCGTGACGGGCCATAGCCAGTCCTGGGCCGGGGCGCGGCCGGCCAGCCAGTCGGCCAGCCCCGTGCCGAAGCGCACGAGCGTGCCCGTCACAAACGTGAGGCTCACCTTCACGCGCCCCACTTGGTGCACCGAGGCGTTGAGCGTGCCCATGCTCAGCACGAGGCTGGCGATGGCGGCGGCCGGCGCGGCGTAGGCCAGCAGCAGCAGGATGGCCACCACGGCCAGCAGCAGCGGGTTGGCCCAGCGCCCGGCCCCGCCGTGCAGCAGGCTGCCGCCCACCACGCCCGCCACAAACAGGGCGATAACGCCCGCCAGCTCGGCAGCCTTGCCGGCATTGGCGTGGGCCACGGCCACGCCCAGCGAGGTAGTGTTGCCGCTCATAAACGACACAAAGACGCCCGCAAACCGCAGGTAGCCCACGGCATCGACGTAGCCAGCCAGCGCCACCAGGGCCAGCGTAAAGCTGAGCGCGCCCAGGGGCAGCGGGGCCGGGGCCCCAGAAGAGTCAGCCATGCGCAGAAAAGGCCGGGCACGCGCGCTGCCGCCTGGCAACGTTGCCGACAACGATTGCGCAAAGAAAAGCGCCCGGCGGGGCAGGTTGGCGGGGTGGAGCGGGCATATTTGCGGCCTGCCCCCTTTCCCACCCTTTTGCTCCGGCACCTTATGTTCCTTGGTTTTGGGCTGCGCCACGCGCTTTTATTGACCACGATGGCCACCGGCTGGCTGGTGCGCTTAGGTACCCCGCCGGCCCCCGCGCCGCTGCTGGCTTTTCCGGGGGCCGAGGGCGCCGGGCGCTTGGCCACAGGCGGGCGCGGCACGGCGGCCCAGCCCACCACGGTGCTCGAAGTCACGAACCTGCTCGACGACAACAAGCCCGGCTGCCTGCGCTATGCTGTGCAGCTGAGCGAGAAAAAGGCCCCGGCGCGCACCATCGTGTTTCGGGTGGCGGGCACCATTCACCTCACCGCGCCGCTCACCATCAGCAAGGGCAACACCACCATCGCGGGCCAGTCGGCGCCCGGCGGGGGCATTTGCCTGGCCGACTACCCGGTGCTGCTGCACGCCAGCAACGTGGTAGTGCGCTTCGTGCGCTTTCGGATGGGCGATAAAAACCAGAACGAGGGCTTTAAGGACGGCGCGGGCGGCGACGATGCCTTTGGGGGCCAGCGCAACCGCCAGGTCGTCATCGACCACTGCTCGATGAGCTGGAGCACCGACGAGGCGTTTTCGGTGTACGAGGGCGACAGCACTACCCTGAGCTGGAACCTCATTGGGCCGCCGCTCAACTACTCGTATCACTTCGAGAAGGGCGACCAGGACTACGAGCACCACGGCTACGGCGGCATCTGGGGCGGGCAGCACGCCAGCATGCACC
>Ga0160427_10000624_pt1 | contig 21278 bp, 20 predicted proteins | sample SolpanmetagenomL_FD_108194 | JGI IMG/M metagenome (GOLD analysis project Ga0160427, IMG submission 108194) | Solar panel surface microbial communities from Lawrence Berkeley National Laboratory, California, USA - L | ecosystem: Engineered > Built environment > Solar panel > Unclassified ...
AATAAGCAGCAGGACGATGGTTCCGCCCAGGCACAGGGTCACGGTTCCCGTCCCCCAGCCCAGGCCACCCCGACCGTGTGGCAGGGCGAACCAGTCCGCAAACGACGCTCCCAGCGGTCGGGTTAGGACGTAGGCCCACCAGAAGGCGAGGATGCCGTTCAGGCCGGCACGGATCCGCAGCAGTCCTGGAAGGGTGATCAGCCCGGCGAACAGCAGACCCGAGGTCAGCCAGCCGAGCCGCAGCGTCACGGCGGTCAAGTCGCCTGCCGCCGTGCCGAGTGCGAAGGTGGTCAGCACCGTGGCCCAGTAAAAGAGTTCCCGGCGGCGGGTGACGATGCTGTGGATCTCCAGGGTTCCTTCCCGGCGGTGCCAGAGGAAGAAGATCAGGCCGAGCCCTCCCAGGAACAGGACGGCAGAGGCGGTATACGGCACGCCGAATCCGACGTGGGCGGCGTCGGCGGTCAATGTCCCGAAGACACTGACCATGACCACCGCCGTCCAGTAGATCCAGGCCACGTACCGGGGCCTGCTCAATTGCAGGGCCAGGGCCGCGGCGAGACCCAGGCCGGAGAGTCCCACTGCTGGAAAGGGGCCGATGGTATGGGCCAGGAAATCGGAGGCGGTTTCTCCCATACCGGTGGTCAGGACCTTGATGATCCAGAAGACGGGCGTGACTTCAGGAACTTTGCTGAGCATGTGCGGAACAAGCTGCGCCGTCGGGATGTTCGGTCTGTGTCTCATCGTCTCCGCAGGGGTGAGAATGGAACGGAAAGGGAGGCGGTGCGGGGCCCTGACTGCTGTGGTCGTCCTTGCCAGCGCAGCCGCGCGCCCGGTTGACCGGCCGAAGGTCGGACGGGTTCCTTCGCCGGGGAGATCAGCAGCGTCTCGTCGAACGCGGCGTGTTCAGACCCCATTCTGGAGGACATCGGCAGCGCATCTGGAGAGCCGACGAAGGCTGCGCAGCCACGGTGCAGCCTTTTCAACCACCGGCACGGGCAGACAAGGCGGGTTGAACGGCGGCGAGGTGCGGGACGGGGGACATTCGAGTTCACCGAAAGCAGGCCGCTCCGTCATTTCGGCCCAGCAAGTTCGGCCAGAGTCACGAGCTGGTACCTGCCCGCGCGGGCATCGTTGACGAAGTCCCCCATGATCCTGATCGTGTCCGGTACGTTCTCGTGCAGCAGCACGATGCCGCCTGGACGCAGATGGCTGAGCAGGCTGTTCTCGACCACCGCCTGACCGATGTTGTTGAAGTCCCCGGGGTCGTCGGTCCACATGGCGGTGATCAGGCCCTCGCTCCGAGCGATGTCCAGGACCTTGCCGGAGAACCGCCCTCCAGGGGGACGGAAGAACCGGATGTCCTGACCGGTCAGTCCTGTCAGGAGGACGTCTGTGCTGGTCAACTCGTCGCGGATCGTCGCTGCTGTCAACGACGGCAGACGCACATGATGGTAAGTGTGGTTGGCGACCTCGTGCCCCTGGGTCACGATGTCCCGGACAAAATAAGGATAGGCCAGGGCATTTCGACCCACGATGAAGAAGGTCGCTCTGGCCCCGCTACGTTTCAGGGCGTCCAGAATCAGGGGTTCATACAGGGGATGCACCCCGTCGTCGAAGGTCAGGGCGATCTGCCGGGTGCCCGGATCGCCTTGGTAGAACACGCTGCTGTCGGTGCGCGATCCGCGCAGGCCGCTGAGCCGCTGTGCCCGCTGCTGAGCCAGCGCTTGCCGCGCGCTGCCGACGTAGGTCGGTCCGGTTTCCGGCCCTTCGTAGGCTTCGGCAGGAGAAATCCTGATCGGCTGAGCCGCACTGGCGAGCCAGGCCCGGTCGTACCCGCTGAGGGTCCGCACGGTCAGTCCGGCAAACTCTGCCTGACGGGTGGCAGGAACGGATGCGGTCATGATCGGGGGCGGCCCGCCAAAACCGGCGTAGCTGCCAGCTCCGTAGACACTGACGTCAACCTCCGAAAGCGTGGCGCGCGCCAGCCAGGTCGCTGTGACCGCCCTCTGCGCGGTCAGCAGGGCCGCGGCGTCCCGCGAACCACCGGTCGGCAGCGTGATGAGCACATGGGCCACTTCGATGAACCCGTTCGAAAGGTACTCGATTTTCCTGACCCCGGGGATGGGCGTCTTCAGCGTCAGGGTGGGCAAGGCCTGACCTGCCCGGTAACCGGGCGCGATAGGTTGCACCGATCCCGGCAGCCCCTGAACGACGCGGGGAAGGGGTGCGGGTTGCGCCAGACTGGTCAGCGTCGACGCGAACAGCGCCAGGGCAACGGCCGTGTTCTGGAGTCGGAAGGTGGACATGCCGGAACCTTAACGGACGGATGTAAATTCTCAGCACACCGTGACTATGCCGGGATTTCACTTTTGAGCAGTGGTGTGAAGGCGCGTCGCCGCCGCATGGTGCGAAGCGCCACTCTGCTTCTTACCGCCGGGGTGCCAGAGCATCCGGTCATGAAGCTCCGGGATTGAGGACATCGACGTCCCTCCCCTCCATCCCGGACGTCGGCCTGACACCTCGTTCCCACCGCGCCGTTCAGAGGGTGTACCGCCCGGTTCGGTCTTCCTCTGCGCGTCGCTGAAGTCAGGAGTGAAGTTCCTCTGAGACCGACCGGCGGTCGTTCTTGCGACCAGTGTCGAAGGACGCCTGCTGCTCCCGTATGGCCTTTCCGACCCTGTCATTGTCGACAACGCCGATACGAACGGGCCGGAACCCCGAACCGGTCAGCCTTGAACGATGCGGTTTTGTTCATTATTTTTTCGGTTCTGTGCACATTATGAAAATATTCTGGCCTCCGGCCGCGACGTGACTTACCTTGAGGTGTTCCACAACCGAATGTGCTCTGACCTGAGCAGCGGCCCCCTATCCGACGCGTCTCTCTGCGCCCGAGGAGTTTCCATGTCTATTCAAAAGCTCGCGCTGTCGTTCCTGTCCCTCAGCCTGCTCACTGTCAGTGCCGCTCAGGCGCAGAGTGACAAGATCACCATCATGGTTGGTGGGATGGAGAAAATCATCTACCTGCCTGCCAAGCTCGCGGAGCAGCTGGGCTACTACAAGGCCGAGGGCCTGAACGTCGAACTGCAGAACGAGCCCGCCGGAGTCGATGCCGAGACCCAGCTCATCGCCAATCAGGTGCAGGGGGTCGTCGGCTTCTACGACCACACCATCGACATGCAGGCGCAGGGGCAGAGCATGCAGTCGGTGGTGCAGTTCAGCCGGGCCCCGGGCGAGGTCATCCTGGTGTCCACCAAGAACGCGGCGAACGTCAAGAGCATGCGTGACCTCAAGGGACAGACCATCGGCGTGACTGGCCTCGGATCATCGACCAGCTTTCTGTCCCAGTACCTGATGGTCAAGAACAAGATCCCGCTCGGCGGGTTCTCGCTGCTGGCGGTGGGCGCAGGCAACACCTTCATCGCGGCGATGGAGCAGAACCAGATTCAGGCCGGCATGACCACCGAGCCCACTATTTCCCGGCTCCTGAAGACTGGTGAAGCCCGCATCCTGGTCGACATGCGCACCGAGCTGGCGACCAAAGTGGCGCTGGGCGGTACCTACCCCGCCGCCTGTCTGTACATGCAGACCGAGTACGTCAACGCCCACAAGGACGTGGTGCAGAAGCTCGCCAACGTCTACGTCAAGACGCTGCGCTACATCGCCACCCACACCGGCGCGCAGATCGCCGCGCAGATGCCCAAGGACTACACCGTGGGCGACGTGGACGCTTACGTCAAAGCGATGAACGACGGCAAGGGCATGTTCACCAAGGACGGCGTGATGCCCGCCGACGGCCCTCAGACGGTGCTGAACGTGCTGGCCGGTTTCAAGCCGTCGCTGAAAGGCAAGAGCATCGACCTGAGCAAGACTTACACCACCACCTTCGTCAAGGCCGTCAAATGACTGGGGCCGCTGTCAGGCAGGGGATGGGCACCGACCCGGCAGCGGCCCTGTCCCAGCCGCCGGCCATTGAGCTGCTCGACGTCACCCGCTCCTTCGTCACGTCGGACGGCAAGGTGCTGACGGCCATCCGTGACTTCACCCTGACCGTGGGGCGCGGTGAGTTCGTGGCGGTGGTCGGTCCGACCGGCTGCGGCAAGTCCACCACGCTCAGCCTGATCACCGGACTGGCCCAGCCCACCTCGGGCGACGTGCGACTCTTCGGCGCGCCGGTCAGCGGCATCGACCCGCGCATCGGCTTCGTCTTTCAGCAGGACGCGGTGTTCCCCTGGTGCAGCGTGTTGGACAACGTCTCCGCCGGGCCCCGGTTCCGGGGGATGGGCCAGGCGCAGGCCCGCGAACTGGCGCACGACTGGGTGAAGCGGGTGGGCCTGACCGGATTCGAGAAACACTATCCCCATCAGCTCTCCGGCGGTATGCGCAAGCGGGTGGCGCTGGCCCAGACGTTCATCAACGGCCCCGAAATCCTGCTGATGGACGAACCCTTCAGCGCCCTCGACGTGCAGACGCGGGTGTTCATGCAGGACGAACTGCTGCGGCTGTGGGAGAGCTCGTCGGCCTCGGTGGTGTTCGTCACGCACGACCTCGAGGAGGCCATCGGGCTGGCCGACCGGGTGGTGGTGCTGACCTCCGGCCCGGCCACTGTCAAGGCCAGCTACGAGGTGCCGCTGCCACGCCCACGGGTGCTCTCGGAGCTCAGGTTCGACCCGCAGTTCGTCGAGATCTCGAAGACCATCTGGGAAGACCTGCGCTCCGAGGTGATGGTCAGCTACCAGCGCGCGACGATGGCGGCCTCCGAATGAAGCTGCCCGTCTTTCACTTCTTCTTCCAGGAGAACCTATGACCAGTTCCTTGCAGATTCAGCTTCAGAGCAGCGCCAGCGCCGCAGAGCGCAGCCGCCAAGCGGTCAGCGCCGTCCGGCGCAGAGCCTTGACCGTCAACTTCTGGCGCGTCGCCATCGCGGTCTTCGTGCTGGGCGGCTGGGAGCTCGCCTCGCGGGCCAATCCGCACGGGGCCTTCTTCTGGTCAATGCCGTCCAAGATCGCCGCTCAGGTCTGGACCTGGGCCACTGAGGGCACCTCCCAGGGCTCGCTCTGGGCACAGATCGGCGTGACCATGGAGGAGACCGTCATCGGCTTCCTGCTGGGAGCGGTCGGCGGCATCATCGGCGGCATCCTGCTGGGGCGCAACCGCATGCTGGCCGACATCTTCAGCGTGTACATCAAGATCGCCAACTCGATTCCTCGGGTGGTCCTCGGCTCAATCTTCATCATCGTGCTGGGCCTGGGGTTGGCCTCCAAGATCGCACTGGCCTTCGTGATGGTGTTCTTCGTGGTGTTCGGCAACGCATTCCAGGGGGTGCGCGAGGCCGACCGCAACCTGATCGCGAATGCCCGGATTCTCGGGGCGAGTCCCAGGCAGGTGACCACCTCAGTGGTGATCCCGAGTGCGCTCTCCTGGATCACTGCGAGCCTGCATGTGTCGTTCGGTTTCGCGCTGGTCGGCGCGGTGGTCGGAGAATTCCTGGGTTCACGGCAGGGCATCGGTCTGCTGATCGCCACCGCGCAGGGCAGCTTCAATGCCGCCGGCGTCTTCGCCTCGATGTTCATCCTGGCGGTGGTGGCGCTGGCCGCCGAGGGGCTGATCACCCTGCTGGAAAACGCGGTACTCAAGTGGCGTCCCACCATGACGATGGAATAGGAGCGGGGCGTAAACTGGCCTGGTTACTCACATTGTCGAAACCTCAGGGCCACGCCCTGAGCGGGGGATCACAGGCCATGGCGCTGGGAAAACATCTGAACAGACGAGAACTCCGACACTGGATCACCCCCGCACTGGGGCGCCGCGTGCCTGCCGCTGCCAGAAGAGCGAGTTCAGCAGGGATGGTCGAGTACATTCCGGCTGCCAGTGCCGGAATGGGTCTCCAATGGCGGCTGTTCCTGCTTCAGGCCACGGTCATCGGCTTGCTGACGCTGCTGCTGGGCGTGGCCCTGACCCTCGGTCTTCGGCGCTATACCGAGAGCGAATTCGGTCAGCGCGCCCTGATCGGTTCGCGGACCGTAGCGGTGTTGCCTGACGTGGTTCAGTCCCTGGAGCGCGGCGTCCTCGATCCGAAGTTCTGGCCAACAGCATCCGCCGTCGGGTGGGGGCTGACTTCATTGTGGTCGCCGATCGGCGGGGCATCCGGTGGTCTCACCCACGCCCGGATCACGTCGGCCAGCCGCTTACCGGAGCCAACAACAACGAGCCGCCCCACGAGGACGACGCGCCGATGCATGGACACGAGCAGATCAGCGTTTCGCAGGGCAGCCTGGGCACCTCGATCCGGGCCAAGGTCCCGGTGTTCAGCACAGGTGGCCAGGTGCTGGGGTTGGTGTCGACCGGTTACCTGATCCCGACCGTGATGAGCAGCGCCGCCCGGGTCACCTTGACCCTCTGGCCCTGGTTCGGGATCGGCCTGATCGGAGCGCTGCTGTGCAGCATGTGGGTCAGCCGGAAGATCAAGCGCGAACTCCTGCAGCTGGAGCCTGCCCAGATCGCCGGTCTGGTGCAGCAGCACCGCGCCGTTCTGGACGCACTGCAGGAAGGCGTGCTGATGGTCGCCCCGGACGGCAGCATCAGCGCGGCCAACCCGCTCGCCACGAGAATGCTGGCGCTGGGCACCCTCTCCAAACCCCTGTGGGTGGCGCAGCTCTGGCCCGCTCTGGCCGAGAGTGGAATTCTGGCCGGGCAGGACAGCCGCGCCGATGTTCTGCTGGCACTCGGCGGCACACCGGTGCTCGTCAGCAGCATTCGGAGTGGTGTAGGCCGGGTGGTGACTTTCCGGGACCGGGCCGAATTCACCCGGATTGCCGAAGAACTCACCCATTCGAATGAACTCACCGACCTCCTGCGCGCCCAGTCTCACGAGTTCATGAACAGCCTTCATACCATCGCGGGTCTGATCCACTTGAACCGCGGCGGCGAAGCCCTGCGGCTGATCAGCGATCATTCCGAGCACAGCAGCGAGGTTCAGGAACTCCTGGCGTGGATCGAGGTACCGGCGGTCGCCGCCCTGATCATCGGAAAATTTGCCCGCGCCCACGAAAAGCGGGTTCGCCTGATTCTGGAACCGGGCTCTACCTTGAGTGCCGCCTGGACCGTGCTCGGCAGCGACGTTCTTGTCCCGGTGCTCGGGAATCTGCTCGAGAACGCCTTCGAGGCGGCTCAGGAACATCAGCCGCTCGGAGCGGCGCAGGTGTGGCTGACGATCGGTGAAGATCCGCAGGGGTTGGAAATCGAGGTGCGCGACAATGGTGCCGGTGTGATGCCTGAGGTGCTTACAACCGCCTCCAATCGCCGCATCTCGACCCACGGGCCCGGCCGGGGCTACGGTCTTCCGCTGATTCGGCGCACCGTCACGGTGTTGGGCGGCACGCTCGTTCACCTGAGGCGGGGCGACCAGACCATCTTCCGGGTCAACCTGCCGTCACCCGAGGACGCCATACCGTGAGCTACGCCGTGATGCTGATCGAGGACGACGCCAACGTCGCGCAGATCAACGCCGGGTTGATCGCCGAGTTGCCCGACTATCAGGTGGTCGCCGTTCACGAACGGTACGCCCGCGCACTGGAAATGATTCGGCTGGTCAAACCGGATTTGCTGCTGCTGGACGTCTATCTGATGGACGGAGACGGGCTGCAGCTGCTGCACGACCTGCGAACCGAACAGCTGCCGGTGGAGGTGATCATGATCACGGCGGCCAATGACACCAGAACTGTTCAGCAGGCGCTTCATGCGGGCGCCCTGGATTTCCTGATCAAACCCTTCTCGCCTCAGCGCCTGCGCGCGGCCCTGACCCGGTTCTCCGAACGGATGTCCACCCGGGGCCAGGAACACAACTTCAGTCAGCGCAAGATTGACGCCCTGCTGGGCTTCACGCCCGGTGAGCATCTGCCCAAAGGCATCGACCAGGAGACGCTGGGGGAAGTGCTGCAGACCCTGCGCGGAGCGACGGGGCCGATGTCCGCTGAGGATCTCAGCCAGCACCTGGGACTGAGCCGGGTGACGGCCTGGCGCTACCTGGAATTTCTGTTGACCCGCAATCAGGTGAGCCCACACTCGGTTTACGGCAGCGTAGGGCGGCCCACCAAGAAATACCAGCTCAAATCCTGACGACCTGTCCACACCACGCGGCAACCACGTGTTCGATAGTGCCAGCGTTTTGTGGAGGGTCATTCCGGTCTGGCCTGTTGTTCTTAAAATCCATCAGGGTGGGTCGCTTACCCCGGAAGGCGGGGAGCGCGAACCCCGCCTTGTTGGCAACAGCCTCGTTCAGGCAGAGGGGGAAGTGTTTGCTGGGCGTCCCCGTCAGTATGCAGGGATCGGCAAGCCTCGCATCAGTAGGTCAGTCAATCAACCGGTCTGTCCTACTGGAGCCTGGCGTGCGCCTGATGCAGCGCGGAGCGGACCAGACGCAGCACCAGCTGTTCCCGGTCTCGGTGCCTGAAATCTGCCGGGCAGGACGAGGCGATCAGGCTTTTCCCGCCGTGAACCGTGACCACGGCGGAAGAGTGGACGACCGTGCGTCCGCTCTCGCTGGTCAGTTCCTTCTTCCGCCAGCTCAGCTCCGCGCCCAGCGACCGCACCTCGGCGAGCAGCTGCCGGTCGCGGGGCTGCAGCAGGGTCTGCCAGTCTTCCACGCAGGCGTCCGCGTCCTGGGTCAGGCCGAGCGGGAGGATAAGCCCTCCCAGTCGGGCGCGTCGTCCTGCTGATCGGCGGCGACCAGATCGGGCAGCGCAAGCAGCACCAGCAGCAGGCTGGCCGTGCCGCAGCCGAGGGCCACAGGAAGGAAGGTGAACAGCAGGGGCAGGGTGACCAGGGCAAGAACCATCGCGCCGATTAAAAAAAAGAGGGTCAGCGGGCGCATGCGTTCAGAGTAGTCAACGCGAGGGGGCGGACCATGCGCCAGCATTGAAGGGAGCTTAAGTTTGAAGGGGTACCTGCGCCGCCTCACTGGGGGGGCCTGAAAGATGAACGCTGTGCCGTGACTGGGGCAGCGAGGGAGGTCAGCCCGAACTTTCCGGTCCCGGTTCGTTTCAGGCCGTCTATGACCTGGGAGCTGATTCGTTCCGGCCACTCAGGCCACCTTGCCTGAGCTGGACACAAGGCGGGCGATCAGGAAGGCCGCACCTGAAGCCACCGCTCCCACGAACATGGTCTGTACAGCACTTTTGAGTACGGATGAGCCGGTGAAATGGCCCTTGAGCGCTCCGAAGGTGAAGAGGGCGATGAGGGTCAGGATGACTGACAGCCGCAGGGCTTGGCCGAGGGTCAGCTGAAGCGCGTACGGCACGAGGGGAACAATGCCACCGGCGATGTAAGCCAGCCCAATTGTTAGCGCCGACCTCAAGGCCCGTCTCGGGTCCGGTTCCTCCAGGCCCAGCTCTTCTTTCATCATGAAGTCCACCCAGGTCTTGCGGTTGCTGATGATGGCCGCGGTGGCCGCCTCCAGGGAGGCACCACTCAGCCCATATTTCTGAAAGACTTCCCGAACCTCCAGAATCTCGGCGTCCCGTTTTTGGTCGATTTCCTGTTCTTCGCGGGCGCGTTCAGAGCCATACGACTCGTGCTCACTGCGAGCAGCCAAATAGCCGCCCAGGCCCATGGCGATGCTGCCGGCCGCCATCTCGGCGATACCGGCGATCAGGACCACGTGTCCGCTGGTGACGGCGCCTGAGAGGCCGGCGGCCAGCGCGAACGGCACGGTCAGTCCATCGCTCTTGCCGATGACGATGTCTCTGACCATCTCCGAGCCCGTGAAGTGCGCTTCTCGGTGACTGCTGACCGCTCTGTACATTATGATCCCCCTGGGAACAGATTGAGCGCGAATCACGAACCGGTCCTGTCTCTCTGGATGACGGTGTAGGTGCCGCAGCTTCTGCTTACTATGCTATGACCTGAAGCAGCGTCTCCAGTTGAGCAGCGGTCTCGCCTGCGCCCATGAACCGGGCCGCATCCACTACCGAAAGACCATTGACGTCCCGGGCGTAAAGGTTCGCGCCGTGCCCGAGCAGTAGGGTCACCATATCAGCACGGTTGAACATGGCCGCCATCATCAGCGTCGTTTTTCCAGCAGGTCCCTCACTTTCTATGTCCGCGCCGAATTCCAGCAGCAACTCGACCATCTCGGTATCCCCCTTGAAGGCAGCACCCAGCATCGGTGTCTGGCCCTGATCGTTGCGCTTCTCCGGATCTGCGCCGGCTCTCAGGAGTGCGCGCGCCGCAGCATGATGGCCGTGATAACTGGCGAGCATCAGCATCGAGTCTCCCTTCTCGTTGCAGACATTGGCCGGCAGGCCCTTCTCCAGCAGACTGTCCAGCTGACCGGCATCGCCCCGTCTAACGAGGTCAAACACCCCCTGAAAAAATGCTGTTGCTTCAGGGTCCATTGAAACTGCGGGAGACGGCTGCGTTTCTTTGAAAGTAGTGTTCATAATCCTCCCTGCGACGGTCCGAACTCTGCCACTTCGGAAAATATCGCGTACCTTCTGTGCGCCAGAATGGACCGTGCACCCGTCGTCACGGAGACCGGTGGCCAGCGCGGCGCCATCTCTTCTGGAAAGCTGTCGTCTGCGTGTTCAGCTCAGACCCGTCCGCACAACGGCTTGAGTGGCACGTCAACTGGAAGTCGAGCGTCCATCCGTGATCCGGGAAGAGGAGAGGTACAGTCTGGCGGGGGCGCCGAGGCGTCCATCCAGCGCGTCCCTGAGCTGTGAAGTGGAGGGAAGAGGAGTCAATGGGCCGGCGGACTTCTCCGGCTGAACAAAGCGTTTCAAAGCCAGCAGGCCGTCGGGCGCTCCGCCGAAATGCCTGGTCTGCATCCGGAGGTCAATATCTTCAAATCCCGCAAGGTGAGAGAGCTGGGCGAGATGCTGGGCCTCGGCACTTCCAAACTGAGCAGCGGTCGCCGCCAGTGTTGGTTTGCCCAGAACAGCGAAATCATGGGTGGCAGCGATGTAAGTGGCGGCTGAGACCTGCTCCAGGTACTGGGCGGTCGAAACAAAGACGCTGGCGTCGGCCGTCAGCTGCTCGGGCAGGGCGAAGGCAGTCACCTCCGGACGGCCGCCCTGCGCTTTCAAAAGCTGGAGATGCTGGTGCTGAGTGTCGAGCATGATTCTCAGCTGCCCCGCGGCGGTTTGCGTTACTGAGAACGCTGCACCAGTCAGGACAGCGTGATAGAAAGTCACCAGCAGCGCCTCGTGGGTCGTCAGCTGGTTCAGCAGTCCGAGAGGATCGGTGGGCTGGGCCGTGATGGGGGCTGCCAGGCCGCTCATTGCCCCGGAAGCCAGCAGCCCGCCAGTTCCGACCAATGTGCGCAGGACGCGGCGACGTGTGGGATGGACGGGAAGGCTCGGTTCATCAGACATGGTCATCCTCTTGATTTGAATGTATAGAAAAACCGGGGAGACGGAGCGGTCTCCCCCGGAAACATCACTTCAGGCGAACACTTTAAACGGGCGCTTCAAGTTCAGACAGGCACCTGTCCCAGGTGAGGCCGGTTCCAGAACCGATGTTCTCCCAGCGCGGCCACGAATTTGGCCACCGTGTTCTGGGTGTTGCCGTTGGTTCCCACGAACACACCCTGAGCGGCGAGGTTCTCCGCGCCCGTTCCTGTCGCCAGACTGGCGTTGCCGACTTCAGAGAGCGTCTTGACGGCGTCCCCTGGAGCAGCGGCGGTCGTGGATGAAGCAGGTGTCCCAGTACCGGCTACCGCGCGCAGCAGTCGGCCGATCTCGGAAGCGGTCAGCAGTTCCACGCCTTCTCCCAATGCGCCGACAGGCTTGCCGTGCTTGTACGCTTCGGCCAGGAATGCGTGGGCGTCGCCGTTCATCATGAGCGTCTGAATGCTCTTCGCACCACCGGGTATCAGAACAGCGTCGTACAGCACCGCGTCGGTATTGCTGAGCGTCTTGGTGGCCTTCACGCCGCCCAGGTCTCCCAGATGTGTTCCCACCACGTCGCCTGTGGCCCCGGCAGACTTCAGCGCCTTCTGCACGGCCGCAATCTGTTCGGCATTCACACCATCGGCCGCCAGAAGCGCCACTTTCCTTCCCTGAGGGGATTTTGGCTGGCCCGCTTCCAGGCTCAGACCGCTCGCCTGCTGCTGCTTACCGGAGGCCGTAGTCTGGGAAGTGGCAGTGGTCAGCAAAGCGGTCTCAATGGCAGAGTCGGCGCTGCCGCCGGGTACAGCCATCTGTTTGACGCGGGCCGGTTCACCGATGGCGATCGCCACCTGAGAGGCCAGCACCGGGTTGATCTTTTCCAGGTGGTCGAGCATTCGTACCCGGATGTCCCGGATCTCGACCTTGCTCAACTCGAACTGGAGAGACTTGACGATGTGCTCTTTCTCGATCGCGGCCTGTGAGTTCCAGAACAGCCGCGCCTGACCGTAGTGATCCGCGAAACTCTCCGGGCGCCGCCGCAGTTTGGATCCGCTCAACTGTTCCGGGTAGGTCACGTATCCTCCGGCCGGCGCCGGCACCTCGGCGGGCTGGCCACCGCCCAGAGTGTTGGGGAAGTAGGAGACCCGGCCAGTGTTGATGGTCTGGCGCATGTGCCCTTCGCGCTGGTTGTTGGAGACGGGATTGATCGGGCGGTTGATGGGCAGCTGCTGCCAGTTTGGCGAGCCGAGGCGGCTGAGCTGGGTGTCGAGGTAGGAGAAGTTTCGCCCCTGAAGCAGCGGATCGTCACTGAAATCGATTCCCGGGACGATGTTGGTGGTCATGAAGGCCACCTGTTCAGTTTCGGAGAAATAATTGTCAGGATTGCGGTTCAGGACCATCCGGCCGACCCGGCGCACCGGTACCAGGTCTTCCGGAATCAGCTTGGTGGCGTCGAGCACGTCGAAATCCCACTTCTCTGCCTCGGCGGCAGTGAAGATCTGCACCCCGAGGTCCCACTCTAACGTGCCACCCTGATCGATGGTGTCCCACATGGTCCGGCGGTGGAAGTCAGCGTCTTTACCGGCGATCTTCTGCGCCTCGTCCCACACCAGCGAGTGTGCGCCGAGCAGCGGTTTCCAGTGAAACTTGACGAAGTGCGACTCTCCCTTCGCGTTCACCAGCCGGAAGGTGTGGACGCCGAACCCGTCCATCATGCTGAAGCTGCGCGGAAGCCCGCGCCCACTGTGGACCCACATCAGCATATGCATCGATTCAGGTGTCAGCGAGATGAAATCGTAGAAGGTGTCGTGGGCGCTGGCGGCCTGTGGAATCTCGTTGTGAGGCTCAGGCTTGACGGAGTGGATCAGGTCCGGGAACTTGATGGCGTCCTGAATGAAGAAGACCGGGATATTGTTGCCGACGATATCCCAGTTGCCCTGCTGGGTGTAAAAACGGACCGCAAAACCGCGCACGTCACGGGCGGTGTCAGCAGAACCACGTGACCCGGCCACGGTCGAGAACCGGACGAACACCGGGGTCTGCGTGCCGACCTCGGTCAGAACGTTGGCGCTGGTGTATCTGGCGAGAGATTCGTTGAGCTGAAAGTAACCGTGAGCCGCTGCCCCGCGTGCGTGTACCACACGCTCCGGAATCCGCTCGTGGTCGAAATGATGAATCTTCTCTCGCAGCAGAAAATCCTCGAGCAGTGTCGGACCCCGCGGCCCGGCCTTGAGTGAATTCTGATCGTCACTGACGGCGTGACCCATATTGTCGGTCAGTTCGGGTCCAGGGTTCAGGACGTCTTTGAGCAGATCGTCCTGTTTGCTTTGTTTGTTTACTTTCCGGGCCATGTGGTCCTCCAGCTGGGGTTGGCGGAGCGCAGGCGTCCTGACAGTCCCACTCAGGGTGCGCCCTCTGCCTTTTGAAAGCGGCGTCTCACGGTTGCGGTTCGGAAGCTGTCCGGTGTGTTCGAGACCCTGGGCGGACTCAAACAGGATTCAGGTGCGGCGCTTGACCTCGTTGATGCTGCTTTCAAACAGGCGGGCTCGAGCAGAATTACAGTGGCGGTCTCAGACCTTGTGGGCGGCACGCTGATTTCTTGTCAGGGCCTGTTTACCGTTCATCTGGTCGTTCGGCATCGCGATATCAGCGTCGTTGGCGTTCACCGTTCGTAGCCTGAGAATGTACGAGACGCTGTGCAGGAGACTACTACCCGGTTTCAGATCTCGCCCGGCCAGTGGATTGGTGTGACTGACGAGCGGGTCGGCCTGTCCGTCAAGTCTCCGGTCGCCGACACGAACATGGCTGCCTCACAGAGAGCTGTGAACATCCTTGGTTTTCCAATGAACAGCGAAAGCTTCCGTGATCAGGGGACTGACCGCCTCGACTTCCCTCTCGGCCTGCTTAAGCGTCAGAGCGGTCAAAGTCCTGCAGGAGGCAGGAGCGGAAAGCTTTTGGGGAAAGCCGGAGGTTGGTGCACAAGGTGTTCGGACTGCCCATTGGCAGGAGAGCGGCGGTCGAATTCAGAGACGCTGATGAGGAGTGCGGTCCGAGATGTAGGCTGGGTCCTGGGTAGATGAACGGCGCAGTTGCGTTACGGCCAGGACCGCAAAGGCGGCCTCCAGCAGTAGAGACACCACCCCGATGGGTTCAGCCCAGTTGCCGATGTCACCCGTTGCGTGGGGCAGGCCCGTGCTGCGAGTCAGAGCGTAGGCGATCAGAGCACCCAGCGAGATCACCAGTCCGAGCATGTATCCCTCCCGCCAGCGGTTGCTGAGCAGCCATGCACCAGCCGCCGCGCAACCAACCACCAGCAGGATGTAGCTCCAGCCCAGGTAGGCTGTTTCGCCCAGCTTGTCCGGGATCGCCCGGTAATGAATCCAGGCGATTCCCGCCAGCAGGAGCAGACCGATCCAGTGCGTTCTCGTCATCATAAGCGCTCCTTCCTACCGTCTGATGGACACGCCGCCATGAAAGGCAATACGGATGAAGACGGCGCACCTCGGTTATTTCAGACCACAGCGGTTAGGTGAAAGTTACGAAAATACGGTCTTGAAGGAATCATGAAGTGCCGTGTGCCGCTCAGGGTTCAGGGGCGCGCTCCGAAAGTGCCGAGCCAGACACCGACGCCGAAGACCACGCCACCGCCCACCAGCACCTGCATCACAGTCTGCGGCAGGGGACTGCGCATGTAGTGGTACTTGATGTAGGCGATGACGATCAGTTCAATCAGCACCACCACGTAGGCCAGCATCAGCGCAGCGTGTAGGCTCGGGAGCAGAAATGGCAAGGTGTGCAGCATTCCGCCCAGCGTGGTGGCCACTCCAGTAATTACCCCGCGCGCCAACGGCGTGCCGCGTCCGGAGACCACCCCGTCGTCGCTCAGTGCCTCAGCCAGCCCCATGCTAATTCCAGCGCCGACGCTGGCGGCCAGCCCGACGAAGAACGCATCGAGCGGCCGGCCGGTGAGGCCGGCGGTGGCGAAGATTGGGGCCAAAGTGCTGACTGAGCCGTCCATCAGGCCCAGCAATGCCGGTTGAATCTTTTGCAGCACGAAGCTCTGATCATGTGTGGTCGTGCTGGCTGCGGATACTTGAACGTGTTGGGAATTCGATGGATTGTTCAGCTTCTCAGTCATGTTCAGACCTTAACAGGAATGATTCTCAATAAGCAAACCTATCCATTCACTCAAGTTTGGGCCGCTTCTGCAAGAGAGACTGATGAATGGAGCGCCATGACCGGCTCCAGCGTCTCGTGACACAGGAATCCGGGTCGAGCAGGTTGGCGTCTGTGCAAATATCGCACGCCACGCTTACTGTGCCCGCTCACTCTGATTTCCGTACAGTGCGTGCTGGTCAGTGTCCTGAAAACAGAGCCGCTGAGACGGTACGTTCAACACAGGTGAAGTGTCCACATCCCCGGTCCAAGCGCCCTGATACGGTCGATGGGACTCCCGGCTGGTCGAGATGACGAAGGGATGTCGGCACCGACCAAATTCTGAAGTTCACTCCAGTCGACCGCTCAGCAGGTCAATTATTTTCCGCGTAGCGGGACAGCCTTACCGTTGTTCAGATCGAAACCCGAGTTGGGGTCCTTCGGGGTGTTCTGGAGGAAAGCGCGCATCTGCCACTGGTACTTCTCGACGTTGATCTCGACTTCCTGAAGCAGGTTCGCGGTGGTCGGATCCACCTTCTCCACGTCGTTGACGCGCTGATGGATACGCTGGCCAACAGTCTCGTACTGATAGGTGAAGAACTGAATCACCTGGGCATCATCCACGAAGCCGCCTGGGAATTCCGGCAGTCGCGACGAGGCGACGATGGTGATGGCCCGGCCATCACTGGAGGCCCCGACGCCGAGCATCCGCTCTGCGACCTCATCCGCGTACTTGCTGACGCCCTCGTAGTGGTCCTGAAGGATTTCGTGCAGGGTGTACCACAGCGTGCCTGACACATTCCAGTGGGCCTGTTTGGTCTGAAGCTGAAGCGCCTGGAGTTCCGTCAGGGTGTTCTGGAGCGCGGCGACGCTCTTCTGACGGTCATCAGTGCCAGCGGCGGGTAGGCTGGTCGCGGTGTTGTAAGGCAGAGGCGAGGCGGTGCCAGTGTTCTGCGCGGTGGACTGGCCCGTGGTCGCACCAGGCGTGTTGATGTTCGTGGCGGGAACCTGGGCGGCAGCGGCCTGGGCGGCGGAGGTGCCGACGAGGCTGGCCGTGAGGAGAACGGAGACGAGCAGGACATGTTTCATGGGAACTCCTTGAGTCGGTCAGGCGAGAGCGCGACCGCTCTGTATCGAGGGCTTGGGGGGGCAGGAATCTATGGCTTGACGACCGTGGTCGAGGCCCTGCTCACGTTAGGGACGTGATGTTAGACGGGTGCAAGAATTTTCTTACACTGAAGAACTCCACAAGCTCTCCTCATGGGCGAGGCCTTCACTCCCGCCGGGAGCGGCGCGTAGTGTGAAGCCATGTCGCTGCTTCTTGTGTTTTCAATCTCTCTCTGGGCACGTCCGGGGGCGTAGGGCGTGCGTCTGCTGCTCGTCGAAGACGACCTGAGAATTGCCCAACCCACTGTTCGTGCACTCCGAGACGGCGGGCACACCGTGCATCTGGAAACGGACGGTCTCTCTGCACTCAGCTCGGCGCGGACCGGGGCCTACGACGCGCTGCTGCTCGACGTGATGCTGCCGGGTCTGGACGGGTTCGACCTGGCGAGGAAGCTTCGTGCCGACGGTCTGGAAACTCCAATCGTCTTCGTGACCGCCCGCGGCGGTCTGGACGACCGGGTGGAGGGGTTGGACATCGGCGGGGACGCCTATCTGGTCAAGCCGTTCGAACTGCCGGAGCTGTTCGCCACCCTCCGGGCTGTGGTGCGGCGAGGTGAGGCGGCCACGAGTGCCCGGATGACGTTTGGTAGCGGCGGCCTGCTCGACACCCGCGACCGTCAGGTGTGGTGGCACGGGACGGCCATCGGCTTCACGGCGCGGGAATACGCGCTGCTCGAAACCCTGGTGCTGTCCCGTGGCCGCTGGTTTACCCGCGAGGAGCTGCTCTCCCGCGTATGGGGGCCGGATTTTGGTGGCGCGGCCCGCGTGGTGGACGTGTACGTGAGCTACGTCCGGCGCAAGCTTGCCCCAGAGGTGCTGCTTAACTCGCGGGGCCTCGGCTACCGGATCCCGTGAGCATCCGCATTCGTCTGGCTCTCAGCGTGGCGCTGACCACCGTGCTGGTGGTGATCGTGGTCGCGCTGGTTCAATTCGTGGCCTTGCGGACTTTCCTGACCCTCGCCGAGAAGGAAAGGCTGGAAACGCTGGTGCCTCCGCTCCAGGCCACCCTGACCGCGCAACTCGAACGTGCAGGCACCCCACTGAACCTTTCGGCCCTGCCGCGCAATGTCGATGTTCGGGTGATCCAGAACGGGAATGTTCTCGTCCAGACCGCCGAGTTTCCTCCGGTATCCCTGGCTGAGCCTGTCGGCTATCGGCCACTCTACAAGCACAACGTGCTGATCGCCAGCCTCAAACTGCGTGGTAGGCCCGTCACTGTGCAGCTGGGCAGCGACCTGATCAGCACCATCAATCCGCCTAGGGCTTACATGCGGGCCCTCGCGGTCACGGCCCCGCTGGCGGCGGCGGTGGTCGCGCTCCTCAGTTTCGTACTGGCCGGGCGGATGTTGAGGCCATTGACCCGACTCGAAGAGTCTGCCGCCGCCGTAGGCCGCGACGGCAATTTACGGGTTCAGCTTCCCGGTGTCAGCAGGCAGGACGAACTGGGGCGACTCGCTCAGACGCTTCAAACGACCTTCGCACAACTGGCGAAGGTCAGGGAGCGGGAGGAAGAATTTACCCAGGCTGCAGCACATGATCTGCGCTCACCGCTGGCTGCCCTGAAGACCCGGCTCCAGGGGGCGTTGTCCGGTCCCCGCACTGACACGGAACTGCGCGAAGACATCATTGAAGCGCTGGCCGACGTCGAGCGGATGCGGCAACTGACCGAACATCTGCTGCTGCTCGCCCAGGGGGAAAAGGCAGTTCAGATGATGCCAGTTGATCTTGCTCGCTTGGTGGGTGAGGTGGTGGACCGGGCGCGTGAACATTCACCGGACGTCGATATGTCCTTCATCACTTCAGGCGACACGACCCTTATCGGTGATGAGATGCTGCTCAGACAGCTGATCGACAATCTGATCACCAACGCCTTGAAGCATGCCGGTGGCGCGGATATCCAGGTCAGTGTGATCGGTCAGGAGCGGGCGATCGACCTGGTGGTGCGTGATTCAGGGCCGGGAGTGCCGGAAGTGGCCCTTCCAAGGCTGGCTGAACCTTTCTTCCGAACGGACCGTGCACGAGCAGGGGACGGAAATGGCCTGGGTCTCGCCATTGTGCGCCACGTGGCCGAACTTCATGGCGCGGTCCTGAGTGCAGAAAACAGGAGCCCATCTGGATTCCTGGTCACTGTGGTCTTCAGGGGCGAAGAAGAGAAAAGCGCCTCAGCGACCACTTCCGTGAATCCGCTCATACCTGCGGTCTTGTAACCGTCAGGAGGTACGCTTACTGGCGGTGATGAGCCCCGAGATTCGGACTGGGCTCGCCGGTCCGGCAGAGGATTGAAACTCAACACGTCAGCCGCCACGGTGCATTACAACGAATCTTCACGCAGACTGTCTATGATCGGGCATGACGATAACCCAGGTGCACCGAACTGTAGAGCGGCGGTTTCCAGAGGTGATCCTCGGCTTCAGTGTGCTGGGCTTCGCCTTTCTTCTGGTCGAACTCATCGGTTATGAGCATTACAGCAAAGGCAGTCAGATTATTGGTTTCGTGTCGACCATCATCGGCCTGCTGCTGAGCCTCCTGGGATTCGTGCGCTCCAGCAGCGTACGGCGAGTAACGATGGGGCTGCTGGCCCTGCTGACACTGGTGGGCATGTACGGCCTGAAGGAACACAACGATACTCGCGTCGAGGACGCCGCGAAAGCGGCCCAGCGTCAGGCCGCTCAGAAAACCACTGGGATAACCAACACCTCGCAGACCCAAGGGCGAGATGGACCTCCTGGTCAGGACCGCCCCTTCCGTTCCAACATTCCGGTCCTTGCCCCCCTGAGTTTAAGTGGGCTGGCCGCATTAAGTTTTCTCGCAATCCTGGCTCGACGTCACGAAGGCGAACCGGAACACCTGGAAGAATCAGTACGGGTCGGTGCCCACTGACGAGAAACAGAAATTCTGGTTCTGTTGCCTCAGTTCTCGGCAAATGATGTTCAACCCGTCGTACCGGACATCTTGGGATTGAGAGTCTCCCAGCGCAAGAAATCTGAAGAGGGCCTTCCAACACGATGCAGTGATGAGAAGGGCAGTGCTCTGGGTGTGTGACGACGCCAGAACCTGCCCGCACCCAGCCTAACGAAGTCCTGCGCCATGTCAAAGCCGTGGCCTCTCACCTTCGGATCGATACCTTGAAACGTGCTCTGGATGTCGTGCAGGCCATGATCACCGGGCAAAGCGTCAATCTCAGCGTGCTCAGCGGCCACCTCCCCGGAAAGAGCGGCCTGGAGGCCAAGAAACGCCGTGCTGAACGCGCATTCCGTGATGAACAGCTCACGGGTGAGCTGTTTTTATCCTTGATGTTGCCGCTCCTCCCACCAGGCAAGCTGCTGCTGAGCTTGGACCGGACCACCTGCGAGCATGGATCTTCGCCGCTGAACCTTTTGGTACTGGGCGTCGTCCTGCACGGGTACACCTTGCCGCTGGTCTGGACGGCCCTTCCACATGACGGAAACTTTTTGGGCAGAACAGCGCCCATGAGGACGCTTGCCCGCAGCAGCACCGATGTCAGTCTGAAACTGGTCCAGCGTCTGCTGAAATCCCTTCCAGCGTCTCGCTGGAAGGGACTGGTCGCCGACCGAGAGTTCACCTTGGGGGCATGGTTCGCCTTCCTACGCCAACAGCGCATCGAACGAGCCATCCGTATCCGCAAGGACGCCGTCGTGGACGGTCTGCGCATTAGCGAGTGGTTCGATGATCTGCAGGTTGGGGAGATTCGCTGTCTGTTCGACCGGGCTGAGGTCTCCTGCGGGAGACCTGGTGGTGATCGCCACCGACTTCCCGGTCTAGGAGACGCTGGCGTTGTACCGCCAGCGCTGGTCGATTGAATGCACGTTTGGCAGCTTGAACACCTGGGGCTTCGATCTGGAACGCACCAGTATTATGCAGGCTGCACGGCTGGAACGGCTGTTCGGGCTGGTCATTCTGGCCTGGGTGGCCTGCCTGCGGATTGGGGTGTGGCTGGCGGCACAGCGACCCATTAAGGTCAAGGGGCATGGTCGAAAGGCGCTCAGCTTGGTGCGATATGGGGCCGAGACACTGCTCAACGTGTTGCGGTGGGATTCGGGCAGGCTCGGCACGCTATCTGCTGAGTTGATTCAGCCGTTTCCAGCGCTGGGCGCGGCTTGATCAAGTTGTCCGGTACCGAGCTTCGGTTGGTTTAAACACGCCCACCCTCACATGTTTTTATGATAAATGCTCTAATGGTAGTCCGTTGACTCGACTACGGAATGCTGTGCAGCACACCAGTAGAGGTCATAATCCATGTTGGTGAGGACTTTGTGCAGCACGCGATCTCTTGGACAGTCAACGGACTACCACTAATATGCGGTGCAGAAGAAGCCGAAGCAACACCACTTGCACCTTCGTTCCCCCGTTTCTTCACACCATCGGAGGGACTGACCTTCGCACAGCCAGAGCCAGACCAGACACGCCAGGATGAAGAAGAACGGCCCAAACTGAGAATTCACGTCAGCTTCCCGCTCTAGGCTGAACCATGCCCGTCTTCCTCCATGCCGTCGCGCCAGTCGTTCCTGAAACCTGTTATCCACAAACGGTCATCCGCGACGTCATCCGGTC